>Ga0255354_1000198_pt1 | contig 37687 bp, 37 predicted proteins | sample HBST50metaG_FD_189942 | JGI IMG/M metagenome (GOLD analysis project Ga0255354, IMG submission 189942) | Peat soil microbial communities from Stordalen Mire, Sweden - H.B.S.T50 | ecosystem: Environmental > Terrestrial > Soil > Wetlands > Peat | place: Sweden: Norrbotten County, Stordalen Mire...
CCCCGTCGCGGCTCGCAAGCACTCCGCTGCGGTCGGTCGCCAGCAGCACATGGTTCGAATCGCGTGGGTCGACGAACACGTCGTTCACAATCACGTCGGGTCCCGTCATCCGCCGAAAGGTCTTGCCAGCATCCTCGGTCTTGTAGAGGCCTTCGGTGGTTCCAGCGTAGACCACGTCGTGATTCGCAGGGTCCTGCTTCAGCACCCGCGTTCTGCGCGCCGTCGAGGGGATGCCCTGGATCTTGTGGAACAACTCGGCTGCGTTCGCGCTTTTGTAAATGCCGCTGCATGCGCTCAGGAAGACAGTCCGCGGCCGGGCTGGATCCACAATGATGGAGAACACGTCCGAGTCGTCTATCAGGCCCTGCTTGATGCTCTGCCAGTTCTTGCCGCCGTCGACGGTCTTCCAGGGAAGATGCCAGGTACCGGCGTAAACGATGTTGGGGTCGGCTGGATCGATTGCCAGCGATTCCACCTCGTGAATCTCGTGGCTCCCCGGTGGACTGATCAGGGCCCACGACGCGCCCGCATCGCTGCTGCGGAAGACACCCTCCAGGGTTCCGGCAAAAAGCATCTTCGGATTGGACGGCGCTTGCGCAAAGGCGCGAATCGACTGGTCGCGCAAGCCCGCCACCGCAGCCCAACTCCGGCCCGCGTCATGGCTCACCCAAAGCCCGCCGCCGGGCCGGTCGATCTTCCACGCAGCGACAAACAGGGTAGCAGGATTGGCAGCGTCGACCACAATGTGATCAAGAACCAGGTCGTCCGATCCATCCACCTTGGAAAGACGGCGCCAAGTTGCGCCTTCGTCGACTGACTCGTAGAGCCAGCCATCGGTAGTCCCCAAATAAAGGTGATCGGGGCGCCCCGGTGTCGCGGCAATTGCCCGGGCGTCGCCGCCGTCCGGGCCAATTGCAGTCCACGGGGCCTGCCCCGCAAGACTTTGCAATCCGGCCAAACACAAAACCACAGCCATCGCTGGCGCGAGGAACAAGGGACGGCAGAGAGAATCAACGCGCATCGGCAACCAATTCATGCAAAAAATAACTCCGGTATATTCATGAGGATAAACAAAAGATGTCGGTATCCATCTCACGCAGAAGAGCCACAAGGTAATTCATCCATCGAGCGGTCGCTCGCCGTGCCGCCTTCACGAATCGGCAACCCCGGGGAAATGGCGATTGCAGGCCCAGGAGGAAAAGCGGCGCACCAAACAAAAGAGGTTGACCGGCTCGCCGGTCAACCTCGAATGATCGCAAGAGGAGAATGTTCATCCGGTACTCGCCGGGCTACTCTCCATTCTCAGGAGGGCAGCCCGGCATAAGGTTCAACTGCCGGTTCAGGTTCGCCGTTCGGCTGTTACTTGGCTGCTGGCGCGGCGTGCTTCTTGTGACCCTTGGCTCCCAGGGTCTTCCGCGCAACAGGCTTCACCGCGGTCTCATCAACCGGAGTTGTTCCTGCCACATCGGACGAGAAGGTTGCGCCGGAAGGCACGAGATAGTCTTCCACCTTCTGGCCATCCTCGGTGCTCGTCGCAACAGTGATGCGAGAAGCATCAATTCCCTTCTCGGTCACCAGGTATGCCTTGGTGTTGACAGCGCGCTCTGCCGCAGGATCCAGCACCTTGAGGTGCTTGTGCTTGGCTGCCAGCTTTTCTTCCTTGGCAGTCTTCGCCTTTTCCTTGGCGTCTGAAGTGCCAACCACGACGGCCTTGGCATCCGACTGCTTCTGCAGGTCGAGGGCTACCTCGTCCAGGCAGGCCTTGGCTTCGTTGTCGACGCGCGTCGGGCGCTTCTTGTCCTTGTCGAAGGTGATGGTGCAAAGCGCCTGGGTGTGAGGAGCAGGAGCAACATACGGGGCCGTGATGGTCACGGTCGTGTTGCTGGTTGCTGTCTGGCCCTTGTCGTCGGATACGTTGCAGGTGATCCCTACCGCGCCGGTCGGTGCGCCGGTCGAAGAGAAGGATGCCGTTGCGCCGCTGCCGGTGATGGTGCCGGCCTGAGCCGAGTAGCTGTAGGTCAGAGGACGATTCTGCGGGCTCAAGCCCGATGCAGTAACCGTGGCGCCTTCGCCCGGCTTGATGGTGCTGGGGCTCGCCGAGCAGCTAACCGTCGGTGGCTCAAACTGCTTCACTGTGTAGGTTGCCGTAGCGTCGGCGGATTCCCACGGCTTCAGGCCTTCCTTGCCGTGCTTGCCTTCCTTGATGCCGCATTTCACCGTGTAGCTGCCGGGCGCCAAGGACGCCGTGGCCACTGTTGCGGTGGCGCCATTGCCTGTCACGCCGTCTCCCGAGTAGCTGTAAATCACGTTCAGCTTGGGATCCAGGTTGCCGGCCGTCGCGGTCACAGTAACCGGGTCGCCGGGGAACACTGTGGTCGGGCTGGCAGAGCAGGCCAGGGTGACTGGCGGAGGCGGCGCAATCGAGCCGATGTGATAGACGAGACCGGCGCTCAAACGCGGGGCCTTGATGTTCGCACGACCGCCGTAAACGCCATCGCCAAAGTCCGCGTGAATGTACTCAAAATCAGCCTGGAAAACCCGAATGGCCAAATGATGATTGAACAGCGGGGTGTTGTAGTCCACACCACCACCGACGGTCAGGGCCGGGCCCCAGCGGAACGGATTGTGGTCCGGTCCATCCACACGCGCCGTGCCTACAAGAGCGTGCACGAACGGGGTGATGTCGCTGGTGGGATAGCGAGCAATCAGGCCGCCCGCGACGGTGAGGAATCCGTCATTGTTGCCGTGATCCCCGACGTTGCTGGTACCGTTTTGCTTGCCCCATTCGTGGATGCCAAATTCGCCCTGCGCACCCACATACTTATTGAAAAAATAGCTGGCGCTGAATAGGCCGCCAACGTTGACCGCATCGTAATCGTAGGGGACTACAGTACCGTCAGGCTGAGGGACCTGGACCGTTCCCTTGGGCGCCAGGTAGCTGTATCCCGCGAAGATATCCCACCGGGACGGTGAATCACTGGCGGCTGCCTTCGCGGCCGGCTTGGCCGCATCCTGGGCGCAAACGGCGAGGGACAAGGACATCACGCCACCTAGCGCGAGCAACAGGCTCACAGACTTCAAAACACGAGAGTACATGCGTTTTTCCTCCGCAATCGATCTGGATAACAAATGGACAAAGCTGTTTGCGAGCACAAGCTTCGGCTCGGACTGACTCCGACCCCCCGAAATTGAAGGATCGTCAGGCGTCCTTATAGCACTATCAAAGGTACCATAAGGAACGTTTTTGGAAGAGGGTATTTTCTTCAAGAACTTGCACTCTTTCCCCTCGCATCTTGCTGGTAACGGGGCAGTTACCTCGGTAACGTTACCGCGAAGAACCCACCCGATACCATCGCCTACTCCGCATTCAGGGTCCTCAGCAGGCTGCGCGGCTCACGCTGAATCTTCTCTTGTAGAAGCGTGATGGCGTACATCAGTTGCTCCGGGCGCGGCGGACATCCGGGAACATAGATATCCACCGGAATGACCTGGTTTACGCCTTGCAGCAGCGCATAGTTATTGAAGACTCCGCCTGATGTGGCGCACGCGCCCATTGAGATCACCCACTTCGGCTCCGGCATTTGGTCATAGAGTCGCCGAATCACTGGGGCCATCTTTTGTGAAACACGGCCGGCCACCACCATCAGGTCCGATTGCCGCGGCGACGGGCGAAACACTTCGGCCCCAAATCGCGCAATATCGAACCGCGAAGCCCCCATCGACATCATCTCGATCGCGCAGCAAGCCAGCCCGAAAGTCATCGGCCAAACCGAGTTCTTCCGTATCCAGTTCACTGCAAAATCCATCGACGTGAGGAAGACACCCTCCGGCTCTTCAAAGCCGTAGTTCACCTCTGTCAGCTTGGCCCGGTTTTTGGCGCTGCTGTTCAACGCTCCGAAGAGATAGTGATCGCGCTCCGCTGTGACCGCCATAGTTTTACTATACCTCCGCTCCCCTGTACGCTGCATGAGCACTTGTGCTCATACAGCAGCCTTTATGCTCCCAACGCCAAGTATTCGTTCACCTGTTCCGGCCACCTCGTCTTCACTCCCCACAAGCTGTTCGCTGCGCATGAAGCTGCTTTGATAAGGCCCAAGTGTCCGGCAGCCACAGAGTAACTGAAAACCTGATCCAGTGCAGCTCTCCCAGTGGGGTCGATCGGCCCTGCGCACCCGCTTCAATGCTGTGCGGAGTCCGAGACGAAGCCAACGCCCAATTCTCCGCGTAGGGAGCGGCGTCCGCGATGCCCGGGACCAACCGCGCATCCACAATGAGGAACTCGCCGGGCAAAGCCGTCTGGTTGATTTTCATCTGTCGCTCGATGGACTTCCGCTCCTGGCTGCCCGCCGCCGGGGCACCGTCCCCTTGCTTTATTCCTCCGAATATCTGAAAGAGCTTCTGGCTCTCGCGAAACGCATCCGGGTCGGCAAGAAAGTGAAAGCTGCGTGGATTCCACCCAATAGCGTCCTGGGCGCGCAGGCCGAAGGTGGTTCCGACTTCGTGTTCGTTGATCGAGTTATACGGCGGGGTCGCCAGCAGCAGAGCATCCGGAAACCCCGCTGGCTGCTGGCGGTCGACCACCAGGTCCCATCCGCTGTAACCTGCCTTCCCCGGTTGAACGGGCACCAGCCGGAAGACCCACCCCTGGCCGAACGGAGCCCTCCATTCTTGTCCCGCACTGACTTCTCCAGTCACAACCACACGTTGGCAACTTGCCGGTTTGGGAGGGCTCGCATGGCTTCGAGGCGCGGCAATCGTCGCCGCGATGCCCAGCACAATGAAACAGCATAATAGCCACCCAATAAACTTCTCTTTCATCCCTATCCCCGTTCGTTCAACCCTCGCGCACTCAGCACATGGGGTCTGAAAACTCCATCAGGAACCGCAAATTGCTTGCTTTATCGTTCCGTCTTTACGAAAATCATTGGAACACGCAATCAGACTATTCCTGATCGGTGCTTCTGTCGCCTGCATCGCCAGGTAGACACGAGCACACGCGCACCCTTGGAAATCGTTCGCCGATTCCTTCTGAAGACCTGACACTGTTCCTCATCCTAGCCTGCCTTCGCGGGCACATCGTTCGGAGCGGAAACACAATGCACTGTCGCAGTCTCAAACTGTTCTTCTTGTTCGTTTTTCTTGGCCTTCCAACCTTATCTCTGGCTCAATCCGCCGCCTCAAACCCGGCCTCGCAAGCCCCCGCAACCCAGGCCCAGATTGCCACCCTGCAACAGGCAGTCAGTGACGCCAGGATGGCGGGCGATAACGCCTGGATGCTGATGTCCGCGGCCTTGGTCTTGCTCATGACCGGCCCCGGCCTGGCGCTCTTCTACGGCGGCCTGGTGCGCAAAAAGAACATTCTCGGCACCATGATGCAGAGCTTCGCCATGATGGGCCTGGTCACCATTCTGTGGGCTGTGGTTGGCTACTCGCTGGCTTTCGGCCACGGGAACGCCTTTATTGGCGGATTCGAACATCTGTTTCTGCGCGGCGTCGGTCTCACGCCCAACACCGATTATGCCGCCACCATTCCCGAGCAAACCTACATGATTTACCAGCTCATGTTCGCCATCATCACCCCGGCGCTGATCACCGGCGCTTTCGCCGAACGCATGAAGTTCAGCGCCATGGCGGTGTTTCTTTCGCTCTGGTCGCTGCTGGTCTATAGCCCCATGGCGCACATGGTCTGGGGTGTCGGCGGGCTGCTGAATGCTTCCGGAGGCCACATTCCCTCGCTCGACTTCGCGGGCGGCACGGTGGTCCACATCACCAGCGGCGTGTCAGCTCTGGTGACGTGCATTTATCTGGGCAAGCGCGCTGGGTATCCGCAAAACAATTTTCCGCCGCACTCCATGGTTCTGAGCTTTATCGGAGCGTGCCTGCTGTGGGTGGGCTGGTTCGGCTTCAATGCCGGCAGCGCCCTGGGCTCTGGTCCGCTGGCCACCAGCGCCTTCATCAACACCCATTTTGCCGCGGCAGCGGCGGCCCTTGGCTGGACGGTTGCCGAGTGGATTCACAACGGCAAGCCCACCGCCCTGGGCGCCATCTCCGGAGCAGTCGCCGGACTGGTGGCCATCACGCCGGCTTCGGGCTACGTACAGCCCTTCTCGGCGCTCGCCATCGGCCTCATCGCCGGAGCGTTCTGCTCGTTCATGGTGTTCGAGGTGAAAAGCCGCCTGGGCTACGACGACTCGCTGGATGCCTTCGGGGTGCACGGCGCCGGCGGAACCCTCGGTGCGCTGCTCACCGGTCTTTTCGCCACGAGCACCATCAACGCCGCTTTCGGCAAGGATGCACACGGCAACGCAATTCCCACCGGCGCGATCGACGGGCACTGGGGCCAGTTGGCGAGTCAGGCGGCAGGTGTGGGCATCGCGTGGTCCATCTCGATAGTCGGGACTCTGGTTCTTCTCTTCGCGGTCGACAAGGTGATCGGGCTACGTGTCTCGCCGGAAGAAGAGTCCGCAGGTCTCGATCTCTCGCAGCACGGTGAGGAAGGCTACGACCTCAACTCCTGACCGGTGGTTCTGCTGGTGACCCCTGGTTGTCAAAATTCGGCGGGTGCGGCGACAAAGGCCGCCCCGCCTGTTACGCTGTCAAACGAGGCGTTTGCTGATGCTCAAGATTGAAGCCGTTCTCCAGCCTTCCAAGTTGGACGCAGTCAAGGATGCCCTGCTTGAAGCAGGCATCGAAGGCATGACCATTCTCGAGGCCCGCGGCCATGGCCGCCAGAAGGGCCACACCGAGTTCTATCGCGGCCGCGAATACACGGTCGACTTGCTGCCCAAAGTGAAAATCGAACTGGTGGTGACCGACGAGATGAAGGAGAAGGCCCTTCAGGCCATCATCGGCGCCGCCCGCACCGGACGCATCGGCGATGGAAAGATCTTCGTCAGCCGCGTCGAAGAGGCCATCCGCATCCGCAACGACGAGCGCGGCGAAACCGCACTCTAAACTCCGCAGCCAACCTGAGCGCCCACGTCTCGCGTTTGAGACCCGGGCGCTTCGCCGCACCGCAGCATGGCCCGAAGCCCTCGTTCTTTACATCCCCGGGCGCACAGCCGGCGTCAAACCCCCACAGGGAAAGGAAGCCCATCGATGAAGGATCAGGTTCTTCTCAAAAAACATCTGGTCGATCTTCTCAATGCCAGCAACGCACACGCGACCTTCGAGCAGGCGATCAAGAAATTTCCTGCCGAACTGCGCGGCAAGACTCCGGAAGGCGCGGAGCACTCGGCCTGGGAGCTTCTGGAGCACCTGCGCATCGCGCAATGGGACATCCTGGAGTTCATCCGCGACCCCAAGCACAAGTCGCCCGACTTTCCCAGCGGCTACTGGCCTCGCGTGGCGGAGGCGCCGAGTGCCAGCGCGTGGGACAACAGCGTGCAGGGTTTCCGCAAAGACCTGAACGACCTGACTTACCTGGTGACCGACGACGCCACCAACCTGTTTGCGAAGATTCCACACGGCGATGGCCAGACCATCCTCCGGGAGGTGTTGCTGGTCGCCGACCACAACGCCTACCACGTAGGCCAATTCATCCTCGTGCGGCGCCTTCTTGGCGCCTGGGAGTAGCTCTCGACATCCGCCTGAAGCTCGTTCCGGCAGATGTGCCGGTCTCGATCACCTTGAATCGGCGCAATCCCGTGCGCTCGATCCTGCGCAGAATCGCAGTGTCCATCCCACCAATGCTCCCGCCGCGCCGCTCAAAGGCACGACTGAAGTGTGCCATAGAAGCACATGCGCGGCTTGGAAATTCGGGCAATGCAGCTCCAGTACCCCCACCCCGGCCAAGCCGCCGAGCACTCCCGCCGCCAATCCTGCAGATACCGCGTTGACCGCGAAGCCGCGGCGGATGAGAAACCACCCGAGCAACGCGGCAGGAATGGCATGTAGGACGCCAGTGAGCAGGCATACGACGCCAGCGGAAAAGAAGTGGTCCGTTTGATAATCGCGGAACAGGAATGCAAACACGGCAAGCAATGCCGCGCTGCCGAATCCTAAGAGCGCGCCCGGCGAGATGCGGCGCAGGCTGCCCGGAACCATTGCATGGACGAATTCGCCGGCCGCCACGCAGGCAAGCAGAGCGAGTTCAGGAAAGACGAGCAAGCGATCCTGAAGATTCATCTTGGCAAAACCGAAGAATCCCGCGCGCGCTGCGCCTGCCACGGAGACGGTCGCGCAAATCAGCAACAATCCAACCACCATCACCCATGTAGGCGGCAGGGGGCGAACGGGGCGGAAAGACGGTTGAATAGCGTCAGCGACACGTTGCAGCATCGCCGGATTCAGTTCGTAGGGAACCCGCGCACTCTTCGTCAGGACATCGTCAATCTCTACATCTTTCATGACAGACCTCCGCTTTGTCCCTTCCTGAATCCAGCGGCGCTCATCGTTTCCCTTAATTTTTTATACGCCCTGTGCACTTTCTGCTTCACTGATCCCACGCTGGACGAGGTGGCGCGTGCAACCTCTTCCAACGACATCCCCGCCACCTTCAGCATCGCGATCACCTCGCGCTGGCTTTCGGATAACGGAGCCAACAGCGCGATTAGACCGTCACCATGATCGGTTTCTCCTGGCACGCTCGCCCCTTCTTTCGACATGGCCTCCAGTTGCCGCTCTCCGGCTGCCGTCCGCACCGATTTCCGATAGTGGTCAACGCGAACGTGCCGCGCAATCGCGTAGAACCATGCCAATGCGGATTCACCGGGACGATACGTGTGCCGCACCTTGTGAATGCGAAGCCAGGTTTCCTGCAGCAGGTCCTCGGCGTCGGCTCGGCTCAGCGCCTGCGCAAGGAAAAATCGATGAAGTTGCGGGCTAACATGCCTTATAAGCTCCGCGGCCGCGCCAAAATCGCCCTGCTGGTAGCGAGCCATCAGCGTCTCGAGATTGCTGTCCGGGTCCATGAGATCGATTGCCTTCCTGCAATCAATATCAGGACCGGCGCGTTCGCGCAATTCGTTCCCACAGTCGGGCGCACTCGCTGACCCATTTCGATCTGATGTGAAGTTGTTCGATGGGGAGCGTCCGGAAGTTACGCGGGAAAATTGAATTCAGCCGTTCTTGGCGATCAAATCGGCAGAGTAGCCTACCGTAACTTTTCGGCGGTGCTGATCGAATACTCCTTCGTGAACATGTTTCGCGTCCGGGATGAGCAAGCTCGCGGCCGCGGCACATTTTCAACATAAACCCCGAGGAGATCGCAATGAATTCTCAAAGTCACCAGAAATCTGGTCTGTGGCGCTCCGGAACTACGCTGGCAGCGCTCTGCCTCATCAGCGCCCTGGCCGCTTTCGGCCAGCGGCAGCGTAGCACATTGGTGGTCACGAGCACGAATAACGCCAGCGGCAATGCCGTCGAGGTATTCAGGCTGGACACAGCGGGAACGCCCTCGCTGACTTTGGAAAAAACCTTGTGGACTGGCGGCAAAGGTGGCGCCAGCACGAACGCGGGAATTCTGCAGTTCAAGGACGATCTGGGAGCCGTGGCAAACTTCGGATCGAACACCGTCAGTCAGTTGGTGCGATACGACAATTCCATAGCCATTGCAAAAACAATCCATCTCGCATCTGACTGTGCCAACCCGGATTCCGTCGCTTTGAGCCGGGAACATCTCTTCGTCGTTGGCGCCAATTGCGCCGAAAGCCATGCCTGGCCTTGGGGCTATGTGGATGGCCCGGTAGTGAGTCTTATAGACCCTTCGGCCGCCCAAATCGCGGTCGGAAGAAACTGGGCAGCCGTCACAATGAGTTCGGGATCTCTGCTTCAATTGCCGCTCACACAGGATGGAGGCGCTTTGAACGGAACGAGTACCTCTATTCCGTTGCCCAGCGACGCAGATATGGTTCCGCTGGGAGAGGCGTTCTGGGGAAACGTCCTCGGCTTCACCCCGGCACATAGTCCCGACAGCTTCGCAATCGTCGACGAGGATAGGAATCTTAACCCTATCGCCGGACCGGCGCCATCCTACCCTGTCAATGCCCCGTGTTGGGTTGCGAAGGGACCGGGAAACCTCTGGTACACGGGCAACTCCCCCGGACACGCGATCTCCATCTTCTTCAGCGACGACCAGGGTGGGGTGTTCTACAAATCGGTACCCTTGCCGGGCGCGCCGACGGACATAACGGTTTCTCCCGACCACAAATGGCTGGCCGTCATCTACGGCGCAGGCGGCGAGGCTTATGTCGGCGTATTTGCCATTGACGGCCATGGCGACCTGACACCTCTTGCGACATCAAGCTCGATTGGCGTCGCTTCCTTCAACGGCGTGGCCATCAGCCAATAGGCCGCTCGAAGGATCCTCGTTTGTCCGGCGAGCACAACTCGCCGGGCAAACGACGGTCTGTTGAGAGCAGGGCCGCGGGCGCAAGCCATGTCACTTGCAAGAGACTCTTGGCGTCCAGCCAGAACAGACCTGTAGACTCGGCGAAGCTCGTCTCTCGGCCCCAGAACTCGGCTCCTGCAGAGACCATCTCGTGTGAAGCGCCTTTAGGGCAAAACTAGTACGGAGGAAAAAGACCGGCTCACCAATCCGTCGAGCTCTACCGCTTCTAACGATGCTCTGCTTCTGCCGGCGCTGCCCAAAAAGAGCTGCTTGCAAGCCGCTGTTTCTCCCAAGTACCTTCGTTCGGCGGGCCCGGTTGCTTAATCCCTGCAACCAGAATTCCCCATCCGGGAAAAATCGCTTATGCTGGTAAGACATTCTTCTTGCTGCGGCGAGACCCACTGAACGGAACCATACGCAATCAAATATGAATCCAGTCGCTTTGGCGGTTGACGATCTTCGGGAGCAGTATATGCGGGAGATGGCGCTGGTACGCCAGACCTGCGAACGCACCGGCGACGGCACGGCGGCCATTCGACGCCGTTCCGCCGTGGTGGACCGTATCCTCATTGAAATGTGGCGCCGGGCCTTTGCCGGGCAGCCCGCGCTGAATGTCTCCCTGCTGGCCATGGGCGGCTACGGACGCAAGGATTTGTTCCCCTATTCCGACATCGACGTGCTGTTTGCCTACGCCGACGACAAGACCGAGGAGCAGTCCCGCGAGGCGGTTCGCGCCATCATTCAGGGCATGTGGGACATCGGCCTGCGCGCCAGCCCCAGCTCCCGCACCCTGAAGGAAGCCGGCCGCTTCGACCCCGACAACCTGGAATTCACCCTGGCCACGCTCGACCGCCGCTTCCTGGCCGGCCAATTCCCTCTCTACCAGCAGTTGCACCAGACGGTGCTGCCCGGGCTGGTCCTGAGCGAATGGACCACCATCACCCAGAAGCTGGGCGAGATTGCCCGCGCGCGCCACGCCCGCTTCGGCAACACCATCTTCCACCTGGAACCGAACCTGAAGGACTGTCCGGGCGGCTTGCGCGACTACCACCTCGCCGTCTGGTTCGCCCTGCTCTTCCACTTGAAGGAGACCAAGGAGTGGCCCCGGCAGCGCGGCGGCGTCTTCCAGAGCGCCCGCGGCGATGCCGAGGCGGCTTTTGATTTTCTGGCGGCGGCGCGATGTTTTCTGCATTTCCGCCATGGCCGCGACGACAATACTCTCGACTGGCAATCGCAGGACGAGGCCGCAGCCAACTCCATCGGCCTTGAGACGCGAGGCACGTCTGACCCGGCCTATTGGATGCGCACCTACTATCGCCACGCCCGGGTCATCTATCGCCGCGCGGCGCTGCTGATGGAGCACCTTCCCGCGCCGGTCAGCTTCTATCGCCAGTTCCGGCGTCGCCGAACGCCCATTGCCGGCACCGATTTCCTGCTCGACCAGGGCCGCATCGACATTGTGCCCGGCGCGCAGTTCAACGACACCAGCGCCATCCTGCGCATCTTCTCCATGATGGCCACACACGGCTATACGCTCTCGCAAGCCGCAGAAGACCGCATCACCGACGCGCTGCCCGCCCTGGCCATCCACATCCCCGAAGGCCCGTATCTCTGGAATTCCCTGCGCGAAGTCCTCCTCGGACCCCACGCCGCCCACGCGCTCCGAACCATGCATGCCCTCGGCGTGCTGGAGATGCTGATTCCCGAGTTCCACGGCATCGACGCGCTGGTCATTCGCGATTCCTACCACCGCTACACGGTCGACGAGCACACCTTCCTCACCATCGACAACGTCCACGGCCTGCGCCAGCCCACGCACGACTACGAACAGCGCCTCGCGCAACTGCTGCCGGAGATCGACCGGCTGGATCTGTTTCTGCTCGCGCTGCTGCTGCACGACACCGGCAAGGCCCGCCGCACAGGCGAGCACACCAGCCAGAGCGTCGAGCTCGCCGACGCCTTCCTCGCACGACTGGATTTCGACACCGAAGAGCGCGAGCTGATTCTGAAACTGATTCGGCTGCATCTGGAGATGTCGGCTGCGCTGCGCCGCGACATCTTCGATCTTGAAAACGTGCGCGGGTTCAGCGAGAAAATCGGCAACCCAACGCTGCTGAAGATGCTCACCGTGATGACCTTTGCCGACATCAAAGCTGTGAATCCCGATGCCCTGACGCCGTGGAAAGCCGAAAATCTGTGGCAGCTTTACATGGCCACGGCAAACTTCATGGACCGCTCGGTGGACGAGGTCCGCTATCGTGCCGCCATCGACCCCACGCTCCTGAATCGCATTCGCTCCATGGTCCCGCCCACGCAGTACGACGACCTGAAACAGTTTCTCGAAGGCCTGCCGCAGCGCTACCTGCAAACGCGATTGCCCGAGCAGATCCGCAACCACTTCCAGATGGCGCTCAACCTGGACGAGGACAACGTTCAGCTCGACCTCAGGCCCAGCCGCCAGCTCTTCGATCTGACAGTGATTACCCGCGACCGCACGCGCCTTTTTGCCGACGTGGCGGGCGCGCTGGCCGCCTGGGGCATGAACATCGTCAAAGCCGGGGCGTTCTCGAACGAGGCCGGCGTCATCGTGGACAGCTTCCACTTCTCCGACGTCTTCCGCACCCTCGAGCTGAACCCCACCGAGAAAGATCGCTTCCTCGAAAATCTCCGCGATGTGGTGGCGCAGAAGGTTTCGGTGGAGCAATTGCTCGAAGCGCGCAGCCACATGAACAACCCCGGCAATCTGAAGGTAGAGGTAGCCACGCGGCTGGAGTTTGATTCGGAATCGTCCACGCACGCCACGCTGCTGCAAGTGGTGGCCCAGGACCTCCCCGGCCTTCTGCGCCAGATCGCGCTGACCTTGAGCGCCCACCAATGCAACATCCGCGTCGCGCTGATTGACACCGAAGGCGAAACCGCCATCGACGTCTTCTACATCACCAGCCACGACGCCAAGCTGACGCCCGAAGCGCAGCAAGCCCTCTCAGCCGACCTGACCGCTGCATTGGACTCCATGCGCGCACCATCGAACGCGTAGGCGCCAGCGGGCTGCAATCGCCAGAGGTTGTTCGCAACGCCATCAGGTCAGCCGGGCAAAGCGGCGCGTTGACTCTGGAAAATCGACGCCTGTGACAAACCACGCAGCCAGACCGCATCCAAGAGCAAGCAAAATCGAACTCCCGTGCAGCGGGGAAGTTGGTGGTATGGCGGGGCCGTTGACCGCAGTCATTGCGGCTCCCGCAACAACGGTCAGAATGGCGATCCACTGGTAGAGACGCAGGCCGAACATGCTTAAGGTCTGCGGTTCACCGCGATAGGCTTCTTCGACGAATCGTCCCGCGCCCGACAACAGAAAATAGACTCCGCAAATTAGTGTGGCTGAGCAGTGCAACGTGAGCAGGCGCAGCAGCCCGGCGCCGACCAACCCGTTCCATAGAATCGAATAGACAGGCGTGGCATGAACCGTGACGCCGGAAAGCTGCGTCAGGCGGCAGACGCGCGTGCGGGGGTGCATATAGCGAATGCCCGCTGCTGTTCCGGTTGACCGTCCATGGCAGCAACCCTGTACCAGGCAGCGCAACCTTCCGATGCCCTGTATCCACGGTGCCGCAACGCAAATCGCCGCGAAGGCGACCCATAAATCCACATGGAGAAACAGCGCGGGTAAGGCTCCAATCCCGGCTCCGATCATTCCCCCGTAAAAGCCCATCGGCCTGAGCAGAGCCGGCGACCCTTCCACCCACTGCGCCCAGAACGCCGCTCCCAGCGTGGCGCAGAGAAAAATGCTGGCTACCAGCATCGCGCGCCCTGGGCCGAGTTGCGCATCGATCAGAGCGATTCCAACCAAAGCCGCGGCACCTGCAAACCCGCCGTGATTGATGATTCTCACCGGCCCAATCCGCCACTCCTTCCACGCGTTGGCGATCCGTTCCGCAGCGCGAAGAATGCGGAGCCATATTTCCCGACAGCGCACAATCAGCGCAAAGGCAACTACGCCCGCCAGCACATCGGCAATGGAATGCATCCCTGTGGTGACGCAACTGAGCGCCACCAGCGCGGCCCACGTCCACCAGGCAAACTTCATTGCGCGCCCACCCTCAGCCAGCGCGGAGGCGGCGATCAGCGCCCAGACCACATGAAAGGACGGGCACGCGGCGATCCCGGAGGCCGGCGTTCTTTCCCACAAAAGCATTTGACCGATAGCCGTCACAGGGCTGAATGGACGTGGCGCAACAAAGAACGGCAGCACCAGGTAAAGCGGAAACAGAAGCGCCATCGCAATCAGTCCGCGCTGCGCGAACTTTCTCAGAGCGCGACCGGAGACGATGAGCAATGGCGCTGCGAGCACCACCAGGTAAGTGCTCGCATAAACCAACTCGCTCTGCTCAAACACCGGGAGCCGGTACTCGAACGGCAAGTAAGTAGGAACTGCATCGCTCGCCCTGCCCAGCAGCCCGATCAGCTCAAAAACCGCCAGCCACGGCAACAGCACCACGAAATAGACGCGCAAGCGCTCCAGAAGAGACGGAGCCGCAAGGCGATCGCAAGCCAGCCATGGCGAGGATAACGGCACTCCAAAACGATGGCGCAACTCGGGCATTTCATAACCCAGAACCAGCGCCGAACTCGCCAATGCCACTGACGCGGTAACAAGCCACAATCCGCTTGCCGACCCAAAGTAAATGGAGATCCCAGCGCAGGCCATCACAAATCCACCATAAATCGGATGCGGAACCAGGCTGTAAATTCCGGCGGTGACAAATCGCACCGGAGGAAACGCGTTCATCGGCAAGCCTCCCCCGAGGCGCCATAGCGACAGCATTCCCAGCAGCGTTATAGAAGCGCCGACTGCGGTCAGCGCCGCTCCCCATGCGGGTGAGTGCAATTGCGCCAGGTGCATCGTGTCCCGTGTGCCATAGGCCCAAAGCACGAGCGCCAACGGCAGAACGGCGACAAACAAGCCCCCGTAGAGCACCTTTGGAAGATAGGAGGGAAGAGAAGAACGAGTTACAGCTTCCAATGAACCACCTCGTGGATGACCCATCCGTGGCTGCTTCGGTCCTGCGCCGTCAAGGTTCCCCGGCTTCTCCACTTCCGCTCTTCGATATTGAAGAGCGAGCGTGGCAGAAGCCTTCCAAGAGCGGGCGCACCGGGAAGAACTGTCGAGCCCAATCGCCCGCCGCGCAGACTGAAGCTCTGCTCCATGCGCAGTGTGGCCGCTGGGATCACGACATCGGAGTCGGAGACCCCGCGCGGCTCGCAGACGCAGCCATTGTGCACGGCAAAGCTGGTCGAGTAGTCGCCCTGCCAGTCCACCCAGGCGAGTGAATCCTGCTGTGAAACGAAACGGCCCCAGCGCAATTGACGCATCGGCAACTGCCAGGGCGGCAGCGTCAGGGTCAGACATTCGGCATAGCCCGCGCCAACAGACTCGCGCTCGCCCACCCGCACGCTGACAGATGATCGCGGCTGAAGGCAGTTCCACACGACAGCGCCTGAAGCGTTCTCGTAGACAGTGCGCTGCACCGGCGCGGCCTCGGCCATCCATCGTCCTGTGACGTTCAGTTTGGGAAGCTCGACCTGAATTTCGTTGCTGCTCGATAGGAGCTGACGCCGCGACATCGAAGTATGCGATTCAACGACATCTCCGACGACCGAAAGGACGCTGCTATAAGTGATGTGGATTGCGCGCCAGCGAAGGTCGGCGCAGTAGACAATGACGGCATCGCCGGGGCCGGTGACGCAGTCCATGTACCACTTGACCAGTGAGAACTCGCTCGGCACGCGCAGCCCGCTTCCCTTCCGCGCAGACGCTTGAAATCAGTCCCAGATTTGGAAAGGACGATTATATGCCGAGAAGCACCCGATCTGGCGCTGCGCCGGGGTGTGGGAGCAGACTAACTCCCTAGCCCTTGTCGCTGCTCTTGCCGAATCAACCAAACCTTAACAATCTACAGGGCGCGTTGACTCTACGATAGATAGAGGTTGCCCTCATGCAGTCGCAGCCGGAGATACATTTATTTCAGGTAGGCCCGCACCAGATCGATCAGGTCCTCGGCCAGTTCCGGGGCGATCTGCTCCTTGGCTTCGTCGGCGAGATGAAAACGAATGTGCGTCTCCAGCACCTCACCCATCAGCCCGTTGACGCCGCCACGCACCGCCGCCAGCAGCATCAGTTGCCCGCCGCACTCCTCATCGGCCGTCAGCGAGCGCTCCACGGCATCCAACTGTCCACGGAGCTTGCGCACCCGCTGCAAAAGCTTCATCTTTTCCCGCTCATGTTGAGACATGGAGACCCTTTCCTTGACAATACCCACCCGGGGTATGGTATCTACCTAGTGGGGGTATAGTTGCCCTTTCATTTTATCCCCAATCCATCTTGCCCCACGCCAACCTTGGAAGGCTTCTCAATGCCCCGGATCCGGTATCTCATCCCGAATGCCTTCCGCCGCTGTGCCCTCGCCTGCCTGCAGTCCGCGCTGGTGCTTTCTTTTGCCGCTCTTGCACTGGCCCAAAGCTCCGACTCCCTGCCCTCCGCCCCCGATGCGCAACTCAAGCAAGCCGCACAAGGCTCGCCCGCTCAGGTCCGCTTCGCGCCCTATTTCGCCCAGGCTGTTACATCCGAGCGCCTGGCCCCAGCCGCGCACGACGGTGCCGGCAGCGCGTCGGCAAGCGCGAACCCCGCGGAGATGGGCGCGGAGGGCCGCGGTCCGATGGAGCCGCCCATCGTGTCCATGGCTTCGCACCCTGACAGCAATTTGTGGTGGATTTCAGGCCAGGCAAACATCATCTATCAGGGCCGCCTGCCGTTCCACTCGCTTTACCAGGGGCCGAACAGCTTTCACAACTCGGCGGAATACAAGACTTCCCTGCTGGGCACGCTCTACCTGGCGCTGCGGCCCACGCACTCCATCCGCTACAACAGCGACCTGATTCTCGACGTGGAGAGCGCCGGTGGGCGCGGCCTGAGCCAGGCGCTGGGGCTAGCCGGCTTCACCAATCTGGACGTGGTGCGCAATCCCACCCTGGGCTCCGCTCCCTATCTGGCCCGCTACCAGATTCACCAGGTCATCGGCCTGACGCAAAAGACCACGCCGCAGTCGCCCGGCCCCTTTGCCCTCGCCCCGAGCGTGCCCGTCCGCCGCCTGGAGTTCCGCGTTGGCAAACTCACACTGCCGGATTTTTTCGACGCCAACTCGGTCGGCTCCGACAGCCACCTGCAATTCATGAACTGGACCGTGGACAATAACGGCGCCTGGGACTACGCCGCCGACACGCGCGGCTACACCGTGGGCGGAATCGCCGAATACGACGACCGCGTGTGGAGCGTGCGCTATGGCCTGCTCGCCATGCCCGTCGTGGCCAACGGCATCGACATGGACTGGGCCTTCAGCCGCGCTCACGGGCAGAACGGCGAGTTCGAACTGCGCCACAGCTTCGTTCCCCTGCGCAAGGGCGTGACGCGCCTGCTGTTCTATGCCAACCGCGCCCACATGGGCGTCTATCGCGAAGCCAACGTGGCCTTCCTCAACGGCTCCGATACAGCGAAATTCGGCGCGACCGTGCCCAACATCCTGCTTCACGAGCACTTCAGCGCCCTCAAGTACGGCTTCGGCTACAACACCGAACAGGAGATCACGGAGAACCTGCGCGTCTTCGGCCGTTTTGGATGGAACGAGGGCCAGCACGAATCATTCGCCTATACCGAGGTCGATCAGACCGTCGAAGCGGGCGCCGATTATGCCGGAACCCGCTGGCATCGTCCGGTGGACAAGATCGGCGTCGCCGTTGTTTCAAACGCCATCAAGGCCGACCACCAGGAGTATCTGAAGCTCGGCGGCGTCGGCTTTCTGCTGGGCGACGGCACGCTCCGCTACGGCCGTGAAAACATCGTTGAGAGTTATTACAACTGGCACGCCTGGCGCGGGCTGTTTTATGCCGTCGATGTGCAGCACATCGCCAACCCTGGCTACAACCGCGACCGCGGCCCCGCCTGGGTGGGCTCGGTGCGGGCGCATGTGGATTTTTGAGAGACAGTGAACAGTGAACAGTGGGCAGTGACCCGGCCTCCCAATAGAAGCACCGTGCCCCATCCATTTCGCAGGTTTTATCGCGAAATGGGTGGGAAGGCACAACACTCTATGAAGGGCCGGATCAATACGGAACAGGGATCAGTTCATTTGCCCGCGCCCGCCGCCTGCCCCTGCGCCGTCGGTTCCACTGGCAGCGTAACAATCACTTCATTCGGCTTGGCGTAGTGCAGCTTTTCGCGCGCTTCGTGGCTGATGGCGTCGGGGTCCGACTTGAGTCGCTCGACCCGATGGCGCAGGCGGTCGTTCTCCGATTGCAGGTCGTCGATCTCCTTGCGCAACTGCCGGTCCTCGACGCGCTTCTGCTGCCATACGTTCAAGCCATGATGCCCGTTGACCACGTGCCAGCCCAGCAGCAGCGCAAGCATCACGGCCACAACGGTTGCCGCCGGACGCCACGCACGCTGCGCAAAATCCAGCGCCCGTTTGGGCAGCGAACGGGGAGCGGCTTTTTCTCCGCTTCCCGTCACGCTCACTCGCACTTTCTCGTCCGGCATGTTGCTTCTATCCATTCTTACTTCTTGAGCACAAAGGCCTCGGCCGCGGCCTTCAGAGCCTCCATGTCCTTCTCGTTGCGCGATTCCGTGTAGGCCCGCACCACCGGCTCGGTCCCGGAAAGCCGGTAGCAAACCCACGATCCGTCATCCAGAATCAGCTTCAAACCGTCGGTGCGCACAATGCCCGTGACCTTGCGCCCGCTCAGCTCCGTTGGATCAGCCTTCAACTTCTCAGTGAACGCGGCCATACCCTCCGGGGTCAAGCGGAAGTTCTCCCGAACGGGATAGAAGGAACCAACCTTGGCAAACAGCTCCTTCAATTGGACGCCCAGGCTCTTGCCGCGGTTGGCCACCATTTCGGCCACCAGCAGCCCGGCCAGCACGCCGTCCTTCTCCGGCACATGCCCGCGGATGGTCAGCCCGGCCGACTCCTCGCCGCCAATGGCGATCTTGTCGTCGATGATCAGTTCGCCAATGTACTTGAACCCCACCGGCGTCTCGTACAACTGCACCTTGTGGTAGTCGGCCAGCGCATTGATCAGGTTGGTCGTCGCCACGCTCTTGGCCACGCCGTTCTTCCAGCCGCGCGTCTCCACCAGGTAGTCGAACAGCAGCGCAATCACGTAATTCGGCTGGATGAACGTTCCATCGGCGTCCACAATGCCAAAGCGGTCCGCATCGCCGTCCGTCGCAATCCCGATCGCCGCGCCAATTTCCTTCATCTTGGCCTTGGCGTCGCCCAGCAGATGATCGTCCGGTTCCGGCGCATGGCCGCCAAACAGCACATCGCGATAGTCGTGCACCGTCTCCACCGTCACGCCGGCCTCACGCAGCAGGTCGGAGCTGTAGCCGCGCCCTGCGCCCCAGAACGGGTCGTAGACCACCTTGATCCCCGACTTGGCGATGGCCTTCAGGTCCACCAACTCGGTCAGCCGCTTCAGAAAGGCCGGCTTCACGTCCGTGGTGTCGAAGGTCTCCGTACTGGTGTCGGCAATCTTGAAGTGGTCGCCGAACCCCGCAATGGCCGCCTCAATCTGTTTGGTCACCTCGGGCAGCGCGGGCGCGCCGTCATGAGTTGAAAATTTAATGCCGTTGTACTCCGGCGGATTGTGCGAGGCGGTAAAGTTGATGGCGCCTGAGGTCTTCAGTGCGCGCACCGCGTAGGCAATGGCCGGTGTCGGCGCCGCCTCTGAAATCACAATGGGCGTCACGCCGGCCCCGGCCAGCACACGCGCCGCCTCAGCCACAAAACTCTCGCCCAAAAAGCGCGGATCGCGGCCCACCAGCACCCGATGCGGCTCCGGTTGCGTCTTGACGTAGGCGGCAATGCCCGCCACCGCCAGGCGGATATTGGCAACGGTGAATTCATCGGCCACAATCGCTCGCCAGCCCGAAGTGCCAAACTTGATTCCTTTGCTCATCGTCTCTTCTCCACGTGCGTCCCGCTCTTTTGGCCGCAAAGTCCATACTGCAACACTCGGCCGCCCGGAGCAAGCCACCTGCGGTGGGGCAGCCGCCTTCGGCCCGCTTTTCCAAGGAATCTCCGCCCCAACGAGACGCTTTTTCTACTTCAAATCTCCGTCTGCTTTGCAGTCAATCATGCAATCAATCGTCTTTTCGATGTGGTTCCCGTCAACGGCTCCGACTGAGATCAGTGCTATTTGGCCGTCGGGACGGATGAGCACAAGCCCTGGAATCTGTCCCGTCCAAAGATTCGTCGCAATACCGAAGTCGATCGGAAGCGGCGCCATAGGGTCCATCATCGCTATGGGCGAAACGATGTTATAGCTCTGCCGCATGCGGCGTACCGCCTGCGCCTTATCTCTGAGCGCCACGATAAGCAAGCTCAATCGATCGTGATCGGCGCTGTGCAACACCTTCGGCAGCGCATCCATGCAAGGCGCACACCATGTCGCCATAAAATCAATGAGCAGCCACTTGCCTTTGAATTGTTCGAGAGTCAGCGGCTGATTGTCGATATCGTTAAACTCCGCATCCGGCGCGCTGAAGCCACTTGCCACATGCCTAAACGGATTGGACCCGACTGGCGAATAATCCTGCGTTCGAATCTCCCGAAGTTCAATCTCCATACGGAGGCCGCCGCGCTCTATGAATAGATCGACATTTCGGCGATATCCCGCGTTGAAGAGGCCTGCCATGAGCATTGGCCCGGTCTCAGCAGCGTTTTTGCCGTCGATTCGCACGATCAGATCGTCTTTGATCAGGTTGAAATGGATCGGCGTTTTCGACGCGCTGATCACGCGCCACCCCTTGTGTTCGTGGGTGACTGCAATATTGTCGACTGCGACGATGGGTTCCGATTGCGAAAGGGCGAAATGCGTACAAAAAGCGATACCGACACCCAGGATTAACCTTTTCATGATGATGGGCATTTTACATCGGGCAAGTGAATCACCATGCCCGATCCGACTCCCCGACGAGGCAGCGCAGGACAAGTCGGCGGTTGATTGATAAGGGGCTCAGTTTGCGGATGGGCGGTCAAAGGCGCACGGCACGCGAGAAGAAGAGAACTCGTCGAAAACCGGACATCCGGTAGTAATCTTGTCGGGGACCGACCGGGTATTAGTGATTTCCAGGCGGAATAGAACGTCTCAGGCCAAACATGCGCGTCAGAGCTGCAGAGGCATCCGGCCGAGCATATATGCAGTCAACCTTTACAGACTACCTGTATATATGGGATACTCATCTCGTGAGCAATCGAAAGTCTTCTGTTCAAACCGAGTTCGCTCGAACGCTGGCTGCTGAGATGCGTACAGTATTCCGCAAGCTCAAGATGCGTGTACGCGAGCATGGGGGCGGCAACGATCTGACACCGTCGCAGTCCGCCGTTGTTCTTCGACTCGAAAAGGATGGCGCGGCCACGGTTTCAAGCCTGGCGCGAGCCGAAGGCATGCGCCCGCAGTCCATGAGTGCTGTCGTTGCGCCGTTGCAGGAGTCTGGGCTCATCCGTGGTGCACCTGACCCGAGCGACGGGCGCCAAACTCTGATGTCTCTCACTCCCAAATGCCTGAAGTGGCTTCGGGAGGGTAGGGCCGCGAGACAGGACTGGATCACCACGAACCTCTCCCAGAAGCTCTCTCTTCAGGAACAGGCGAAGCTTCAGGAAGCACTCAAACTTCTTACGCGGCTTGTTGAGGACTAAATCAACTGACTCCCGCTTGTTACCCATGTCAATCCGAGGAGATGAACCCTATGCCGCTTACTACCTTTGACCCCAATACCGCTTTGATCGTCATCGACCTGCAGAAAGGCATCGCCAGCGGGAACTTCATTCATTCCATCGCCGGCATCGTTAACCGGACGCGCGCGCTGATTGATGTCTTCCGTGCGAGCAACCTTCCCGTCGTGCTGGTCAACGTGGCGGGCCGCGCTCCAGGCCGGACAGAGCAGGGTCCGCGCGCTGGCCAGACGTTTGCCGAGGGATGGGCCGACCTTCTGCCGCAGTTGGATCAGCAACCCGGCGATATTGCCGTCACCAAGCGTAGCTGGGGCGCATTCGCAACCACGGATCTTGAAGCCCGACTCAAAGCGCGTGGCGTGACCCAGGTTGTCGTGACTGGAGTGGTGACATCCACCGGGGTTGAAGCAACCGCTCGCCAGGCCTATGAGCAGGGGTTCAACGTGACCCTCGCGCTCGATGCAATGACCGACATGCGCGAAGAAGCGCACGACTACAGCATCAGAAACGTCTTCCCTCGTCTGGGCGAGACAGGATCCGCCCACGAAATTATTTCACTGCTTGAAAAAAGGAACTCTGCATTATGAATTGGCTTTGGCTACTATCGTATTTCTTTGGGGGCGCTTTTGCCGCCAACGCCATCCCTCACTTCGTCTCAGGCGCTATGGGACGCCCATTTCAAAGTCCCTTTGCCAAACCGTCCGGCGAGGGGCTCTCCTCTTCAACGGTCAACGTTGTATGGGGATTCTTCAACGCGGTGGTCGCCTATCTGCTCCTGGCGCACGTTGGTGCTTTTGATCCGCGGGCCGCAAGCCACATCCTCGCCTTCGGCCTTGGCGCGCTGATCATCACCCTCTTTTCTGCGCGTCACTTCGGCCAGTTTCATGGGGGCAACACACCCCCGCGCCCATGATCAACCCGGTAGCGGGCACCTTCCGCTCCCTGAGAAGTTTCAACTTCCGCTTGTGGACGGCCGGCGCCCTGGTTTCCAACATCGGTACCTGGATGCAGCGCATCGCGCAGGACTGGCTTGTGCTGACGCAACTGACCCATCACGATGCGTCGGCTCTGGGCATTGTCATCGGTCTGCAATTCGCCCCGCTGCTTCTGCTCCTGCCTTGGACCGGATCGGCCGCCGACCGCCTCGATCAGCGCAAGTTGCTGATGGCCACCCAGGCGGCTATGGGCGTGCTTGCGCTCATCCTGGGAGTTCTCACCATCACCGGAGTCGTCCAGCTCTGGCATGTGTATGTCCTGGCTTTCCTGTCCGGCTCTGCCCTGGCTTTGGATGCTCCTGTCCGCCAGACCTTTGTAGCGGCGATGGTCGGCGATGAAGATCTTCCCAATGCCGTCGCATTGAACTCAATGTCCTTCAATTCCGCGCAGATGATCGGCCCCGCTGTTGCCGGTCTGCTCATCGCGGGCGTTGGCATCGGATGGGCGTTTCTTCTCAATGGGCTCTCCTTTGCAGCGGTGCTCATCTCGATGTCTTTCTTTCGCCGCTCGGAACTGCGCGCCAACCCCAGAGCCCATCGTGCCGCAGGTGGGTTTGTCGAGGGCCTTCGCTATGTGTGGAGCAGGCCGGACCTGGGGGCGATCCTGATCATGTTGTTTCTGATCGGAACGTTCGGCTTCAACTTTCCCATCTTTATTTCAACCATGGCTGTGAATGTATTCCACACCGATGCGCGAGGATTCGGGCTGCTCTCTTCGCTCATGGCCGTGGGCACACTTGCAGGCTCGTTGTTCGCTGCCAGCCGGATGAAACCAAGCATGTCCTCTCTGTTGGCTGGTGCCGCTGTCTTCGGCCTGGGTTGTGGTTTGGCCGCGCTGGCTCCCGGCTATTGGTGGTTCGCGGCAGCTCTCATGATGATTGGCGTAGCCGCCCTGACCTTTGTCAACGGCACCAACAGCATGATGCAACTCTCCACAGAACCGGCGATGCGAGGCAGGGTGATGGCCCTGCGCGTTTCCATCGCCCTCGGAGGAACACCGATTGGCGCGCCCATCGTCGGCTGGGTTGCCAACCACTTTGGTCCACGTTGGTCACTCGCATTGGGCGCTGGGTCGGCCTTCACTGCTGCCCTGGTGGCAGCCTACGTTCTGGCCCGCCGAAGAGCGTCAACGCTCGCCCTGTAACCAGCGCTGAGTGTTTTATTGAAAAACAGGGAATCTCCTTACAGAAATCTGGAAGCACCCGACGGTCCCAGCGGGTGCCCGAGACTGCAATGAGACCTCTTGTTCTTGAGTATCAGCAGCGACTCTCGCGGTCGTACACTTGCGCTATAGCAAACCTAGAATCGGCCCCATGCCTGAAGCCGCACCGCAAGCCCGCATCGTTCTCACCACCGCCGCCGACCCGGACGAGGCCGCGCGCCTGGCGCGAACGCTGGTCGAGGAGCGGCTGGCCGCCTGCGCCACGCTGATTCCCGCCGTCCAGTCCATCTACCACTGGCACGGTCAAATCGAATCTTCGACCGAAACCCTGCTGCTGCTCAAGACCGGCCCGGAGCAGATCGCCGCTCTCGAAGCGCGGTTGCGCGAATTGCACTCCTACCAAACGCCCGAATTTCTTGTACTGGCGGTCGAGTCCGCCAGCCACCCGTATCTCGATTGGCTCCATCAAGCCTTACGCCAGCCTTGATGCGCGGCTTCAACCGCCGGCTCGTCTGGTATTCTGGGCCTAGTCTGCACATGCGCTGGTTAATGATTGCCCTTCTCGTCTCGCTTGCGGCGCTGCTGATTGCGGCGGCCGGTGTTGTGCGTCACATTTGGCATCAACGCGCTCGAACCCGGTCCTTGAATCCCGCGCCCGAGACACAAGAACCCAAATCGGCTCCCGCTCCGACGATTGAGGAAACCGGAATCGAAGCAGAATTTAAAGCCCTTGAACTGGAGCGTCGCTCGAGGAAACGCAATTGATCAAAGAACTTTCGACTCAGTTTTCATCCATCGCCGCCAGCAACCCGGCATCCGAAGCCTCCAAGGCTTCAATCTGGACGCGCCGCGCCGGAGTTGCTCTGGCCGGCAGCGCGCTGGTAGCCGTGTGCGCGCACGTCGCCCTGCCCCTCAACTTCACCCCCGTGCCGCTGACGCTGGGGCCCCTGGCGGTGCTATTCCTGGGCCTGTTGCTGCGCCCGCGTCTGGCCGCTGCCACCCTGACCGCCTATCTGGCTGAAGGCGCGATGGGATTGCCCGTCTTCGCGCCCGGCCCGATCGCGTTCTCCGGTCTGGCTCACCTGGTGGGTCCCACGGGCGGCTACCTGCTCGCTTATCCCTTTGCTGTCGCTCTGATTTCGTTTCTGTGGCGGAGCACCGGGCGCGGCTTTTCGACAGCCTTGGCCGCGGCTGCCATCGGCAACCTCGCAATCCTCGCCTGCGGCGCACTGTGGTTGGGATTCCTGACCCACGCGTCGGTCGCTATGGCCTTCAATCTCGGCGTCCTCCCGTTTCTTCCCGGAGACGCACTCAAAATCGCCGCAGCGGCCGCGCTTGCAACCGGCTGCCAGCGCCTGCGCCGGAATGCCCGTTAGCCTCATCCAACCAGCATTGCAGCATTTTCGTCGAAAGGACCTTTCCCCCCGTGTCTACACAAAGTCCAGCAGTTAGCAGCCTTGGCGCCCCGCTCGATATCTCCATTGCCCATAGTCCCGATTCCGATGACGCCTTCATGTTCTATGGCCTGGCCACCAGCAAGGTGCGCGTGCCCGGCTATCGCTTCTCCCACACCCTGTGCGACATCGAGACCCTGAACAAGCGCGCGCAGGACGAAGCTTTTTTTGACGTGACCGCCATTAGCTTCCACGCCTACCCCTATCTGCAGAAGAACTACACGCTGATGGGCTGCGGCGGAAGCGTGGGCGAGGGCTACGGACCGATGATCGTCTCCCGCGGGCCCCTTGCCCTGGAAGACCTGTCGCGCATCAAGATCGCCGTCCCTGGCACTCTGACGACGGCCTATCTGGCGCTCAAGATCTTCAATCCGGAGATCAAGACCGAAGTGGTCCCCTTCGACCAGATCATTCCCGCCATTCTGGCCGGAACCTATGATGCCGGACTGATCATCCACGAGGGCCAGCTCACCTACTCCACCAGCGGCCTCTACAAGGTGATCGACCTGGGCGTCTGGTGGCGTGAGACCACCGGCCTGGTCCTGCCTCTGGGCGGCAATGCCATCCGCCGTTCTCTGGGCGCCGAACGCCACAAGATCATCTCCAAGGCCTTGCGGGACAGCATTCAGCACGCCCTCGATCACCGCGAGGCAGCCCTCGAATACGCCATGCAGTTCGCCCGCGACCTGGACACCACAACGGCCAGCCGCTTTGTGAGCATGTACGTGAACGAGCGCACGCTCGACTACGGCGCCGACGGCCGTGACGCCATTCGCAAGCTTCTCGACATGGGCCACGAGCGCGGCATCATCCCCATCGCCCCTCAGGTCGATTTCGTCGACTAACCCCGCCCTGCGGCCGCGGAGGCTTCGTACCACCCTATCCCTGGAGCCCACTCAACGGCTCCAGGGATTTTTTGCTGCGGGCGCTCTCCACCCTGCCCCTGATTGCCCATCCAAAAGTCATTGAGAGCCTCTAAAAATCTCCATGCAATTCTTAAGAATTTTTAACCATCGCCGATACATCCTCTATCGAGGTCTTTGAGGATGCTTGCCAACCCCACTCCGATGTTTCTGCTCGCGTCGCCCGACCCTGCCCTGCTGGCTGCCTTTGAGCCGATCCTGTCCGCCTGCGGCGCACAAGTTGAGGTTGTGCTCTCGGCCGATCCGGCGCTCGTTTCCCTCACCGCGCCCCATCCTCCCGCTCTGGCCCTTCTCGACGTCCGGCTCCCCGGCATGAGTACAGGGCAATTGCTGGCTGCCGCGCGCGCGGAGGCGACCGGCAGGAGCTTTCCGATTGTCCTGATTGCGGACACTGTCACCGAGGAATGGGCTGACCGTCTCACCGAAGGGATCATCGACGACGTAGTGCCTTCGACGAGCGAACTCGCGTTTCTGCGCCTGCGCCTGGAAGCGGTTTTGCGCCATCACCGCCGTGCGCGGGAGCTTGACGTGCTGCGCGATGCGGCCGCCCTGAACGCGCAGACCGACCGGTTGACCGGCCTCTATAACCGACAAGCCATCCTCTCCATGCTGTTTCGCGAGACCGACCGTGTGCAGCGCATGAAGAGTTCCCTGTGCATGATTCTGTTCGACATTGACGACTTCGGCCACTGGAACGCCCAGTTGGGCGCCGGTCCGTGCGACGAGTTACTTTGCCAGGTCGCCGACCGCACCACCCGCCTGTTGCGCAGCTACGATGTGCTGGGCCGGGTCGGCAAAGACGAGTTCCTGATGGCTCTGCCCGGCTGCAGCAGCGTCAACGCCGTGATGCTGGCCGAGCGCCTCCGTGCCGAAGTCTTCTCGACCCTCTTTGCGGTCGCGGGAGGAGCGATTCGCCTGACTGCCTGCTTTGGCATCGCCTCCAGCCTGGGCCGCTCCCCGGTCGTCGTTCTGCGCGACGCCGAGCAGGCGCTGCTCTCGGCCAAGGACGCCGGCCCTGAGTCGATTCACTCCACCAGCGACTGTCCCCAGGCTGCCGCGGCCCCGGTCGCTTTCCTCTCGCCCGGCTCGGGAGAAGATCTGCTCGCGTGGTAGCTGCGGGGGCACTGGGGCGGACGCGAAGTCCGCAATTTCTGCTCTGTTGACTCGTATTCCGAATGGGCTATAGTGTCTAGGTGCCAAGCCAGGCATCACGCCGAGAGGAGGCCCATCCCGCCCTCGACGGTTGCTTGATCCTGCCGTGTGAGCACGCTCTTTTCGCCGAATTGGACATACTATTCTGCACCGCTAGGGGTACACTGCTGTTCCGCGACAGTCAGGTCCGCCGGACAAAGCAGGTTTGGATCGGGTCGTCGCTGCCAACGCCGGGAGACGCAATGAATACTTCTGACACGATTGAGATGGTGCTCAAAGGCAAAGCGGTCAACATGGTTCTGGCTATCGCGCCCGAACAGACCGTCTTCGAAGCCATCCGGAAGATGGCCGAGTACGATGTGGGCGCCTTGCTGGTCCTCTCCAACGAGCGACTGGTCGGCATCCTGTCGGAGCGTGACTACGCCCGCAAAGGCGTACTCATGGGCCACCCCTCCAAGGAAACCGAGGTCCACCAGATCATGACCAGCCCGGTTCTCTTCGTCAGTCCGCAGCAAACCGTGGATGAATGCATGACCTTGATGACCCAGCATCATTTTCGCCATCTTCCGGTCTTGCAGGGCGACGCAGTGGTGGGATTGATCTCCATTGGCGACCTGGTCAAGTGGGTGATCTCCGGCCAGACGCAAACCATCCAGGCGTTGGAGGGCTACATCACCGGAGCCTATCCAGGGTAAGTCTACCTTTCGCTTTTGGCCGGTCGGTTCGATGTTTGCCATTACGGCAGCTTGAACGCTTTCACCACGATGGCGTTGGGGTTCCGTCCAGTGGAGAGCAGAGTGAACAGCAACCGCGAGCCGGTGCGAACCACGGCCACATCTCCCGAACGGGCATCGACAACCAAGAGCAGATGACCGGCCGAAGAAAGCGCCAGCGCCGACGGTCCATCCCCGACGTGAATCCCGCCCACGCGCTTGCCGTCCTCAATGGAGTAGACGGTCACGTACTGGGAATTGAAGTTGGCGACGTAAAGCAGAGAGTTATCGGCGGAAACGAGCCCGCGGATGGGGCCGTCGCCAATCATGTAGCTGTCGCCGACCTCGTCGGTGGTGTTGTAGACCTCGGAAATGGAATTGGAGAGCGAGTTCAGGACGAAGGTTTCGCCACCGTCGGGCTTGATGGCCAATTGCCCAGGCCCCTGGCCCACATCGAGCAGCGCTTCCAGGCGGTCGGGCAGAGCGGGGCCGGGCGTCGCCGCGCCTGGGGCCGCAGGATGAGTTTCGGAGTGGGCTAGTGCAATGGCCATCACCTGGTGGCCCGCCGAGCAGGCGACGAAGGCTTTGCTGGAGTCGGGAACAAGGACGGCATCATTGGCGCCGGGGCAGCCCTCGAAGACAGCGCGAAGGGCCGCAGCAGGCGGGCGGGCGGCGGGATCGATCAGACTCACCGAGTTGCCGCGGCGATTGGCGACCACCAGGGTCTTGCCGTCCGGCGACAGACGTGCCGAGGCCGGCTCCTCGCCGGCTCCGATCTGTGCAATCTCACGACGCGCCTTGAGGTCCAGCACGGAGATGGTGTTGGAGCCGGAGTTGGCCACGTAGGCCAGCTCTCCCTTGGGGTCGATGTCGATCGAAGCCGGCTGGCGATGGACCGGAATGGTGGCCACAACGGTGTTGTTTTCGGCGTTGATGACCGACACCGAACCTTGTCCGCCCGCGCTGCCGGAGTTGAGTACGTAGACTTCGTTGCGGGTGGGACTGATGGCCACAGCGGTCGGATTCTGGCCCACAGCCAGTTCGCGATCCAGGCGAACATTGACCACATCCAGAACGGTGACCGTGTTGCTGCCGCCATTGGTGATGTAGGCGTACTCACGGTAGTTGGCCGGATACTGCGGAAAATCATGGGGCCGGCAGCCGGTAAGGGCGAGAGTGAGCGCAGCGAACACGCTCAGGCAGACAACCGAGCGGCCGTCAAAAGCTTGTTGAAAAGGAACCGGGATGCGCACGTTCTTAACCTCGGATGCTCAGGCCCCTTAGATTGTACGGGGCTCTTGTGCGGACCGGAGTCCGCACCCTTCAGCCAAAAGGAGTTTCCAACAACCTCTGCTTGCCCAGACTGGCGAAAAATCCACCTTTTGCTCTTCCGGGAAAAACCCACCTTTTGCTTTTCCGGAGGGAGCGTGAGGCTTTAGCCTCACAAATAAAGCCCATCGATTGACTGGGGCTTTAGCCCCGGGATCGTTACCTGGAATAGCGTGACGGACTTTGTCAGCAATCTGAACAAGCTCTGCTTGCCGTTCATTTGCCCCCGAACCGCCGGGGCATGTCTGCGTTTACGCCTTGGCGGCCTGGATGTGGACGCCGCGCGGCAAACTGCGGCCCACCACCGGGGCGATCTGTTCCAGTTCGTTCATCATGGTCGCGAACTGCGCGGGATAAATGGACTGGGGACCGTCGGACAGAGCCTTCTCCGGATGGTCGTGAACCTCGACCAGGATGCCGTCTGCGCCCGAGGCGACCCCGGCCCGCGCCATCGGCAACACGCTGTCGCGTCTGCCGGTGCCATGGCTCGGGTCGACTAGGATAGGCAGATGGCTGACGCGGCGGATGGCGGGAATGATGCTGAGGTCGAGCGTGTTGCGGGCGTGATCGGCAAAGGTGCGCACGCCGCGCTCGCAAAGGATCACCTCGTAGTTGCCCTCACTCATCACGTACTCGGCCGACATCAGGAACTCCTCGAGCGTTGCCGAGAGCCCGCGCTTCAGCAGCACGGGCTTTCTGAGCTTGCCGGCGCGTTTCAGCAACGAGAAGTTCTGCATGTTGCGGGCGCCAATCTGGATCACGTCAGCCCATTCGGCCACCAGGTCGAGCGTCTCGCCGTCGATGGCTTCGGTGATGATGCGCAGGCCAAAGCGGTCGCGAATCTCCGCCATGATGCGCAGGGCTTCGAGGCCCAGGCCTTGAAATGCATAAGGAGAGGTGCGCGGTTTGTACGCCCCGCCGCGGAAGAACTGGGCGCCGGAAGCAGCCACTTGTTCAGCAATGGCGAAAGCCTGCTCCCGGCTTTCAATGGAGCAGGGCCCGGCGACAATGGCCAATCCGCGGCCGCCGATTGCCGCATCGGTTCCGGCAAAGCGAATGACGGTGTCTTCTTCCTTCACGTCCCGGCTGGCGAGTTTGTAGGGTTTGGAAACGCGGATCACTTCGGCGACGCCGGAAAGTTCTTCCAGGTTGCCGCGGTCCACTTCGCCCTTGTTGCCGGTGATGCCGATGGCGGTACGCTGGGCTCCCGGAAGTGGATGCGCACGGAATCCCAACTGCTCAATGTGTTCACAAACCGCCTGGATTTCCTCCGGCGTGGCCTGTGCCTTCATGACAACTAACATGGATGCCCCTCTAATCCCAAGTCTACCGGGTGGGGCGGCTAAGAGCAATTTCTTGCCGAAGAGCAACTTCTTGAATGGCGCCTGAGCCATACCCTTGAAGATCAATCCCCTTCGTCGGTGGATTCCGAGCCGGACTTGGCGGCAACAATCGCGGGCGCAACAACCATACCGACAAAAGCGAGGGCAACCAGAAGATCGTGCATTGCGGTGTTTCTCCTTGTACGGCTCTTAGGAATCTGTCCGTATCTGAATCATCGACGTAATTGAAAAAATCTCAAATACCACGAACGGTTGTTCTTGGCGAGCCACTGGTGCTATTCCCTCCCCCATTTGTGGTATAGGCGTGCAGGCCTTCGAGCGTACAAGGGCAAGAACAGGCTCCGGAACGTCCCGAAGCCTGCTCTTGCCGAAGTCAATCTTCCCTTGTCGCTGTCAATTCAGCGGAGATCGCGGCCTGAACGCGCCGCTTCGCGCTTCTGCGCCCGCCAGCGAAGGCCGAGCCAGGCCAGATAGCCCAATTGAATGGCCCAGGTAACAACGTAGGCTGCGACCGTGAACTGGTGGTCGAGAATGGCTCTTGAATCCATGTTCTTCCCTCGTTTCTCTGCTTGCCCGTAAGTTCCTTGCCGGTCCCTGCCTGCGTCCTAGCCGTGCAGCGCTTCCTGGGCTTCCTGGGCCGCAATCTTCTGGTGCTGACGCTCGACGTGATACCGCAGGAGCAGAATGAGGACGCCCCACGCCAGCCAGGCGAGAACATTCCAACCAAAGGCCGCCAGCATGGTTGGGTCCTTGATGCCGGAGTCCGATCCGCCGCCAAAAACCGGGGCAGGATGCTGTGTGCGCCACCAGCGGTTCGACATGTAGACAATGGGCACGTCGAGCGCGCCAAAGATGCCGAGCACCGCGGCCAGCGTCTGCACCTGCGGCCCGGCGGCAAAGCGGCGCAGCAGAAGATAGCTGACGTAGATGAGCCACAAAACCAATGTCGTGGTCAGCCGCGCGTCCCAGGTCCACCAGATGCCCCAGGCCCTTCGTCCCCAGATGGGACCGGTAATCAGGACCACTGTGCAGAAGACGACGCCCACCTCGGCGCCGGCCAGGGCCCACGCGTCGGCGGCCTGCGCCCACTCCGCGCGATTGCGGCGGAAGGCCAGGTAGGCGATGGAGCCGGCCAGCGAAATAGCGAAGAACAGGAAGGCAACCATCGCCGAAGGCACATGGTAGTAGAAGATGCGTTGCACTTCGTGCATGGTTTCTTCATCGGGCGCAACGTAGATGGCCTGATAAAAGCCCCAGATCATGAGTCCGACAGTGATGGCGGCATAGATGCCGATGGAAAGTTTCTTCATAGAGGAATCCTGTAGATCGATTTCAGTGTACAAGGGCGGCGCAGATCCTGGGCCGGATCTGCCGGCGCGTTTCAGTTTGAAATGGGCGCAGATTCCGGGCCGGACGCATCCCATGGAGGAGGAAACGCCTGGATGCCCAACCGCATCAGCTCCGCCAGGGGATCGCGAGGAGCGCTCAGCGGATATCCGCACGCCTTCCACGCCGCCAAGCCTCCGTCCAGGATGAAAATGCGCTGAATGCCCCGTTTGCGCAACGCGGCAGCCACGCGGGCACTCACAAAACTGTTTCCCGACTCACAGTAGAGCACCATGTAAACATGTTCCGGCAGGACGATGCGGACCTTGCTGCGCAGCTTCAGTGGATCGGCGCGCACCGAACCAGGAATCACGCGGGAGTCCTGCGGATCGTCCTCAAATCGCAGCAAGTCAACCAGGCCAATCTTATCGCCCGCGTCCAGCCTCTCCTTGAGATGTTGCGGGGTGATGTGGAGCGGTCGAATCTGCCGAATCATGTGCAGAAGCCGAAGCAGCTTCCACACAAAGAAGAACAGCAATGGAACCCCCAGCACCAGAACTACGGCATTGCTCACCAGGGATGTGAATCGAGTCACTTTGTCCAACTGCGCAGCAAAAAGAAATCCAGCGCCGATGTATGCCGCCGACCACAAAGCAGAGCCCCCGGCATCGTAAAGCGCGAATTGCGTGCGGGCAGCTCCCGACATTCCCGCCAATGGAGGCATGATGCCGTCCAGCCCAGGGATGAACTTGGCAAAGAGGAGGGTTGGCAGGCCTCTCCGGGCGAAGTTGGATTTCGACCGGCGAATACTGGCGCTGGGATCGGGAGCCAGGGCGCAGAAGAGGCGCAGGACCCGCCTGCCGCTGCGGCGTCCCGCTTCAAACCAAATCAGGTCGCCCATCAGGCATCCGAGAATGGCCACCAGCAGTATCCCGCTGAAACTCAGCTTGCCGGCGCCCGCCAAGGCTCCGCCGGCCAGCAGAAACAGAACGGCCGGAACAGGAAGGCATAGCTGACGCGCGAATACCGAGAGAAAGAGAATGGGATACGTCGTGTGAACCATGTAGTAGTTCATGCATACCCCATTTCCAGGGAAATATGCCGCAATGGCTGCCTACTCCGCGTGAAACACAACATCGAACAGCAACAAGCTCGCCGTGGTGAAGATGATGTCGTAGCCCAGCAGCATCTTGATCCACAGCGTGGGGTCGCTTTCTCCCGTCAGGATGGCGGTGGTGGCCTGCACCATGGCCAGCAGCGCCGGAATGAAGATGGGAAACAGGATGAGCGACAGCAGCAGTTCGCGGTTGCGGCTGCGGATGGAAAGCGCTGCAAAGAAGATGCCGTTCGCGACCAGGGCCCACGTGCCCAGCGGAAGAACCAGTGCCAGCAGCCACGCCTGCCCTTCAATGCGCAGGTTATAGAAGACGAAGAAAAACGGCGCCAACACCACCTGGACGATGGTAACGAAAAGAAAATTGGCCAGCACTTTGGCCAGGTAGAGCTCCGCGCCGGAAGCCGGAGCCATGCGCTGCGCGTCCAGCACCTGGTGTCGGATTTCGCGCGCCCAGGCCTGATTCAGCGCGCTGACTGAGGCAAACATGGTGGCCACGCACAGCACGCCGCCGGCGATCTGCTGCGAAAACGCGCCGCGCGGGTCGAAGGCAATGGAGAACAGAACCACCACCAGGCCGGAAAAAAACAGCATCGAGATAAGGGCGTCGAATGAGCGCCACTCAATGCGCAGGTCCTTGACGAGATGAGTCCACAGGGCGCGGGGCATCAGGCGCGACCTTCCACGGTTACGGATTTCGTCAGATCGGCAGTCTGCGCATCGGTGCCCTGCGCCTGGGCGGCGCGCAGGTAGTCGTCAGGGGTCAGGATCAGTTGCGTTCCCCGCGCCCCGGCCGACACGCTGATCGTGTCGAACAGAATCACCGTCTCATCGACGAAGACCGGGTAGGCCTTTTTTGCTCCGAACACGGTAACGCCGCCGCGAATGTAACCGGTGAGCGGCTGCACGTCTTTCAGGTGGACCATCTCGGCCTTGCGCAATCCGGCGGCGCGCGCCAGCTTCTTGAAGTCGAGTTCCGCATCGCCGGGTATGACGGCAAAAACGTACACGCCGGGTCCGCCAGTCGTCAGCAGAGTCTTGAAAACCTGCTCCGGCGGCATGCCGATCTTCTTCGCCACATTCACAGCGGACAGGTCGTCGGGGTCGACCTCGTACTCATGGAGTTCGAAAGGGATGCCGAGAGCTTCGAGAATGCGTGCGCCGTTGGTCTTCATAGCGTGGGGTTCCCAGGTTCAAATGAAGCGACGCGGCCCGCGTGCAGGCTGAGTACCCAGTCGGCGATGGGGGCGGCCAATTCGCGCTGGTGGGTCGTCAAGACAATCGTGCGGTTGCTCGCCCGAAATCCGGCCAGCAGCTCAACCATCTGACGGGCGCTTTCGACGTCCATATTCGAGAACGGCTCATCCAGCAGCAGCAGTTCCGGGATGGGCAGCAGCACGCGAGCCAGCGACGTGCGCTGCCTCATGCCTTGCGAATAATGGCCAAGCGGCCGGTTGAGCTCCGGGTCCAGGCCCACCTGGCGCAGCGCCTCGGCCGGCGTGAGGCGGGTGCGGCCGCGATAGAGGCTGGCGAAGTAGCGCAGATTTTCCTGGGCGGTGAGTTCGTCGTAGAGCATGGCGGCGTGGCTCATGTAGCCGATGCGCTCACGAGCATCATGCGGCTCAACGCCATCCGTTGCTGCCCCTTCGGGCCTCAATTCGGCGAAGACTCTTACCTTTCCGAAGCTGGGCCGCAGCAGACCCGCCAGAATACGCAGCAGCGTGGACTTGCCCGCACCGTTCTCGCCCACCAGCACGTAGCAGCGCCCCGGCTCCAGGTCCACTGAAACCTGGCGCAGGGCCGCAAACGAGCCGAAGAGCTTGGAGACTTGATCGAGCCGGGCGCAGAACTTCGAGTGGGCGGGCGGGCTTGCTAAAACGGTCATTCGATCAGTTTGTCGCCGGAGACGGATTCGATGAGCGCGCGGCCGGCGCCTGGGCGGCTGCGCGCGGGGCGGGTGAAGCGCTGGGCTGAGACATGCCGGGCTGCGCCTGACCAGGCTGCGCGGGCGCGTATTTGCTGGCGCACTTGGCCTGCAGAACCGTAGCGTGGAAGACGCCATCGTGCCCGTAGGAGCCTATTGCCAGAGCCTGGGAGTTGTCCTTGAATGTATCCGGCGGCGGCTCGGAGCCCTTGTAGTTCACCGTGAGCAGACGACCGCTGGCGGCCTTGGGAGAGTGGCTTTCAAACTCGTTCATGACAAAAGTGACGTGCGTGCCATTCTGCTCGATCGAGCCGGGCTGCACGAATCCCTCCACGCGCAATTGGCTGTGATAGGCCTTGTCGCCCATCCCGCCCAGCTCAGCGATGGTCACGTAATAGCTTTTGTTCGCTCCGTAACCGGAGTAGGCCAGCCAACCGATGGTGCCGACGATAATGGCAGCCGCAATCCCGATCCGCAAGGTGTTGGGGGAAATTCTCATAGTCAACTTTAAACGATACGAGCGATAGGGTGCGCGGTCAACCACCCAAGGCGGCGTGGGAGTGAATTCTCATGAAAGCAGGCCCTCACCCCGAAACCCAGTCTGACATGACTTCAGGCATCGTCGTCCGAGTCGGTCTTGGGAAGGGACGCAACAATGGCGGGGCCGGCCATCATGACAAGAAAGGCCAAGACAACAAGAAGATCATGCATTCCAAAAATCTCCTCCCAGGGTGGGGCACTCGTCACGGCCTGACATTCGTAACCATGAATTAAATCGATAGTACCGCAAAACGTCGTACCCTGGGTAATATTTCTAGTATATTACTGTCCCGCACCTTGAACGAGAAACCAACCCCAGGCCTAGTTTGCTCTACCGGGCCGAGTCCAGCGCGCGCGTGGCGCGGTCGAGCGCCTGGGCCAGCACTTCCAACTGCCGGGCGGTGCGATTCGCATCGCGCGCGTCCAGGCCCTCGTTCACGCCCGGAAGGACGACCGCCGCGTAGCCGGTGAATTCGCCGGGAGCGTAGATGGTGTGCCGATACCAGGGGCGATTGGGCAGCCCGGTTTCGGTCGTCAGGGCGGTTTCTGCCTGGCGCAGCGCCAGATTCAGCTTGACCAGGTCGCCGCCAGGTGCCACTTGCAGCGCGCGAATTCGCTCGGCTGCCGCGGCAAAGCGGATTGCTGCGGATTGCGCGGGGGCAAAGTCCAGAGAGTTTTGGCCAGAGTCCTTCCACCGTGCCCACCAGGCCTTGTCGGCGGACGCGCCTGACTTGCGCTGGGCGGCGTCGATGTAAGACGAAATCGCGCGGGCGTAAGCAACGTAGTCGTAGGGCAGCACATCCGTGTCGGCCATGCGCACAGCTTCCAGACCGAAGACGCGGGCCATCTGCTGCAAATAAACAAACCGCGGGTCGGCGTTTTCCGTAAACCATGCGTAGTTATCGAAGACCGAGTGATACACCCCATAGGGGCCGACGGAGCCGATATCCGTGGAGGGAACGCCTGCATGTTGCAGGAATGGCGTGTAGTCGGATCCGGAACCCAGGTCGCCCACCTCGACCTCCTCGCCGGTCTCGGTCGACGCGTACGCGCTGCGGTGATTATTTTGCGCGGGGTGCCCGTCCTGGCCGGGATGCTCGACTGTGGCCGTGCGCTCGGTTTGGGCCGGGTGTTCAATGCGCCACTGCTGATAGACCGTCCCGCCAAGCGGGCTGGGAACGGAGCGGGTCACCTCGCGGACGAACTGTTTGAGCGAAGGAACAGCGGATGCCGTGAAATCCGGCCCGGCGACGGCAACATCCGTATTCAAGTAGACGACGGCGCGTTCCAGATCCTTGCCGTGCTGCTCCACCCACTCCGTCGAGCCGATCAAACCCTCCTCTTCCGCGTCCCAACTGGCAAAAATGAGAGTGCGTTTGGGCCGCCACCCCTGATGGAGCAGCGCGCCGACACCGTGAACCGCTTCCAGCATGGCCGCCGTACCGCTGGAGGGGTCGACCGCGCCGTAAACCCACGCATCGCGGTGATTGCCTGCCACCACCCATTCGTCCGGGTATTCCGCGCCCTTCACTTTTCCAATCACATTCCAGATGATGCGGCGCTGGTAGTCCTGCACCGAGACCAGATGCACCTTTC
>Ga0255354_1000203_pt1 | contig 37323 bp, 22 predicted proteins | sample HBST50metaG_FD_189942 | JGI IMG/M metagenome (GOLD analysis project Ga0255354, IMG submission 189942) | Peat soil microbial communities from Stordalen Mire, Sweden - H.B.S.T50 | ecosystem: Environmental > Terrestrial > Soil > Wetlands > Peat | place: Sweden: Norrbotten County, Stordalen Mire...
TCTTTGATTCCGGCCAGCCGCATCCTGAGTGGCCTGCGGTAAAGATGGGCGATGGCCCGGTGCATGTGATCTCCGCAACCGCCGACCAGATGTTCCTCAATATCACGCCCGCAGAGGAAGCCGGGCTTCCGCGCTATACGGGCGAGATGGAGTTAACTAATCACTCTGCCGGGTCATTGACTTCGCAGGCCTATCAGAAGCGCTGGATCAGGAAGCAAGAACTGCTGGCCGATGCGGCAGAGAAGTCGTCGATTGCCGCGGAGTGGCTGGGCGCGCGACCGTATCCGCTGCAGCGCTTAAACGACGCATGGACATTGGCGATGGGCGCACATTTCCACGACCTCGCGGCCGGAACCGCGACCCCAAAATCCTACGAGTTCGCTTGGAACGATGATGTGATCGCGATGAATCAGTTCGCCGGCGTGTTGAACAACGCTGTTGAAGCCGTCTCTGCGGGAATGGATACGGAAACCAAAGGAGTGCCCCTGGTTGTCTTCAACCCGCTGAATGTGGGACGCCAGGACATTGTGGAAGCCAGCATTAGCTTCCCGGGAGGTATTCCAAAGGCCGCCCATGTAACGGCTCCGGACGGAAAGCAAGTTCCGGCGCAGATTTCGGATGGCAAAGTTATCTTCCTGGCCAGTGCGCCGCCGGTTGGCTATGCGGTTTATGATGTGCAGCCAGGTGCAGGCGGAGGCGCTTCCTCGTCGCCCTTGAAAGTCTCAAAGGACGGACTGGAGAACGAGTATTACCGTGTGAAACTGAATGAAAACGGAGATGTCGCCAGCATCTACGATAAGTCTCTTGGCAAGGAACTGCTTGCGGCTCCTGCGCGCCTCGCCATCTCTTATGACAATCCCGCGCGTTGGCCGGCCTGGAATATGGATTGGGCGCAGGAGCAGGCGGCGCCGAAGGCATTCGTCTCCGGCCCTGCAAAGATTCGGGTAATCGAAGACGGCCCGGTGCGGGTGGCGATAGAAGTTGCCCGCGAGACAGCCGGATCGCGGTTCGTTCAGACTATCAGCCTTGCAGCGGGCGATGCGGGTAAGCACGTCGAGTTCAGCAACGTCATTGACTGGAACACCAGGGAATCGAATCTCAAGGTGGTATTTCCGCTCACCGCCTCGAACCAGATGGCCACATATAACTGGGACATCGGCACCATCGAGCGTCCCACGGCGGAGCCGAAGAAGTTCGAGGTGCCGTCGCATCAGTGGATTGACTTGACTGACATGGGCGGTGAATTCGGGGCCACAATCCTTACGGATTGCAAGAATGGATCGGACAAGCCGAACGATCACACTATTCGCCTCACATTGATTCGCACTCCAGGCACAGCCGGAGGCTATGCGGACGAAGCTACCCAAGATATCGGACACCACGAGTTCGTTTATGGCATTGCCGGCCATGCCGCTGGCTGGCGCGAATCGCAAACCGACTGGCAGGCGCAGAGATTGAATGCTCCACTCATCGCCTTCGAAACCTCGAAGCACTCAGGCACGCTGGGAGCAACCTTCTCCTTGCTGAAAGTTAGTAACCCGCGGATACGGGTTTTGGCTCTGAAGAAAGCTGAGCTTAGCGACGAAACTATCGTGCGCCTAGTAGAACTTGATGGCAAACCCCAGTCCAATGTCCGTCTCTCCTTTGCCGCGCCCCTCACCAGTGCGCGTGAAGTGAACGGACAGGAACAGCCGATGGGCCAGGCGACCTTGAGCGGAGGCGCATTGGTCACATCGTTCAGCGCCTATCAGCCGCGTACGTTCGCTGTCCGAATGTCTGCGCCCGCATCCAAAGTCAAGGGTGTGCGGTCTCAGCCCGTTGTGCTTTCCTATGATCTGGCAACCGCCAGCAATCACGGTGACCATTCTTCCGCCGGATTCGACGGGAAGGGCAATTCCTTGCCGGCAGAGATGCTGCCCGCACAAATCCTGTTCAATGATGTTCGTTTCAATTTGGCTCTGGCCAAGACTGGTACGCCCAATGCAATTGTGGCCAGAGGGCAGACGATCAATCTACCATCGGGCACCTACAATCGCGTCTATGTACTGGCGGCATCTGCTGATGGCGATCAGAATACGGCCTTTAAAGTCGGCGGCAAAACAACCGAACTCAACGTTCAGGACTGGGGCGGATTCATCGGGCAGTGGGATGATCGGCAATGGAGTTCGAAAGACACCGCGCATGACAACTACGGTGAAATGACAGGCTTGAAGCCGGGCTACATCAAACGCGCGAACCTGGCGTGGTACTCCAATCATTACCACAACGCATCGGGACAGAATGTCGCCTACGCCTATTCGTATCTGTATGGGTATGCGATCGACCTGCCCCCGGCGGTCAAGACCATCGTATTGCCGGATAATGATAAGATTCGCATTCTAGCCATATCGGTGGCCGATGAGAATCCGGAAGTCAGAACGGTCCAACCGCTCTATGATGTGCTTCCCTCGAACCATGCCGGACCCAGCGACTTTTCGATTTCTGCGTCGCCGGCCAAGGTTTCAATCCCGCAAGGGAGGACTGCTACAACCAGAGTCGTGGTGCTGCCGATGGGCAGTTTCAAGGGAGATGTCCGTCTTGCCGCATCGGGAGTTCCGCCGGGAGTGACAGCCACTTTCAACCCAGCCAGCACCGCCGGACTCAGTACCATGACTTTGACAGCAAGCAGTTCCGCGGCCCCGGCTACAACGACAGCAACTATTAATGCGGTAGCGGGCAGTGTATCGCACACCGTTACAGCCACGGTGATGGTGACGCCGGTTTTGACCGGAACAGTGCCGGTCGATCTATCTTCGGCTTATAACGTCACTGGCATTTATGACGACGGTTCGAAATTCGCGGCGGCAGACAGTCTGGACAACGGAGGTTACGCATTTTCCAAACAAGAACTTGGTTCCGAGCAGGTAGGAGCCGGGGTTGTCTTCAAGCTGGGACCGGCGAACGCAGCCGACGCGGTCACCAGCAAGACGGTTGCGCTCCCGCCCGGTAAATTTGCCAGTCTCAAGATCCTCGCTTCGGCCGTTGACGGGAGCCAGGAACTGCAAACCTTCACCGTAAACTACTCCGACGGCACGTCCTCTTCGTTCACCCAGAGTCTGAGCGACTGGGCGGCGCCTGGAGGTTTTGAAGGAGAGTCTGTGGCGGCGGACACGACTTATCGTCTGGCGGGAGACGGATCCCGAGACAGTAACAAGTTCTATATCAACGCCTACTCTTTCGCTCTGGATGGGAATAAGATGGTTCGCAGCGTCAGCTTGCCCAGCAATCGGAATGTGGTGGTGTTTTCTATAACCCTTGTGCCAGGCAAGCTGTAGTCAAGGGCGCAGGGCGATGGCAAGTCTTAAGTGTCGCGGCCTATAGTTATCAGAAGCCTGAGCCCATTCGGCAAAGTGGCGTTTTCCTGAAGAAAACGCCACTTTGCATGGCCGCATCAAGCGAGACTCGTCCAATCAAGAACTACCTTGCCTGTTTGTCCGGAAATCATCGCGTCAAAACCCCGCTGAAATTCGTTGTAAGCGAATCGGTGCGTGATAACCGGCGATATATCGACGCCCGATTCGAGCAGCACCGACATCTTGTACCAGGTCTCATACATTTCGCGTCCGTAGATGCCCTTGATCGTCAACATATTGAAGATCACCTGCCGCCAATCAAGCGTCATCTCTTTGGCTGGGATGCCAAGAATTGCGATCTTTCCTCCGTGACTCATGTTGGCGACCAACTCCCGCAGAGCCTCCGCATTGCCTGACATCTCCAGCCCGACATCGAAGCCCTCCTTCATTCCCAGTTGTTTCTGTATCGCTGAGATTGACGTTTCGGCCGGGTTCACGGCCAATGTCACACCCATCTTCCTGGCCAATTCCAGTCGAAATGGATTCATGTCAGTGATGACAATGTGCCTTGCTCCGGAATGGCGCAGCACCGGAATCGCCATGATGCCGATGGGGCCGGCACCGGTAATCAGCACGTCTTCGCCCAGCACTGGAAATGAAAGAGCGGTGTGGACTGCGTTGCCGAAGGGATCAAAGATCGCCGCTACTTTCTGATTGATCTTCGGATCATGCCTCCAGATATTGGTCATTGGCAGGGCAATGAACTCAGCGAAGGCTCCTGGGCGGTTCACGCCAACACCCTGGGTGTGTGCGCAGAGGTGACGTCTTCCCGCAAGGCAATTCCGGCAACGCCCGCAGACCACGTGACCCTCGCCGCTCACAATGTCGCCCGCATAGAAATCGCTTACGTTCGACCCGACTGCGACAATCTGACCTACGAATTCATGTCCAATGGTCAGGGGAACCGGAATCGTCTTCTGCGCCCAATCGTCCCACTGGAAAATATGCACATCGGTCCCGCAAATGCCGGTGTATCGCACTCGTATCAATACATCGTTGATGCCGATAGCTGGCTCGGCGATTTCTTCCAGCCAAAGGCCAGGCTGCGCTTTGCTCTTGACTAACGCTTTCATCTACTGCCCTCCCGAAGTTCAAGTTCCGTATGAGGCCGTTACCCGGCGGCAATGTACGCACACAATACCATCCGATCCGATGCCGCCAGCATCCAGAATACTCGCGCGCGCCGGCTTAATGGTAACGATACCACACAAGAAACAAACCGGGAATCGCTTTGCCACCTTCTTTTGCAGCGCACTTAATTTTCCAAGACAGAAAGCATAGACTTGTAAGGTAACATTGGCATCCACTGCCACCACAGCCAAATGACTAAGAAAAGTCTGCATCCAACTCTCAGCCAGGTTGCCCGGAAAGCCGGAGTAGGCACCACCACTGTTTCACGCGTCATCAATGGCGGCGATCGGGTGAGTCCAAAGACATTGATCCACGTGCGTCGCGTGATCGAAACCCTCGGTTATATGCCCAATGAGGCGGCGCGCACCCTCAAGGGCCGTCGCACCAAAACGATCGGTCTGGTCGTCCCCAGTATCGCGGATCCCTTCTTTTCAAGTTGCGCGGAAGCCATACAAACTATGACGCGCCTCCATGACTCGCTTCTTATCGTGATGGTTACGGCCAACGACCCGCGCACGGAGATCGACAATCTGAATGTCCTCATACGCCATCGCGTGGATGGCCTAATCATTGTACCTGCCAATTCGCAAAGCCTTGAGTTACGCGACCTGCTCGATCGAGCCGCCTTGCCGGTTGTAGCCATCGACCGCCCGGTCGCCAATTCGTCGATCGTCTCCGTAGTAGTTGACAATCTCAAAGGCGCGATGACCGCCACTCAGCATCTGATAGATCATGGGTCCAAGCGGATTGTTTGTCTTACCGGCGAAAGCACGTTGTACACGATTCGCGAAAGGATAAAGGGATACCGCAAGGCGGTCGAATCAGCGGGTCTCGCCTGCATCTTGGACACTTCAGTCAAGGACTACAAGTCCGCCGAATGCGCGATCAAGAGCCTGCTCGACGGGCCGCATCCGCCAGATGCCATTTTTGCGACCAAGAACAGCACCACAATCTATGCTCTCGAAGTGTTGCAGGGACTTAACATTGCCGTGCCCCAATCCATCGCCCTGTTAGGCTTCGACGATTTTGAGCTGGCCTCGACAGTCCGCCCATCGGTCAGTGTGATTCAGCAGCCGGCCGAAGAGATTGGACGGCGGGGTGCGGAGATTCTCTTCGACCGATTACTCAAGGAACGGGATAACCAATTGCCGGCTTCCTCCAAGCATACTCAACAAATCGTTCTGCAGCCACGACTCGTCCGGCGCAGTTCCTGCGGCTGTACGCCAGCGCTCTCCTGAAGTTACAAAATGGCCAGTGACCTTGACAACTGGTCTTCATCCATTCACTGCGATGCACTTTAACTCTTTGGGGTCATAGATTCTTGCAAGAGAGATTTACGCCAGCTCACTTCAGTTACTGCTTGGGAAGATGGCAAGCCGGCAGGGGAATGCGCACAACTGTGGAATAACAGCTGTCGCCGAATCGCCATACCACTCAAGGAGACTTCCACGATGCAAGCGTCGAAGGCATGCCATCGCGCCGGTCTTTAACGTCAGTGAATTGAAGCCCGGTGTTCGCAACGCGCGATGCTCTACGAGATCCATCTCTCCGTAGCTAGAGCTTCAGCCATGGGTTCCACTTGAAAGCGCGCGGCCAGATCCTTCAGTTGCTGTGTGGTAATGGATTGCTTTTTGCCGCCCATAGACAGAACCTTCACCAGCACCTCGGCGGCTTTCTCCGCTGTGTCGATCAGGCCGAATGCTTCATCCAACGTTGCGCCTGATCCGAAGATGCCATGAAACGGCCAAAGTACCAAGGGATGTTTCAACATGGCCGCCGCCGTCGCTTCGCCGATGGTAACCGTCCCTGGCACCATCCACGGCAGAACGCCGACACCATCCGGAAAGACCACCAGGCATTCAGTGCTCATCTCCCACAGAGCGCGGGTTAGCGCCGCGGCAGAGAGATCCAGCACATAGGAGAGCGCGATGAGATTGGTGGCGTGGCAGTGCATGATGACGCGGCTTGCCCCTTGCGTTACCTGCTGGCGCGAGCGGTGCGATTTGAGGTGGGCGGAAAGCTCCGAGGTTGGAACTCCGTTGCCCCGCAAACCCCACAGAATGCGGGCCGATTCGCCATCCGCGCCGATTTCGATCAGGCCGAGATTCTCTTCCGGGGCTAGTTGCACATTGCGGAAGTATTTGCCCGAACCCGTGACCAGGAAATACTGCCCGGCCAACTCGGGATCGAGTTCGCCAATCGCCACAACGCGATCTTCCTTTAAAAGGTCACGATACGGCGCAATGTCGTCCGCGCTCAAGCGCAGGCTGACATTGCCGCCATTGCGTTCATCCCAGCCTTTCAGCCACATATCCGAAGTTGCTTTGATCATGGCCTGGATAAACCATGAAGTTTCCATCGTATCGCTCATTGCGTTCCTCCGCGCAGGGTCAACGTCTCTTTCTCGTAGTTGCAAACTTTTTGCAACCAGCCAATGCCCTCGGCTACACCCTGGTTTGCGCAGTAATAATCCCATACCGCGGACCACGGCATGGACTTGTGCTCTTCGAAGAGCGCCATCCGGCCGGCGCCGTCGAAGTTCTTCTCCGCCGCGTTTTGCAGTGCCGCTGGCTCCAGCAGGGCGAGCAGCAAGGCCTTGCGCATATTGCGTGCTCCGATGATCCATGCCGCGATGCGGTTGATGCTTGCATCGAAGAAGTCGAGGCCGATGTTGACACGCGAAAGCGCGTTGCACCGGACGATCTCCTGCGCGATGGCGATGGTCGCGTCGTCCAACAAGACCACATGATCGGAGTCCCAGCGAACCGGGCGCGAAACATGGAGCAGAATCTCGTCGAGATAACAGAGCGCCGTGGAAATCTTGTCGGCCACATTCTCGGTAGGATGAAAGTGCCCGGCGTCGAGGCAGAGCAATGTCTTGCGCGTGGCCGCGTATGCCAAATAGAACTCATTCGATCCCGCCGTGTAACTTTCCGCGCCGATGCCGAAGAGCTTGCCTTCCACAGCAACCTTGTGGTTAGTTCCCAAGGGTGCAGAGACGATTTCATCCAGACTCTCTATCAAGCGCAGGCGCGGCGTGAGACGATCCGCGGGCTGATCCTTGCTGCCGTCCGGAATCCACACGTTCATCACTGCTGGCTTGCCCAGCTCTTTGCCGAAATATTCGCTGATCTTGCGGCTGGCAAGGCAGTGGTCGATCCAGAAGCGGCGAATCTCCGCGTCCGGATGCGTCAAGGTTAAATTCTGCGCGCTCTTGGGATGCGAGAAGCAGGTGGGGTTGAAGTCCAGACCAAGATCTTTCTTCGCGGCCCACTTCACCCAGCGCTCAAAATGCGCCGGCTTGATCGCATCGCGCTCGACCGCGACCTCGGATTCCAGATAGATGGCATGAAGGTTCACCCGTTTTTGGCCGGGAATCTCGGAAAGAGCAATCTCCAGATCGGCGCGCAACTCCTGGGCATTGCGCGCCCGTCCCGGATAGTTGCCGCTGGTCTGAATGCCACCAGTCAAATCGCCTTCGGGATTCTCGAAGCCGCGCACATCATCGCCTTGCCAGCATTGAATCGAGATGGGAACCGAATCGAGCGTGCGCAGAGCGCTTTCGGTATCAACTCTCGTCTCCGCAAAGCGTTCCCTGGCCAGATCGTAGGCCACTTGTATTTTGCTGCTTACTTCGCTCATCGAACACTCTCCTCTACGGTGACTGTCACGTATTGACGGAACCGTTTCCAGACATGGTCAGGAACTGGCTCACCCGGCTCAAATTCTTCAATCTCAAAAGACATCCTGATCAATGTGCGCGCCTCGTCGAGATTTGCGATCTCATCCAGGGCGATCATCTGTGCGCAGAGGTTGCCCAGCGCCGAGGCTTCCACCGGACCTGCCGAGACGGGCAACTGGCAGGCATTAGAGCATAGCTGATTGAGAAATGCATTTCTGGAACCTCCTCCAACGATGCGGATGCGCGTGAGGCTCTTTCCGCGTAGCGACTCCAATTCCTCTTTGACCAAGCGGTACGAGAGGGCCAGGCTCTCAAAGGCGCAGCGGGCAAACTCCGCCACGGACTCCGGCTGCTGCTGCCCGGTCTCGCGGCAATATTCCACAATCGCCTGCTTTATTGATGGAGGGTTCAGAAATCGCGAATCGTTGGGATTCACAAGCGATCGCCACGGGGCGGCGCCAGCGGAAAGCGCAAGCAGAGCATCGTCGATGGGAAGCTCAAACTCCTGGCAGATTCTCTGTACAATCCATAGTCCCATGATGTTCTTGAGGACACGATAGCGGCGGCCAAAGCCGCCTTCATTGGAGAAGTTCATCGATCGCGCCTGGTCGGACGCGTAGGGGACCATGCTCTCGATGCCCATCAAGGACCAGGTTCCGGAACTCAGAAAGGCCTCTCCATCCGCTTCAAATGGTGTCGCCGCTACGGCCGAAGCGGTGTCGTGCGTGGCTGGTGCAACCACCTTTGCGGCGCTTCCTCCGCACTGCATCTCACCCAGGATGCTGCCCGCATTCACCGGATGCTGCATGAGAACCTTCGACAATCCAGCAGCGGCAAATAGATCGCGATCCCACTCGCCCTGCAAGCTCAGCATCTGCGTAGTGGTGGCATTGGTGTATTCGTTGGACAACACGCCGCAAAGACGGAAGTGCAGATAATCGGGAATCATCAGCAAATGACTCGCCCGGCTGAGCCACTCGGGTTCTTGTTGCGCCATGGCGGCAAGCTGATAGAGAGTATTGAAGGGCTGGAATTGAATTCCTGTTCGTCGATAGATCTCATGGGCGGGAATGCGCGCGGTCACGCGTTCGATCATGCCCAGCGTGCGCTGGTCGCGATAGCATATCGCGCCGCCTACTCTCCGATGCGCTGCGTCAAGCAATACATAATCCACTGCCCAGCTATCGACGCCAACGCTCGCAAGCGGCGCCAGGGAGGCTACTGTTTCAAGTCCCTTCTGGATCTGCTCATAAATCTCGTCGATCGGCCAGCAGAGGTATCCACTGGCGGGGTCTTTGGAAAATGCGTTGTAAAACCTGCTCACCTCTCGCAAGCGCAGACGCCCATCAGTCAACTGGCCCGCCATCACACGTCCGCTGCTTGCGCCCAGATCCGCTGCCGCAAAGCACCTGCATTGAGGCTTCAGTTCACTTGCCACGCTCATCTCTCTTCCCCTTGTGTGTCCGCGGTCTTCCGTGCGCTGCTGTTGCATTACTGAGTTGTCAGATAGTTTCCATAGCCGACAATGACGGTCGATCCAACCAGCGTCAGCAACGTCAGCAGAACCAGGGCTTTGGTCCGCAAACTCACGCCACGCCACTCTTTCAACGCGATTCTTCACAGCGTGCTGAAGACGATCACACTGGAGTTCAGCAGGGTCCAACTGGAGAATTTGTAGCGGCCCATCTGCGATTCGCCCATGGTGTAGAAGAAAAACTGCATGTACCAGAGACCGCCGGCCAGCGCGCAGAAGAAGTAATTTCCGAAAAGCGAGGGACGCTTCCGCGAACTGCTGGATGCGTTCCCGGCAAGCGAAACCAGCACGTACTCTCTATAGCTGCGGTTGCGAAGATTGAGCGCGGCGCACCAGATAAAGTTGGTCGTGAAGCCGCCCGCCAGCAACACCACCAGCACCGGCAGGCCTTGCCAGACCGGATTGCCACCGTAAGCTACCGAGAGAGCTTTGATGGGATTCCCTGCATCCAGACCAAAGGCAAAGCACGCACTCAATACACCCGCAAAAATACCCACCGCCAGGCCAAGCCGGAGATTGAACTCACTCACGCTGGCCTTTTTCTCCTCAGATGAGAGCTCGTTTTCCTTGGATATGCCCGCCGCGCCCGCCAGCAGAATGCCCAATGCGCCGATCCCCACGCCCGCCAGCGTGACAATGCCCGAGCGCTGCGACAGGAGTTGGTGAAACTGGCCATGAAACAGAGGAGGAACAAGGGTGCCGAAGACCGCGCAGTTGCCCATGGCCACGGCCATGCCAAGCGACATTCCTAGGTAGCGCATGGTGAGCCCAAAGGTCAGGCCTCCCACGCCCCACAGAACGCCGAAAGAGTACGTCCAGAAGAGGGTTGAGGCGGGGACGGCGTGCAGTACATCAAAAAAATGCACCGTTAAGAGCCCGGCCACGAGCCAGGGTGCGACGATCCAGCTCATCACGCCCGCAACCAGCCAGTAGGTCTCCCAGGACCATCCGCGCACCTTGCGAAATGGCACGTAAAAGCTAGCCGACGCCACGCCGCCCAGCCAGCTCAGCAGCACTCCCCAGATCGGATTTGCGCCCAAGTCAGGTCGTCCTTTTGATATTGGAAATCCTTATATGAACGAATTTCTCATTGGAAACACTCTATGCCGGAATGGCCTGCGTTGTCAAAGAACAAACTCTGTGCGCCTAAGTATTGTTGATGTGAGGTTGCCGGCTTTCCTAAAGGGGCTTCATTCCTCCTCGAAATGTCGCGGAATCAGCGCCATATTCCAAACTTGCCTAGTATCCCGATCCCCTCGGCCTTCAGGAAGCAGCCCCCTGTGGGGCGGCATCCCTGGGATCGAGCGATCATCCTATTCCGGAAGCGGCTGGTCAGGACAGATGTCAGGAGGAATCGTATGCTCGGCCTCCAGAGTTTCCGGGGTCACCATGCGGTGGCGTACGTAGTTGTAAGGCGGGACCGTGTACCCGCGCAAAATGGAGATGCCAAGTTGAATCAGGCGCGGGCCGTAGCTCTCAGCTTCATGTGAAACCGATCCGATGAGCGCGCTGCTGCCTGTGCGCATCTCCTCGATCACTTCGGGGATGCAGTCTTGTCCGGCAATGGCGAAATCCGCTTCGCGGCCCAATTGCCGGGCGGCGTCGAGCACACCCAGCGCGCTGGAATCGGTGGCGGTGGCGACCAGGACGGTTTCGCCGGCCTGCCGTGTACGGAGAAAATAGGCAACCGCAAGTTGGCTGGGCAAGCGCATGCCCCGGCCCTCGATATGTACAAACCGGTCCGCCGGAATCTGGCTGAGCCGCTCACGAATCCCGTCGAAAGCTCCGGAGATGCGGCTCTGCACAAAGCTGCCGGCCTCAGCAAATCCGATGCCGAGAACCCAATCGACCTTTCCTTTCCACTTTCTCAGGGCAAATTGCGCGAGCAGTGCGCCGGCTTCGTAACCCACCTCGAAGTTGTCGACGCCGAAATAGGTGGCATTGGGGTGGGGCACGTCGATGGCGACCAGGGGGATCTCGGCCTTCTTGAAGATGTGGGCCACGCGCGGGGCCACCGCCTCCTCGACCTGGAATTCGAGCACCAGGTCGACGCGTTTGGCCACAAACTCTTCCGCGTTCTGAAGAGCAATGTCGGGATCGTACCGGTTGTCGAGCATGAGCAACTCGATTCCGGCAGCAGCGGCGGCAGTCTTGATGCTCTGCGCAACGGCCACTGAAAATGGCATCTCGCCGCTCAGCGCTGCAAAGCCGAAACGAAGCCGGCGGGGCCGGGAAACCAGCCGGTACTGTCCGTTCTGCGATTCGGCTACATAGCCCCGATGCACCAGCGTTTTGAGGATGCGGTAAACACTGGTCTTGGATATTTTGGTCTTCTGAAAGACCTCTTCGAGAGTAAGCGGGCCATGGTTCTGCTCCAGCAGTTCGATCACGTTGAGAGCCTTCGAGAGAATGGGGATCAAATAGAGTCTTTTGATCTTCGCTTTGGCCAACCTGCTGTCTCCTTACTTTGGTTGCCGCTCGCCGAACGGCCTACGGTCCAGCATAACGCCTTGCGAGCGTAGCTGTTCACTATTGAAGGACTACCTATCGAATTCATTGCGTGCATTTGAGAGCATTGTCAGAGTTCATCTGGGGCACGAGGAAGCTTCGGAAGGCCGTCGCTCTCTGTTGGCCGCACCAGCTCAGAATCCAGGCGTTGCCGGATCGCAGCTCTGAAAATGCTATCGTCGCGAACCAGGAGCACATGCAGGAAACGCGGTCCATGCACGCCTTTGATGCGCGTCATCTCGATGTCCGCGGTAGCGCGGACGGAAAACATGGCCCGGAAGAATACTTGCAGACGCACGCCGTCTACTTGAACTACGACCTCCACCAGCAGTAGGAGGCCTCTCTCTCGTGGATCGTTGTTGATCGGACACCATCCACAACAAAGGCTACCGGGTAAACCGGGCGCTCCTAAGAATCTGACCGAGCAATTCGTCTAAATGGAAGGATCTAATGGCCTCTCTTTGAGATCAATACCATCCGCCGTTCTCAACCTTCCTGTTGCGGAACACCGTACCTTCGCGACCTCCTCATGTGACCGACTCCTATTTAAATCATTAATAAAAAACAAGTTAATTGAATTCTCGCGTGATCGTACCGACAGCACCGTACATCATACCGTTCCCCAATACTCCCAATAGCACCTTACGCCATACAATTGGCAAGCATACACATTATCTGTCCGTAAATGGTTTCATTTGCGGATTCCTGATAGTTTCTGATCGAGACCAAAAACGCAGAAAGAAGTGAATTTGAGGCCATGAGGACCATATTGATGTGTTTGCTGAATACCAGTTAAAAATCGTCCGCCTTCATCAAGTTGCCCCGTCGCAACGAAAGGCCTCTGGATGGCTTTGTCGCGTTCGAGCGCCATGAAAATTGGAGCCGAAAGGACACAAAAGGCGGGCCGGATCAAGCTTTGAACAGCTCTACCGGGATCAGGATGCAAACCAACCGGCTTCATTCCAGACAGACCGGGAAGCAACAGAAGCAAGGAGCACCAACAGAACCAACATTGAAAAGGAAGGTCACATGAGACAAGCGAGATACAGGTTTTTACTATTGCCATTATTCCTCGTGCTGGCATGCGTAGGGGCATTCGCGCAGGCCAATTCCACAGTCACGGGCATCGTCACAGACCAGACGGGAGCGGTAGTTTCGGATGCGAAGATCGTTCTTGCCGACCCTGCTACTGGCACCACGAAGACCAACGTCAGCACTGGCACTGGATTGTATGAGTTCTCAGGTCTGAACGCCGCTAATTACAACATGAAGGTCACAGCTAAGGGTTTCCAGGCCTTCCAGCAGAATGGCATCGTGGTCAACATTTCCGCAACGTTCCGTGTAGACGTCAAGCTCACGGTCGGCGTCGAAACCCAGACCATCACCGTCCAGGCGGACGCCCTGGCCGTACAGAGCGACTCGAACGTTGTAAGTACCCTGATCAACGAACAGCAGATCACCGAACTGGCCACTAACGGCCGTAACATCGCGGCTCTGGCTGCTATGGGTCTGGGCGTCAGCGGCAACCTGCCCGACTTCAACATCCCTGCCAGCTCAGGTACCAGCTCCGCCATCAGCTTCAACGGCCTGGATCGTGCGCACAACATCTGGCTGATCGACGGGGGCGAAGCAATGGACCGCGGTTCCGGCGGCAGCCCTTCGCTGATGCCTTCCCAAGACGCGCTTGGCGAGTTTCAGGTGTTGACCAGCAACTATCCTCCGGATTACGGCATCGCTTCCGGCGGCACCGTCACTATGTCCATCAAGAGCGGCACCCAGAAGTTCCATGGCGCACTGTGGGAATTCGATCGCAACGACGCCATCCAGGCGCACAACTATTTCGACGCGTCCGGCGCCAAGAAGCCTGAACTGCGCTTGAACATCTTCGGCGGCAATGCCGGCGGTCCGTTGTTCATTCCGCATGTATACAACAACGCCAAGAGTAAGACCTTCTTCTTCTACAACGAAGAGTGGCGCAAAATCGTTCAAGGCAGTTCGCCTGCCGGAATCAATGCGATTCCTGCCGCGGACTTTATCACATCGGCGCAAAACGTCAATTGGGTGCTCCCGGCGCACGCTAACAGTGATTTCCGCGCACTCCCTGTGGATGCGACACATGGGCAAGTTATTGTGCCCACAGTGGATCCCAGTACGCAGCTCGCCAAGAACATAGCAGTAGATGGACTGACCATGGGCCAGTCATTCCCTGATAACTACATTCCCGCCAATTTGTTCTTGGACCCGAGCGCTCTGGCTTTCAACAGCGTAGGCGCGATTCCTAAGGCCAACGCCGCGGGCGATACGGTCGTGGTTCCTGCCAAGCAGCCTCTCAACGTGCGGGAAGACCTGTTCCGCATTGACCACAACATCAATGACAAGTGGAAACTATTCGGGCATTACATCGGCGACTCCGTCAACCAGACTTATGCCACCTCAGCGTGGAGCGGCGACAGTTACCCGACCGTTGGTTCCGCTATGACTAACCCGTCCTGGAGCTCAGTGGTCAAGCTGACCGGTGAGCTTACACCCAAGGCACTGCTCGAAGCCGCGTTCAACTTCACCGGCAACAAGCTCCACTTTCTGCCAATTGGTACCGCTTACACCAAGCCTTCCGGCTGGCCCGGCCAGTCGTTCTTCCCGGCAGCCAACGACGCTCTAAACCGCCTGCCTACCGTCTCCCTAGGTTCTTACGGGACCTCGTTCGATGCGTGGGTTCAGCCGTACAGGAACGCGGCGATCGAGTATGCCGAAGTTTTTGGTCTGTCTGTCACCCAAGGCAAACATAACCTCAAGTTCGGTGGCGGCTACACTCGCTTCACCAAGAATCAGATCGTAGCCGGCCGGGCCCAGGGTGACTTCAACTTTGCCGATGGCTACACGTCGGGAAGTGGTTCAACCGCCGGCCACGTGAACAACGCGAACCTGACTGGCGACTCGTACTTGGACTTTCTACTCGGACTCAGCACTGGTTACTCCCAGCTCGAGAGTGCAGACATGCGCCACTACGTCAACGAGACGATCTCGGCCTATGCTCAGGTCAACTGGCACGTGAATAACCGCTTAAGCTTGCAGTACGGCATCCGCTACGATATGATGCCGCATACTTGGGAACGCAACAACGACATGGCCAGCTTTGATCCTTCGCTGTATCAGCAGGGACTCACCCAGGCAAGCGACTTTCTTTCGAGCGGCGCCTTTGCCTGCTCAGCGATAAGCGTGACAGCAGGTTGCGGCGCGCTTACGAATGGCCTGCAATCCTTCCCGGCAGGTGTCTTCTATATGAACGGTGTGACCATTGCGGGCCAGAATGGGGTTCCGCGTGGCATGGTCAATAATTTCTACAAGTCCTACATGCCGCGCGTCGGCTTCTCGTATGACATGGCTGGAAACGGAAAAACCGTGCTCCGCGGCGGCTTTGGCACCTTCTTTGAGCGCATGCAGGGCAATGACGCGTTCAGTCTTGCCAATGGAGTTCCGTTCTCCAATACACCGGCTGTCACCAATACCACGTTCAACAACCCACTCGCTAATTGGCAGTTTGGAACAACACTCTCCACGGCGACTTTGCCGGTTGTGCCGCAGGGCATGACGACGATCTCGACTAACTATCCCGCTCCGGGTGTAGCTCAATTCAGTCTGGGCGTCCAACACGAAATCGTTCCTTCGCTGATTCTGATTACGCAGTATGTGGGCAACGTCGGATGGCACCAGAGCGTGATTACGCCGATCAACGAATACCCTCTGAACACGTCGATGCAGTTCCGCGCGGATAGCGCGGGCGATAAAACATACCCAGGTTATGCGGCGCCCACGACTGTCCAAGGCATCATGGCTCGCACTTATCCCGGCATTGGCAACATCCAGGAGCAAGCCACCCGGGCCACCACCACCTACAACAGCTTCCAGGCTGGGCTTCGGCAAGAGAGCCGTCACGGCCTCAGCTTCGAGATCGACTACACCTGGTCGCACGAGATCGATTCGCAGTTAGGAAGCACCGATCTCGCCCAGAACGTGAGCAACCCCTTTAACCTCAAATATGACAAGGGTCGCTGCATGTATCAAGCATTTTGCTGCGAACAACCGCGAATGGAACCGCGACTGGTATATGTCGAACGTCGACGAACGAACGCTCGAAGAAATCTACTTGCCTGGGTTCAGAGCCGCGGTGAAGCAGGGCGGCGCGTGGGCAGTGATGACTGCAGCCAACGGTGTGAACGGAGAACTGGCTTGCCAGAATCATTGGTTGCTGACCACTACCCTGAAAGACAAGTGGGGTTTTGACGGCCTCGTATTGACTGACTTCAACCGCGCCCGAGGAACAGAAAAGGCCGCCTTCGCGGGCCTGGATGTGAGCATGCCATGGGGCGACTGGAACACAGAGTCCTTTGGCAAACCGCTCTTCGACGATGTGACCGCGGGCAAGATTCCGCTGAGCCTAATTGACGACAAGGTACGCCGAATTCTGCGCGTTATGCAGAGAGTTGGTCTCCTTGATGGAATCGATCCTCACACTGGCGGGTCGGTCAACACTCCTGAACACCAAGCAGTCGCACGGCGAGCCGCGGAGGAAAGCCTGGTGCTGTTGAAAAACGATGCACACATCCTGCCGCTCAACGCAAAGTCTTTGAAGCACATCATTGTTCTTGGGCCAAATGCAAATCGCCGCCTCTGCGATGGTGGCTTTGGCGGCAGTTCCGGCGTTCGCCCGCCCTATGAAGTCACGGTACTCGAAGGTCTGAAGAAGCGGTTGGGCACTGACAGAGTTGAGTATCTTTCAATCGACGAGGGCAGTGACTTTGAGGCAATCGACGAACGCTTCTTGAAGACGAAGAGCGGCAAGCCAGGCGTCGACGCAAAGTACTTCAATGACGGCGCAGATACACCGGTGCTCGAGCGTATAGAGTCTTCGATTGACGCCAATTGGGAGATACGGTCCCCCGATCCAACCGTCGTTCACTCGGACAACTTCGGAGCGCAATATGAAGCGATACTGACCCCTCCCAAGAGTGGTTACTACACGATTCGCTTGTCTGGGCAAAACTCAGCCACACTCGATTTGAATGGGCAGCCTTTTCTTACGAACCACGCATCGGATGGATTTCATAGCTCGAACCTAGAAGTTTACCTGGGCGCGGGAGTTGCTTACCCTCTGCGAGTTAGCTATCATGCCGAAGTTGGGGATGCAGCATTGCACCTCGCGTGGTCATTGCCGCGTACGCCGGAACAACTGGAAGCAGAGGCTAGAAATGCTGCCCCGAAATTGCAAAGTGCGGATGTGGTGGTCTTTGTCGGGGGCTGGAATCACGGCCTCGACACGGAGGGACTTGATCGTCAGAACATGGACTTCCCGAAGGGGCAGGCAGAGTTGATCCGCAGAGTCGCAAGTGTTAACCCGCACACCATTGTGGTGCTGATGCATGGATCGCCCTTCACTGTGTCCGGATGGATCGAGTCTGTGCCGGCAGTACTCGACGCATGGTATCCAGGCATGGAAGGCGGAAATGCAATTGCTGAAGCACTCGTTGGGGACATCAATCCCGCCGGCAAACTGACCTTCAGTTGGCCGAAGCAATTGAAGGACTCGCCCACCTACTCGATTGGAACCGCAGACAAAGACAACGTGAACTACAAGGAAGGAATCTTCGTTGGCTACCGGTACTTCGATACTCGAGAGATTGCTCCCCAGTTTCCTTTCGGTTACGGTTTGAACTACTCGGACTTTACCTATAGCGGGTTGACCGCCGTCCGGTCTCCGCAAGGGTTTCACATTTCCTTGAACGTGAAGAACATCTCGGCGCGCTTAGGCGCGCAAGTAGTACAGCTTTACATTGCGCCAACAGAGTCAACAGTCCCGCGCCCAGTTCACGAACTTCGCGGTTTTCAGAGACTCACACTCAATCCAGGCGAAACGGGACAAGTTTATTTCGACCTCGATGCAACCAGTTTTCGCCATTGGGACACAGGGGCTCACGCCTGGAGAAACGATCCCGGCGAATATATCATTCAGATGGGAGACTCCTCGCGTAACCTTCCGCTTCAAACTCATGTCATCGTTTCTGCGCCTGTAGGCGAAGACGACATGAGAGCAGCCACCGCAGGCGCACGATGAATCGAACGAAACCCCTTGAGGCCTCCGGATAAGCGCCGGTAAGTTAGAACCTTCAAGCCGCTGCTCCGTTCAAAAGAAACCAACGCAGCCAGAAATCGTAGTGGAGTTACTATTTCATGTCAAAAAATATCTTTTGCTTCGTCCTTCTTGTAGCTGCCGCACACGCGGCTCCGGTGCACCTTCGGACCAACGCTCTGAACACTCCAATCGGCGTCGATACGCCCAAGCCCATGTTCTCCTGGGTCAGCGACGCCACCACTCCGAATTGGACCCAGTCAGCCTACGAGATTCTTGTCGATCCGGATGTGAAGAACCTTCGTGTGGGCCAAGCTGCCACCTGGGACTCCGGGCGTGTCGTGTCTTCGGAATCTCTTGATATCGGCTACGCCGGTGCGCCGCTGATGCCGCAGACGCGCTATGCCTGGAAGGTGATCACGTGGGACCGCGAAGGAAAAGTCACCGCATCGCCCCCCTCGTGGTTTGAGACGGGACTCATGAGCGCTTCCGACTGGAAGGCGCAATGGATCGGACGCAAGGATCCACTTGCGGAGAAGGAACTCGGCGAGATTCGCTGGGTCTGGCTGCAAGGGGCGGATGCATTGCGTGTTGCATCAGGCACTCCTGCACACTTCCGCTTTGAATTCCAACTTGAGCGAACGCCCTCCGCGGGGAGCCTGCACGTGGTGGCCCACGGAGCGTTCATTGCGCGCGTCAATAGCCACGTCACGGGTCATCACGACGAATGGGGCGCCTTTGATCGCGAAGAGATCGGCTCTCTGCTCCATGCGGGCAAGAACGAAATTGAGATCGATGTTGTCTCGCATCGTACGAGCGATCCTGCCGCGGAATCGCCGGCGGCGATGGCTGCCGCTCTTCACATTACGCACGCCGACGGCACGGAGGAACGGCTGGTGACCGGCGAGGAATGGCAGGCGCGGTCCACGGCGCAGGATGCGTGGCAGGCTGTTCAGAGTGTCGGCCCGCTCTCCATGGCTTTTGGTATCGGCGCGGATCGGCAGCAAGCGATTCCCGGGCCGGACCGGGTTGCCACGGATGCGTCGCTTCTGCGCAAGGACTTCACGGTGAACTCGCCGGTGAGCTCTGCTCGGCTCACGATCACGGCTCTCGGAGCTTATCACGCGTACATCAACAACCGGTCAATTGCCCCGAACACTTTGCTCGCTCCCGGATGGACAGACTTCCATAAGCGCGTCGAATATCAGACGTATGACGTTACGCCGATGCTCGCTCAGGGCGCCAATACTCTGGGCGTAGAGCTTGGCGGCGGCTGGTACAGTTCGCCGATGACCTGGAGCGGTTTCCGGTTCACCCCAGGGCCGAATCTCTTGCGTGCTCAATTGGACCTGACTCTCGCCAACGGCCAGCACAAGACCATCGTCACCAATCCGAGCTGGCAGACTGCGCCGTCTGCAATTACTTTCTCCGAAATTTACGGAGGCGAGTCCTACGATGCGCGTCTCGTCCTGCGCGGCTGGAGTTCTCCGCATTTCAACGCTAGTGGCTGGACTCCCGCCATCACGGCGGTCCCTCTCGACGACAGCATGGTTATCTCCGCGCAGCCGGATTTACCCATCAACTCCGTCATGACGATCCACCCGGCCGGTCTAGACCCAGCGAATGCCGCCCATCCGGCAATTTTCGACATGGGGCAGAATATGGTCGGCAATGTCCGTATTCATCTTCGCGGTCCGCGCGGCACCGTGGTGCGGCTGCGCTATGCCGAGCGGCTCAACCCCGATGGCAGCATTTATACCGAGAACCTGCGCAACGCCGATGCAACCGACACCTATGCACTCTCAGGCGAAGGCGAAGAAATATGGACGCCTGAGTTTACCTTTCACGGCTTCCGCTATGTGGAGCTCTCGTATCTAGGCGCTACGCCGGCTGTCCCACCGGCTCTCGCCACCATCGAAGGCCTGGTCTTCAACAGCCTTCCACCCACGCCCTCCGTGCGGCTCACAAGTTCCAGCGAACTCCTGAACAAGATGAACGAACTGGGCGCCTGGGGGCAGCGCGGCAACTTCGTCTCCATCCCTACTGACTGCCCTCAGCGCGACGAGCGGCTTGGCTGGATGGGTGATGCCGGAGCTTTCTGGCGTACCGGTACCTACAATTTCGACATTAATGCCTTCACTCGCAAATTTATGCTCGATGTTACAGATGCACAGTCGGCTGCCGGCGCCTTCAGCGACGTCTCTCCGAACATCCTCGGCCCCACTCCCGGCGCGCCTGGTTGGGGTGATGCCGGTATCTTCATTCCTTATGCGGCATGGCTGCAGTATGGAGACGCAAGCCTTGTCGAGCGCTCCTGGCCGGCCATGCAGCGCTGGATGGATTTCATCCTTGCCAACAACCCCGGCTACCTGCGTCGCAACGCTGTTGGCAACAACTTCGGCGATTGGCTTGCCCCCGACCAGCACACGCCCCGCGCGCTGATCGGCACCGCCTATTGGGCGCTCGTCGCGCGCGAGATGGCGGAGATGGCCACGGCGATCCATCGCCCGGACGATGCCGAGAAATACCAACAACTGTACGATCGCATTGCCGTAGCGTACAGGGCAGCCTACATAAAAGAGGATGGCAGCGTCGAGGGAAATACGCAGACCGGGTATCTTGCCACCATCTTCACCGGCATCGCGCCGCCAGCGCTTGCCGGCAACATGGTTGATCGCATCGCCAAAGATGTAGAAGCCCATGGCAACCACCTCACCACAGGCTTTCTTGGTACGCCGTTCCTCATGTTTGTGCTCGACCAGAATGGCCGCACCGATCTTGCCTTCAAGTTGCTCCTCTCCGATACGTATCCATCGTGGGGCTACATGGTTAAAAAGGGAGCGACCACCTGGTGGGAACGTTGGAACGGTGACACGGGTGATCCGTCGATGAACTCCTACAACCACTATGCCTTTGGATCGGTGATGGCCTGGGTTTATCGCCGCGCTGCTGGCATCGATACCGACGCCAGCGGCCCGGGATTCCATCACATAAACATCCAGCCACACTTTGATCCGGCTCTTCCTCGTTTGCACGTCGAGTACGACTCTGCATACGGCACCATTGTCTCTGATTGGCAACAGAGCGAGCATCGCTTTACCGTCAGCATCCCGGCAAATACCACGGCAACCGTCACTCTTCCAGACAAGAGAACAGATAACATTGGCAGCGGGATTCACACCTACACGATCCAGTAGCGACGTCGCCCGTGTCCTTCGTCGTTTACCCGCCGGAGGACGCAGACGCAGTCGTGACAGAAAGAAGCCAGCTATAGATCGGAGGAGAACGATATGGTTTTACGGCAAATCGAATTCATTGTCCTCGTCCTATTGCTCAAATTGCCAGTGGCTTGCTGCGCCCAGGCACACAACTGGGAGGCTCTCTATGTATTCGGTGACAGCTGCTCAGATAGCGGTGCGGGTTACCTGGACGGAAATGGCCCCACCGCGGTCGTCTATCTTGCGGCGAGCCTTGGCATTCCGTTCACTCACGCGGGCGATCCCAATGCGTCAGGCAAGAGTCTGAACTTCGCGGTGAGCGGTGCTCAAACCGGCAGCGGTGAAGGGGCGCCTATTCAGCCAAAATCCAAGGGACGGCAGTTCAAAGATGCCTTGCTGGGGCGTGGCATGAGGAACCAAGTTCTCGATTTCACGCAGCGGGTGAAGTCCGGCGCCATTCGCTTCAATCCGGATGAGACGCTTTTCTTCCTTGCTGGTGGGCTGAATGATGGGGAGCTGCCGACAGCGACGACGATTGCAAATCTTGAGAACGAGATTCGGCAACTCTACGATGCAGGTGGGAGGTACTTTCTGGTTGCACTGCTGCCAACAAAGATTCCTGCATTCAGCGACGTTGGGGTTCGGCTCAATCCAGCACTTATGAGGATTCCGGAAGACTTGCGTTCCGCGTTGCCAGGAGTCTATATCGGAATCAGCAAATGGGGAGAATATTTCGACCAGGTGATTGAAGAACCCACGCAATATGGCATTACCAATGTGACGGATAAATGTGCAGGCAGAGAGGTGTTTGGTGAGGATGCAACGCCATGCGCATCTCCGGGCACCTATTTTTACTACCACGCAGGACACCCGTCCACTGCCGTGCAGAGGATCGTAGCTCGCAAGTTGGAGCCGGAAGTGACGAATGCATTTTCCGCAAAGATGGGCGGCTTCACTCCACCCAGCTCACCAACTGATAGGCGTCCTTGACTTGCCGGTTCCAGTGCTCGGTATTTCAGTTCCGCCTAGGGGCAGTTTCAGCACTGTTTTCAGTTGCCGCCACTTGTGCGCACATTCAAGCGGATCCTGCAGCGTAATGCCGATCGGCCAATTCCATTCCAGAGAGGGAGAAGATGATAACCTGCCGCATAATTGCTACTGCACTCGCGTTTCTTTCTTTGGATCGGTAGGCAAAGAGATAGGGGATGACGAGAAGACAGTGCGGGCGTTCTTGCATAGACTAGGAAAATCAAAACTGGATTTCATCAAATTTCGCAGCTGCAACAGTGTACTCACGAAGCGATGCGAGAGGAAAAAATGGCTTGGGGCCAAAGCCGCACATGACTGGGCCTCGAAACGAGGCGTAGTGGGTTTTCAAAACTTAAGAAGATTTCAGCCGGGCGATGGAGAAGGGCAGTATTTGGGCCGTTAGATAAGTTTTTGGGTGCAGCTATCCTGAATGAGTGCGATCTTTGCTCGTCGGAAGATTCTGAATGTTAGCACAGCGTCAAAGCAGGCTTCAGGTTGGAGTGCCTGTAGTCCGAAGGTCAACGCTCTTCTTCCATGTCATGAGCTCCCCGTTGGAATCCAGAAGCAAGTTGGTACCAAACCTTTTCATTCTCCAATACAGCCAGTGTCGGCCTCCAACTCGGCGGGGCCGGACCTTTTGCCATAACATCTGCAGGAAGATTCTGCATCGTACTCCACTTCGAGGCGCGAGGAGACCGAGGTAACGCACAGTATTGCTATAGCGATCAGGGATTTGGTCTGCAAGGAGTTCAAAGAACTCCTTAATGGTCGGTTTGGCCGTTTGGAGGCGCTTGATCGTGCCAAACCGCGTCTCCACATCCCCTGAGAGTCGCTCAGACTCGCGAGAGAGCTTTAGCCAATAATCCCCTATTCGGCAGTTGAGCCGCCGAAAACGTCTGAAAAGGTAGACTGGTAGCGGCTTTTCTAGTGATGGGGGTGTTACCCGATAGGTGAGTCGCCGAAGGCAGAGATTTCTGTCTATGGCTCAGAGTTGGAGTCGTTTTGTGTGGAGACGCCAGGGGGTCGCATCCAGATCCGCTGGGATATGGAAGCCAGTGCCACGCCGAACGCGCAACTTGCTTTTTTCGCAGAGTTTCTTGCCACAACCGGGGTGTACGAGTCCTGGGTGAGCAGTTGCCCGTTGCGCTACAGCAGTGGCAACGCCTCCCATAAGCGGGACGTTCTGGGGGCCTGGCTGTTGTCGATTCTGGCAGGCCAGCATCGCTATGTGCATGTCACCGCGCTGCGCGGCGACGTGGTCAGCCCGCAGATCCTTGGCATGAGCAAGATCATCAGCGAGGACACGCTGCGCCGGGCCTTGGCACGGATGAGCGCTGAGCAGAACCGGGACTGGCTCAAGCCACAGCTTCTGGCCAGCGTGCAAGCCGCGCTTGACGCTCCGTGGATACTGGACATCGACACCACCGTCAAGACCTTGTTCGGCAAGCAGAGTGGCGCGGAAGTAAGTTACAACCCGCACAAGCCGGGCCGTCCCAGCCATGTCTTGCATAGTTATTTTGTAAGTAACTTGCGGATGGTTCTCGATGTTGTTGTTTGCCCCGGCACGCAGCACTCGGCGGCTTATGCGCGTCCAGGACTGAGCGATGTCCTGGGTAGCTTGCCCAAGGAGCAACTACCTGCCTTGGTGCGTGGCGACTGCGGATTCGGTAACGAGCCGTTTATCGCCGAGTTGGAAAAGCGCGGCCAGCCTTATCTGTTCAAGCTGCGCCAGACCAGTGGCGTTAAGAAGATGCTGCGGCGCCAGTTTGCTCGCAAGGACTGGAGCGTGCCCGGCCCTTCGGATCAAGGCTGGAGCGCGGTGGAAGATACTCTGAAGTTAGCTGGATAAGATAAGTCGCGGCGGGTGGTGATTCTGCGCCGGGCGGCCAAGTCCGATGTGGCACTTACTCGAAAAGCGACTGAGGGGCAGATGGAGTTACTGCTTCCCAACGAGGATGTGAAGTTATGGGAATATGCGGTTCTGGTAACTAACAGTAGTTATCCGCTGGAGTCGATGGCGCAGTTATACCGCGACCGGGCTGATGCTGAAAACGGATACGACGAGTTGAAGAATCAGTGGGGATGCGTGGCTTTACCACCCAGGACATCGCGCGCTGCCAGAGTAGCGCTCGTGCTGTGGCGCTGGTCTACAACTGGTGGAGCTGGTACTGCCGGGCGGCCAAACCGGAATCGCGCATGGAAGCCATCACCAGCCGGGCGTTGTTGCTGGCCGCCGTGGGCAGAGCTACCAAGCACGCTAGAAAAACGACGCTCTATCTGACGCCGATGCACGCGGCTAAGACAGCTCTGATGCTGCTGATCGCCAATATTCGAGCGGCTCTAAGCCATGTAACCAAAGTTGCGGAGCAGTACCCGGATGCCGACAGGTGGAAGACCCTGTTGGACTATATCGTGGCCAGAATCATCCCCATCCGACCCCAGAAACTCCTCGAAACCTGTCCTCTGCTGGCCGGGTGACCGCCGTTTTTAGGATGATTGAAATAGGGAGGATAGTGGCGAGTATAGAAGGACGACATAGTAGGCTTTTCTCGGGGGCTCCCGTCCCACAATAGACCCTTGACGGCATTATTTTACGTTTGATTCATGCTATTTGTGTACTACCGAACTATGGTGGAGGCGGCGGGAGTCGAACCCGACATCAGTGTTGAAAACACTCAACTTACTGATTCTGGGAATGTCAGCTTTGCAGGAAATGCAATGATTTCCAAATCTACTGTACAAACGCTGTACAAACTTTTCCTGAAATTCCCAGAACGCCAATCTTCGGACTTCCCCTCATGGCGAAAGAGGAGGATTCTGAAGCGCTCTTACAACAGTTATACATCAGCCGATGCAGGCCAAGAGTTGAATTGTGTATGTCTGCCTGCCATCCTGATCCGGAGTTCTGGATGTGCCAAAGTGGAAGTTTTTTCACCTCGATACAGGTGTCGAGAATGCTTGTTTGCCAGTACTCCTGCATGGCGGTCAAGGAACTGATCAAGCGGGAACAGAGACTACAAATCAACCTTGCGGCGGACCGGAGATCAGGAAGTCTTCCCAACTGACGCTTGCGACGCTGTGGCGCCGGGCAATCTCTTCATCGCCGGGCGCACAGATGACCAGAGGCGTAAACGCCGGATTGCGACGGCAGAATTCAAGCACGCCGCGAAGCGCCAGGACATCGAATCTCCCGGTCTTGACCTCCACGGCCCACTTCCCCCAACTCCCATCCATGACGGCATCGATCTCCAGCGGTTCCTCGCGCCAGTACGTTACCTGCTGGCCCTGGTTGATCGCAAAGGCCAGGCAGGCGTTTTCTACCCAGAAGCCGAAGCGTCCCGGCTCACGAACCTGATCGGGAGCTCCATCGGGGTGCATCGCCGACAAGAGAGCGTTGTTGAGCGTTACGAGTTTCGGCGGAGATGCACGGCGTCTGAGAACCTGCGTCGAATACTTCTCCAGCGGCGCAATCAAATAGGCGTCTCCGAGCAGGGCCAGATAGTTGGCAACTGTTTCGATGGCTCCGCTGTCCTGAAGCTGCCCCTGCAGCTTTTGCAGCGAAACAATTTGCGCGGGCGAGCCGGCGGCAATAGCGAAGACTTGGCGGAGCAGAGCGGGACGCCGTACCGCGCCTTGTGCCAGCACATCGCGACCGATGGCTGGCTCGATAATGGCATCGCGCACATACGCACGCCAGCGTTCGGGAGATTTTTGAAATTCCACTGCGCCAGGATAGGAGCCAAAGAGAACGAGATTGATGGCGGCTTCATGCGGAGAGAGATGAAATGCTGTAGCCAGCGAAGCGGCGGGCCAGTGACTCAGCGTCAAACGCTCGAAGCGTCCAGCCAGACTCTCCCGCGAGGCTTGGGCGACGCGAAGGGCTGAAGACCCTGTAGCTACCACATGAATGGGAAGATGGCGACGGCGAGCGCGGTCCCAGTGCCCCTTGAGCCGTCCTGCCCAATCGGATAGATGATGCACCTCGTCCAACAACAGAACCGCCGTCCCCTGCTTGGCGCGTGTTTCAGCCTCGGCCCAGCGGCGCTCCCAAAAACCAGGCAGAGCGGCGTCCGGATCGTCGCCAGCCGCGTAGATGGCTTGGTCGCCGAACTTTGCGGCAATGTCCAAAAGCAGCGTAGTCTTACCCACCTGCCGGGGACCGGTAAGAAGTTGGATACGACCGGGCGCGGCTTCACCGAGCCGTTCGAGCAGCACATCGCGGCAATGGAGGTAGGCGTTCTGAATCTCAGCCATAGTCTAATAATTATTCGACTATGGCTGAGATCGTGTCAAATCGAGCGTTACCAAAACACACTGTGTCCTGCAAATCGCGATGAGATTGGCGGAGTGTCTGAGGTTTGGCTCTCGCCAAGCGGGCACGTGGTGCCACTTCGCGTCGTTCATGTCCTGGCGCAAGCTCTTCTCGTAATTCTTCCTCTGTTGGCAGATAGAGCATGCGAGCCTCCAATTCATCACACACCGGGTGATGAATTGGAGGCTCGCGGTCGCTATATAACTGATAGAAAGGCGATAGCAACGCAGGTTCGTGATAGAAAATCCCTGTCCATAGCGCCATCCCCATGGCACGGAAGGCCATTCAACAGGCTTTGGCCAAACTCGGCAACGCAGGCCTTCCCAAGTCTCGCACTTACGCCGCAAATTGCCCAGGCAGCGTCTGGGCAATTCCGATAACCTCTTCCATGCCATGTTGTGGGCAAAACCACATATTATTGATCTAATAAGACTTATGAGACGGATAAACCGGCAAAACCGGCCCAATCGGCGGTATTTGCTACCAAATTGCTACCAATTTTTCAACCAGTGGGTAGCGGGTTGATCGTGGGGAGTGACCCGCAGAACTCCTCCATTTGGTCCTGGACACGCACAGCTAACGGCGCTCCCAAGCGTCGGCGGCTGTTGTTCGCCGCAACTGGTTTGAGTACTCCCAAGTACGCTGCCGGGTTGATGCTTGGAATGGATACGGATTTGCCCAGGTTGACATCTGCTCTTGCGTAGTCCATTCCAGGGCCAAGAGCGATCCAGAATCAAACCCAAATTAGAGAGCGTGACATTCCCCAGAGGGTGGCAGTGTAGCCGAGACGGGGCCCGTGTCAAGCCCGCGCAGGTGCGCCGCCTTCGGCGGTCTACAAGGCTTGACAGGGCCTTAACCGCCCCGGCTTGGTTTCTCCAGCTATCCGGGGACTGTCTCTCAGTAATAGCAACACCCCCCGTTCATGCAACCATCGCGCCGCAAGAGTCAGTTGCTACTATCCTTCTTCGACGAGCTGTGGAAACCCAGGTCCAGCCTATCAAGGGCTCCGAGTTATCCGCGCTGGTTACTGAGCCGCGACCCAATAAAGCGCATGCTGAACGCACTAGAGAATGTCACAGCAGAACACCGCAATCAGACTCAGAACAAGCACAAGTCCCAACGTTTGCTCCAGATGAGATCGGCGCAAGGCTAGAACCGCTACTCCTGCGATGTAAACTGCGGCCATCGCCACTAGCTGAGCAAACTGCATTACCTCTCAAACTGCGCTGCAACCAGGGATACTTCGTTCCGCCCGCGGGCTTTGGCGTGATAAAGAGCATCGTCCGCACTCTGGAGAAACTGAGCGACTGTCATCCCAGGCACAATATCCGCAATTCCGAAGCTCGCCGTAACTGAAAAGTGTTCGTTCTCGATGGTAAATTCCTTCCGGCTGAATTCATGTCGTATTCGCTCGATCATGGTCTTCGCATCGCTGGCCGAAAGCCCTGGCAGCAGCGCGCAGAATTCATCGCCGCCCAATCGAGCTACGATGTCCTCACGGCGCACGTTTGTGCGCAATACTTGAGCAAAAGCCGATAATGCCTCATCACCTGCCGCGTGACCGTAGCTATCGTTTACAGATTTGAAGTGGTCGATATCGCAAAGACAAAGAGCGATAGGAGAGACACTTGTCGCAATTCTGGTTGACAGTTCCGCAACGAACCGCCGGCGGTTGAGAAGCCCGGTGAGAGAATCGTGACCAGCATCGTAACGGAGTTCCTCTTCCGCCAGTTTGGCATTCGTGATATCCGCGGAGACGCCGACAAGTGAGTTTGGATGACCAAAAGCGTCTCTTTTAAAAACCGTTGCCACGCCGGCAAACCAACGCCATGTTCCATCGGCATGTCGCAGCCGGAATTCAAAGTTTGTTCTGGCACCCGCTTCACTGCGCCTCAGAACCTGTTCCACCAGGTAGATCGACTCACGGTCGTCAGGATGGATCAGGGCTTCGATCTCGTCCACTTGTGCCGCAGGCGCATGATTGTAACCCAGTTCCTCTGACAGAGCGCGGTTCGAATAGATCAGATCCCGGCTGACGAGACAGAGGACAAAGATGCTCACGGGCAGCGAGGCCAACAAGCGTCTGGCAAAATCATCCTGAAGAATGGCATCCGCCTGCGCAGCAGGAGTGTCCGGCCCACAAATCTCCAAAGTATCCCTCCCGCTATCTGCATTCGACGTATCGGCAGTTTTACTCTTCTTCTTCAGGACAATGAGATAGTCAATCTGCTTCACATCACTCTCACAGGGACTCATCGCGAGCCCTTCCAGGCTTGAGCCAGCCTTCCAGCGAGTCTGACGCACTGTTGAAACTGACAGCGACAGGATCAACCTCTGGAGCGTGCTGCAACTTGTTCGGATGGCAATCGATCTTTGCAGTGCGGGTTCTGAGCGGTGATTCTAGTCCTTGATTCGGTGCATCCTGTTCGATATGCGGACAGGCGCGAGCATTGAGCGCATCGCACCCAAAAGGATCTTCATGGTTACAGGAGATCGGCTTCGTCGTGAAGAAGTATTGTTTGGAAGGCTTTTGAGCGAACTGCCTCCATTTCTCGCCCTTCTCCCAAGTTCTTAAACCGATTCAGTTTCCCAAGGTGAGTCAGTAGCCTTGACTAAAATAAACGATTGTTTTAAACTTGCGTTTAGATGAGCACGAAACCAATAACCACGATACCGAAGGGCGAAGAGATGCGGCGCAGACTCATCGAAATCGCTGGACAGATTTTCGCCGATGAGGGCTATGAAGCCGCCACGGTTCGCCAGATCACCGACATGGCCCAGGTGAACGTTGCGGCAGTGAACTACTACTTTGGCGACAAATTCCAACTTTATCGCGCAGTGTTGCAGACAATCACGGGCAGAACACTCGAGCAACTGAAACAACATTGCCTGGAAGGTTCGGCCGAGGAGCGGCTGCGCAACCTGGTCCGCTGCGTTCTGATGATATCCAGCAGTGAAGCCCCCAGTTGGGTGCATCTGCTCATGGCGCGAGAGCTTGTCGAACTGCATGACGATAAGACCGAACTGTTTGTCGAAGCGATCCGGCCGATACATGAGATTGTGGCCTCGATCGTGTCGGATCTGCTGGGAGAGGAGGCCGATTCTGTCGCGGTCCGAGCCGCCGCGGGTCTGGTGATTCCCATCTGCGTAAACCGAATACCGCAGCAGCGGATTGAACAGAAGCTCTATCCGGGAACCGACTTCAGCCAAGTCGGCATGGACGAGATGGTCGAATCGCTTTATCGGTTCCTCTTGGGTGGAATTCGGGGACTATCGGAGAGTCGTCTTCCCTAAAAAGAACGTCGCAAGCTGATATTCGCGTCCTGCACATCTTCCAACGAATTGCCGATGGACTGTGTAAGCACAGCCAGGAGAGGGATTCATGCGCTTTTTTGCTTTTAGTTTTCACCCGAGTGTATATGCTGTCCAGCGAGCGACCTCGCTGTTCCTGGCGAGCGGCCTGCTGTTTGCGGCGGGCTGCAAGAAAGCGTCCGTAGCTGGCGCCCCGCCTCCTCTGGAGGTCGCTGTTGCAACGGCTGAACAGCGGGATGTGCCCATCTACGGGGAATGGGTAGGTAATCTCGACGGCTTCGTCAATGCTCAGATTCAGCCACAGGTTTCCGGTTATCTGATCCGGCAGGATTATCACGAGGGGCAGCAGGTTCACAAAGGGCAGGTTCTGTTCGAGATTGACGAGCGCTCCTTTCAGGCGGCGCTCGATCAGGCACTGGGACAGTTGGCGCAGGCGCGCGCGCAGTTGGAATTAAGCCACATTAATGTGCGCCGCGATCAACCGCTGGTTGCGGTTCATGCGCTGGCGCAAAGCCAGCTGGACAACGACACGCAGCAGGCCGCGCAATATGCGGCCGTGGTGCAGACCGATGAAGCCGCGGTGCGCACGGCGCAGTTGAATCTTGGCTGGACCAAGGTGCGTTCGCTGGTCGACGGTGTTGCGGGCAAGGCCGTAATGCAGGTTGGCAATCTGGTGAGCACGACGACGGCACTGACGACGGTTTCGCAGGTCAATCCGATCAAGGCATACTTTGCGATCAGTGAGCAGGAATACCTCAATCTGTCCGACTCCGCCAAGCGCCAGGGCGTGACCGATCTGCTCCGCGTTGGCAGCAGGATTCCGCTGGAGCTGACACTGTCGAACGGACAGGTCTATTCACAAAAAGGCACGATCGTCTTTGTAGATCGCGGCGTGGATAACACGACGGGAACCATCATGGTTGCAGGCTCTTTCCCGAATGCATCCGGTCTGCTGCGTCCTGGCCAGTATGCCAAGGTCCGCGCACTCACGAGCATACAGAAGGATGCAATTCTGGTGCCGCAACGCGCGGTGATGGATCAGCAAGGGCAGCATCTGGTGGTAGTCGTCGGACCCAATAATATGGCAGCAACCCGTCCGGTGGCGGTGGGAAGCCAAATGGGCAGCAACTGGATCATTACCAGCGGCATCCACCCTGGCGATCGAGTTGTTACGGAAGGCAATGACAAGATTCGCGGGCCGATGCCCGTCCGGCCGACAGCGGAACAGGCGACTTCACAGGGAGGTCGCTGATGATTTCGAAGTTCTTTATTCGCCGCCCAATCTTTGCCATGGTGATCTCGATCATCATGGTGATCGTAGGCGTCGTGTCCATGCTCAGTCTTCCTACGGCGCAATATCCCGATCTGGTTCCGCCGGAAATTCAGGTGCGTGCCATGTATGCCGGTGCCGATGCCATCACCATGACACAATCGGTGGCTACGCCAATCGAGCAACAGATGAGCGGCGTCGATCACATGAACTACATGTATTCGACCAACGCCAACAATGGGTCCACAGCACTGACGGTTAATTTTAAAACCGGAACCAATCCAAACACGGATCAGATCTTGACTCAGCTGCGTTACTCACAGGCGCAGGCACAGTTGCCAACTGCAGTTACAACGGCCGGTGTGACGGTGCAGAAGGCCGTGTCGTCTCCGCTGATGATCTTCAGTCTGACCTCGCCGAACGGGTCCTACGACGCCAATTATCTAGCTAATTACGCTTACATCAATTTGGTCGACCAGCTCTCGCGTGTCGAAGGCATTGGCCGCGTGCAGATCCTGGGCTCCTCCCAATATGCCATGCGTATCTGGGTCAAGCCGGATCAACTGGCAAAGCTCGGCATTACTGTTACGCAGATCACGTCGGCTATTCAGGCGCAAAACGACGTCCATCCTGCCGGACAAGTGGGCGGCGAGCCTACCAACAATCCCGGGCAATTCACCTACGCTGTTCGTTCGGATGGCCGGCTTGTTACCGAAGAGCAATTTGGCAACATCGTTTTGCGCGCGGCTGAGAATGGCCAAATTGTGCGTCTGAAGGATGTGGCGCGCATCGAACTGGGCGCTCAAGACTACTCCATGCAGAGTCGCACCAATGGCAAACCCTCGGCCCTGATTGCACTCTACCAACTGCCGGGTTCGAATGCCGTGCAGGCGGCGAAAAGTGCCCGTGCGGAGATGGATAAATTGTCCGTGCGTTTTCCGCAGAACGTGACCTACATTGTGTCGTTGGATACAACCAAGGCGGTCAACGCAGGAATCCGCGAGATTGTTGAGACACTGGTCATCGCGCTGCTTCTTGTAATGCTGGTTGTTTATGTGTTCTTGCAGAGCTGGCGCGCAACGCTGATTCCACTGCTTGCGGTTCCAGTTTCTTTGATTGGCACTTTTGCCGTATTCCCCGCGCTGGGCTTCAGTATCAACACTCTTTCGTTGTTCGGCTTGGTACTGGCGATTGGCCTGGTTGTCGACGATGCCATCGTGGTTGTGGAAGCGGTCGAGCACCACATCGCAGAAGGGATGAGCCCGAAGGATGCGTCCTTCAAGGCGATGGAAGAAGTCGCTAGCCCGGTCATCGCGATTGCCCTGATCATGGCCGCGGTCTTCATTCCCACCGCATTTATTTCGGGCATCAAGGGGCAACTCTACACGCAGTTCGCCATCACTATTGCGATCTCCGTTCTCTTTTCGGCTTTCAACGCCTTGACGCTCAGCCCGGCACTCTGCGCCCTTCTGCTGAAACACAAGCAGCCAAGAAAGGGACCACTGGTTGGCTTCTTCGCGTGGTTTAACCGGACGTTTGTGCGTGGCACCAATGCCTATGTGAAAACTTCGGGAATGCTGATACGGCGTTTTTCGATTGCACTTGTGCTGCTGGCGGCTTTCAGCGTAACGGGTATTTTGATCGGAAACCGCCTGCCAACCTCCTTCCTGCCAGAAGAGGACCAAGGCTATATGATGGTCAGCCTGCAGCTTCCCTACGCGTCTTCGATGGCGCGCACATCGGAGGCGGCGGCTCAAGTGGAAAACGTCTTGCAGCATACGCCGGGTGTCCAAACTGTATCTTCGGCCCTCGGTTTCAACCTGGTTGCCGGAACACAGAACACGTACAACGCCTTCTTCTTTGTCGAGTTGAAGGACTGGGATAAGCGCAAGGGCAAGGCTGAGCAATACGACATGATCAAACAGTCTTTGCAGCGTCTTCCAGGAACGGTGCGCAACGGTATTGCCTTCTCGATTACGCCGCCTGCCATTCCAGGCGTGGGTTCGTCGGGCGGCGTCACGTTTGTGCTGGAAGATCACTCCAGCAGTCAGAGTACGGATTATCTAGCAACCAACACGGATCGCTTTCTTGCCGCAGTTCAGAAGCGTCCGGAAGTTGCCTTGGCGCTGACGACGGCCCTGCCCCATGTCCCGCAGCTCAATGTGGAAGTTGATCGGGCCAAGGCTATGCAGCAGGGCGTCAACCTGAACGATGTCTATCAGACGATGCAGACCTTCATGGGCGGTTATCTGGTCAACTACTTCAACCGCTTCGGCCGGCAGTGGCAAACCTACTTGGAAGCCGATGCCGATTCGCGATCGAACATCGACAATATAGGCCGCTTCTATGTGCAGTCGAGCAACGGAAACCGGGTTCCGCTCAGTGCCCTGGTCAACATCAAGCACATCTCCGGACCGGAATTCAACATGCGCTACAACGAGTACAACGCGGCGCAGATCCTGGTCACGGGCGCTCCGGGCTATAGCTCCGGCCAGGTGATGGCGGCTCTCGAAGAGGTGTTTCGCCAAACCATGCCATCCGACATGGGCTATGACTACATGGGCATGTCGTATCAGGAGAAGGAAGCGCAAAAGGGTACATCCGCCCTGATGACCTACAGTTTCTCGATCCTCTTCGTCTTCCTGATTCTGGCTGCGCAGTATGAAAGCTGGACATTGCCTCTCAGTGTGCTGCTTGGTACTCCGCTAGCTATCTTCGGCGCATATTTGGCGTTGTGGTCGCGTTCTCTTGAAAACAACACGTACGCGCAAATCGGCCTGGTGATGCTGATCGGTATGGCCGCCAAAAACGCCATTCTGATTGTCGAATTTGCCAAAGCCCATCTGAAAGCCGGCACACCGCTGGTTGAAGCTGCGCTCACGGGAGCCCGGCTTCGACTTCGCCCCATTCTGATGACCGCCTTTGCGTTCATTCTCGGTTGCGTCCCCTTGTGGGTGGCAACGGGATCGGGTGCGCAGGCGCGGAGAACACTTGGTACAACGTGCATCGGTGGCATGTTGGCTGCTTCACTGCTTGAGATCTTCCTGATTCCTGTCTTATTCGTTCTTGTGGAACGCGTCGCGCACCGCTTTAGCAAGGAAAAACTGCCGGTAAGGCAGGAGCCTTTATCGGAACCCGCTGAACTCGGAGGTGCACAATGAACGCGCTGACAACCGCACGCAATCTGACTGCCGTAACGTCCCTTATCGCTGCTTTAGCGATGTCTGGATGCCGTGTTGGCCCGAACTACAAGCGCCCGGCAGTGCCTACGGCTCCCGCATATCGCGGCGCCGATGAAGCTGCCGCGACAGCGAGCACCGCGGGCAATACTTCGCAACCGGATGCACCGAAGAAAAGTCTGGGCGACGAAAAATGGTGGAATGTTTTTGGCGATCCGCAGTTGCAGGAATTGATTCGCAAGGGCCTGGCGCAGAACTACGACGTGCGCGTGGCGGCCGAGCGAATTATTCAGGCGCAGGCGCAGTTGGGCGTTACCAATGCCGACCTGTATCCTTCGCTGAACGGTACATCGTCGTTCAACAGCCAGCGTTATGCCAAGGGGGAGATGAGCACCAACCCTGTTCTGGCGAACTTTGGCAAGTTTGGCTTGTCGGCTTCGTGGACGCCAGACTTCTGGGGGAAATACCGTAGAGCGACTGAAGCAGCGCGTGCGCAATTGCTCGGTTACGAGTGGGCGCGCCGAGCTGTGCTCGATACGGTGATTTCCAACATCGCCACTGCGTACTTCCAGTTGCGCACGCTCGACATGCAATTGGAAATCAGCAAGCAGACACTGGCCTCGCGTCAGGATTCTCTCAAGCTGACACAGACGCTGGAATCGGGTGGAAATAGCTCCATGCTGGATGTACGCGAGGCCGAGCAGCTTGTCTTTGCTTCACAGGCTCAGATTGCGGATTTGGAGCGGCAGATCGAGCAGGAGGAAGACACACTCTCGACGCTGCTCGGCGACACGCCGCACCCCATCGCACGCGGTCAGAGCATCGATCAACAACCACTCCTGCCATCGGTTCCTGCAGGAGTTCCCTCCGAGCTGCTCGAACGCCGCCCGGATATTCAGCAAGCGGAAACCGCTCTGATTGCGGCCAACGCGGAGATCGGTGTGGCGCGCGCCGCCTATTTCCCGCAGATTTCACTGACGGGCTCAGCAGGGACGGACTCCAATGCGCTCTCGCGTCTCTTTACTGGTCCCAGCTTTGCATGGAACTACGGCCCGAGTCTGACTGTGCCAATCTTCGATGCAGCACGGGTTCGAAACAACGTGCGTGTGAGCGAATCGGAACAGCGCCAAGCCATACTCACCTATCAGCAGACAATCGCCAATGCATTTCGCGATATTTCCAAAGCGCTGGTTGCCTATCGCAAGTATCGCGAGTATCGCGGACACCAAGAAGAGATTGTCACTTCTGCTGCCGACGCCTTGCATCTGTCGAAAATCCGTTACGAGCAGGGGCAATCGTCGTATCTCGATGTGTTAACCAACGACCGGACGTATCTGTCGGCGCAACTGGATTTGGCGACAGCAAAGCAGAACGAATTGCTTTCGCTGGTTCAGGTTTACGATGCTCTGGGCGGCGGCTGGCAGCAATGATTCTTCCGTTGCCATCACTTCACGCCATGTGCCAACTGCGGAGGAATTGAATGAACACATATTTGTCCAGTTTTAAGACGTGGTCAGTATTGCGCCGCTTGGTTGCGGCCAGTGGATTGGATTGATGATCATGAACCTGCTCAAAACAGTAGCTATTCTTGCCATAGTGCAATTGTCGCCCCCTGTTCTTACCCGCCATCCCCTTGAGGCGCAGGCGGCCCCGCAAGCTATTCCTGCCCCGTTGTCCGTTCCACCCGATTCGCGCGAGCCATCCGCCGCCCGTAGTGTGAAACACGCAAATACAAAGTCGACCATAAACAGCACCAGCATGATGACAGAGCACGCAGTCGCAGATATATCTGTGTTGCCCAAGGTTGTGCCATCAGGGAGGCTGGTGATCGGTCTGGCGCTTGAAGGCGGAGGCGCGCTAGGACTTGCTCACATCGGCGCGCTTCAGTGGATGGAAGACAACCACATTCCAATCGATCGAATAGCAGGCACCAGCATGGGAGCCATGATTGGAGGACTATATGCATCAGGGCATAGCCCTGCCGAGTTGAAGAAGATCGCTACGAGCGATGTCTTTCGCGCTGTGTTCGCCATGGAAACTCCATATATTGATGCGAGTTTTCGCAGGCGCGAAGACAGGAGAGAACTGCCTCAGGCTATTCCGTTCGGCCTCAAAGGAGGAGTGAGCCTGCGCAATGCTGTGCTTGTGGACGCTGGCCTGAACGAATTTCTCGCGGAGAGTTTTAGCCGCTACAACCGAAACGACTTGAGCTATGACGGGCTGCCGATTCCCTTTCGCTGTGTCGCCACAGATTTGAATACGATGCAGCAGGTAGTGTTCGCTGGGGGACCCATGCCCCGAGCGATACACGCCTCTATCGCGATTCCGGGGATTTTTTCTCCCGTCCAATATGACGATCACTATCTTGTCGATGGGGCCATTATGGATAACCTTCCGACCGATATTGTGAAACAAGACCTGCATGCGGACGTGGTAATCGCGGTTGACCTCGAGAGCCAAGGCCTTTCCGAATCCGACGTCGGGTCTGTCGTTGGGATCTTTGCTCGTGCATACGCCGCCGGAACTGCGAAAAACGAGCGTGTGGGCAAAGCACTGGCGGATGTACTGATTACCGCTGAGACCAGCAAGTTTTCAACGGCCGACTACAACAAGGCATCCGAGCTGATTGCAG
>Ga0255354_1000205_pt1 | contig 37280 bp, 24 predicted proteins | sample HBST50metaG_FD_189942 | JGI IMG/M metagenome (GOLD analysis project Ga0255354, IMG submission 189942) | Peat soil microbial communities from Stordalen Mire, Sweden - H.B.S.T50 | ecosystem: Environmental > Terrestrial > Soil > Wetlands > Peat | place: Sweden: Norrbotten County, Stordalen Mire...
GGGCACACCACCGAAGAGGGGGTTGTCAGGAATGGCAGCGTCACTCTGCTCTGGTTTGTCCACAACCGCTACCTGCCGCTCAAAGAGGCGGACTGGAAAGAGGAGACGGCCAAGATCAAGAAGCACTTGATCGAGGCTGACCTGCTCGCCGAGTTTGGAGAAATCCGGCTGGAACGTTTCGACAAGCTCGTTCTCCAGGCTCACCTCAACAAGCTGGCAAAAACCCGGTCCAAGGACAGAGTCTTGCAGTGCCGAGCTTACATTCGTTCGATCTTTGCCGAGGCAGTCGATCAGGACTTCCTCCTCAAAGATCCCGCGCGCAAGCTCAAGACACCGGTTAACCTCCGGGACACCGACAAGACAGTGCTGACGTGGGATCAACTGCGTTCCGCGCTGGCCGCACTGGAACTCCGCAACCGGATTCTGCTGAAACTTGACATGACCAATGCTCTCCGTCCGGGAGAGCTGTTCGCGTTCCGCTGGTCTTCTCTCGATGAAGAGCACAACAAGCTCAACATTCGGGAGACCATCTACAAGGGCAAGATCCGTCCCTGGGGTAAGACGAAGGGGAGCCTTACGGCGATCCCGGTGACAGGGGAGCAGGTCGAGGAGTTGGAGGAGTGGCGGCGCATCTCGAAATATGCCGCGACCGACGACTTCATCTTCGCCGGCCGCAGCGGAAACTTCATGGACCCGAGCAACTACCGGAAAAGGGTGCTGCACAAGCTAGCCGTGCAGTTGGGGCTGCCCAAGCTGACCTTCCAGGTCATCCGGCGCACCATCGCAACGCTGGCCAAGGACAAAGGGCACGTCAAGGACATTCAGGGGATGCTGCGCCACTCGCGGGTGGCCACCACGACCGATGTCTACATGCAGACGATGGAGGACGGTGTGCGCTCCACGGTGACCTCGATCCATGAGGAGCTGATGGGGACCGGCACCACGGGCAAACATTCGCCTGAAACGAGGGTCAGGCAAAGAGTTGAAAACTTTTCGGCAGGGGAAGCAACACGGAAAGGAGAAGTTTTACAAGCCGCCTCTTCGGAGAGGAAGAAACCAGCAATCAAGCATCCTGTTCGCGGTAAGGTTTTGGAATTTGCTACCAAAATGCTACCAAGCTAGGAGGATGGACCGTCTCTAAGTAATTGATTTAATTGGTGGACCTGATCGGGATCGAACCGATGACCTCTTCCATGCCATGGAAGCGCGCTCCCAGCTGCGCCACAGGCCCACTTGCGTAGGGTTGCAACTTCCTTATTGTCTACGGTTAGGGCCGATTCGTCAAACTCAACTCAGGCTTCATCAGGAATGGGGGCCCTGTCCCAAGTGGCGGAACTGGGGAACTTGGCTCCCCCCCATCTATCCGCATACAAACCGCAATCAACCGGTTCGGTCCAGTGCCAGGACAGGCAGGGAGCGACTGTTTAGGGCGTCCTAATAAAATAAAACCGACGTGACCGGGAACACTTCAGGGGGTCTCCGGTGTCTAAGACAATAGAGCACGCGAGACACTCGGACTCAAAACCAGTGTTCCGTTCCCGCGTACTCCACGGCAACATCGGTTCCCGGCTGGATGATTCAGTGCCAGGGGGCAAGTGATCGCAACGTCCTTTCGTGCGTTTGGCGCACGGATTTTTGCTGCGGTGCATATTTGGCAGATGCCAAGTGTGCTTGTCTTGCGTTAAGGTGGGAGGACACTGAATTGCAGGCGGACCTCACCATGGGCAATTTAGCCAGCGTGCTGGCACTCCAATCCGAAGAAGCGGCTCTCATCGAAGAACTTCAAGCCGGTTCCGAAGAGGCTTTTGCGTGGCTGATCGCGCGCTACCATCAACCGATCTTTTCGCTGCTGGCGCGCATGGTGCCTGACCGGTCTGACGCCGCCGACCTCACCCAGGAAGTCTTTGTCAAGGTATTCCGGGGCGTAGGCGGCTTTCACGGCGAGTCGTCCTTGCGCACTTGGATCTACCGGATAGCCCTGCACGAGGCCTCAAACCAGCGGCGCTGGTGGATGCGGCACAAGCAGCAGGAGGTGCCCATCGAGCACGAGATGAGCGGTGAGGAATCCGGTTCGCCGATGCGGATCATTGATACGCTGGTGGACCCGTCGGAGTCGCCTTTCGACAACGTGATTCACTGTGAGAACCGGGCACGCGTTGAGGCAGCCTTGAGTCAGGTGCCGGAACCTTATCGCAGTACGCTGATTTTGCGCGATATTGAGGGTTTTGTGTACGAAGAAGTAGCGGAGATGCAGGGCGTGAATCTGGGAACCGTCAAGTCGCGCTTGGTGCGCGGACGGGCTGTTTTGAAGACGCTCCTCACCGCTCCAGAATGTAACCAGCGCTTGGCGGAAGACACGGGATTCGAAGTACCTCTGGGAGAGGAGGCACGATGAACGGGTGCAGTTCGATGCAGGCAAAATTTTCGGAGTATCTGGACGGCCGGCTAACCGGGCGTGAGATGCAGCGCGTGGCCGCGCATATGGACCGCTGCCCCAAGTGCGCCAGAGAATGGTCTTTGCTGCGCCAGGCGCAGTCGTCGCTTGCTGCACTGGGGGCGGTACCCGAACCGGAAGACCTGCTGCTGCGGATTCGCGTGGCGGTCAGCCAGGAGCGGGCGCGCAGCCGCCGCAGTCCCTTCCATACCGCCAATCTGGTGTGGAGAAACACCGTGGGTCCCTTCCTGTTGCAGGCCGCGGCCGGCTTTGCCAGTGCCGTGCTGCTGCTGGGGTCGGTCATTGTGCTGGTCACCATGTTTGCCCAGCCAGAGTCCGCGCAGGCCACCAAGGACGAGCCACTGGGCAACGCTACAGCTCCCCGCCTGCTCTATCCCGCTCAGGGCGCGGGCAAGAACGAGATCGGCGCTATTTCCGGTCCGGTTGTGGTCGAGGCCTACATCAACGGTTCGGGCCAAATGTACGACTACCGCATTGTTTCCGGTCCTACCGACCAGGAAACCCGCTCGCAGATCGAGAATATGCTCTTGACCAGCCGCTTTGAACCGGCCCGTTTCTTTGGCCAGCCTGTGCGCGGTTTGGCGGTGCTCTCCTTCTCCGGCGTTTCGGTGCGCGGCTAACTTCGCATCGGCACGGCACGGAGCGAGAATCTCTCTGCTTTCAAAAGGCCGGAGATGGCATAAAACTCTGCAAATAAGGATAGCTTATACAAAAATGCCCGGTGCAGTTGCGTTCTACACCAATATTTGCCATCCTGCCTGCGCGCGGAGAAATCAGCAATAGACCGCACCGCCACTGCCGGTCACCGCAAAAAACGTTATGACCGAAAGGCTCCTAACCATGCGGAAACAATTAGAGCGGACGTGCCTTTTGGTACTTGATTAACACAGCGTAACAAAAGGGCCAAGAGAAAGGGCAGGTGTGCAATCGGCAAGTAAAAAGTGTGCAAGCCTCTGCATACTCAAAGCCGCTCAAACGAGGTTGCGCTTTCTCGATATGCGTATCCTCATCGCAACGACCTCAGTAAATACCGCGATAATGCCTCAACACTGACCCATATTCAGTTATGGCCCTTCACGTGCCGCTCTGAGTGCAAGACATCTTTGTCGTGATTCAGACGATCTACGTCAACGGTCCGAATTCGTCAAAAGCGTCTTGCTTAAGGCAGCCAGGAACCCGCTTCGTCCTGGCTGATACGACAGCCATTCCTACGAGTTCAAGCGTCATGAACAGAAAGATGGTCGATAGCCGTGGCGAACCTCAAGGTCAAACTGCCAATATCCCTCAGAACTATGTCGCTTCTATTTGTAACGATCGTACTGCTGCTGTTGGCGCGTATGGCTGGCGCACAGAGCTACGACCTCACGATGGATGTTTTGGTGAACTCCAGCAACACGACCGGGTACAACACTTCCCAGAGCACTCCAGGGGAGTATCAGCGCTACGTGGAGCGCTATCTAGAGCATCTACAGATTCCTTATAGAGTTATCGACACCGCGGTTCAGGACCCACCGTCAAGCCTAGATTCAGTGCAATTGATCGTGGCAGCGCATACCGGGTTGGGTTTATCGGCAAGCTGGCAGCAGGCGATTCTGCAAGCAGTGCAGGGCGGCACAGGCTTCGTGAATTTCGACGCCGACTCGGCAATTGGCACATATTCCCACATTCAAGGAATCTTTGGTGCCACTAGCTCCTACCTAGGGCCGACAGCAACAAGAATTGTCGTGCCTTCGGCAGTCATATCTGGAGGCGCGAGTCCGCATTACATTGCGGCAATGCAGGTGCGCTTCTCCGATACGCCGGCGGGCGACCTGATCTACTCCTTCCACAAAGATAGCAACAACATTCAACTGGTGGCGACTCCTACCCTCTTGAAAGGAGCTCAGGGCACGGTGATTGCCAACGTAGGTTCTTCGCCGTTGATCCTCGCCACCAAGACAAGCGGTGGACGGGCAGTCGATTTCACAACCTACGATTTTATGCATCCGGATCGCTTCGGTTTCATGATGGGGGTGGACGATCTGGTATGGCGGAGCTTGGTGTGGGCGGCGAGAAAACCATTCATCCTGCGCGGTTATCCACGTCTGTGGGCCTCGCAAATGGATGATGGAGTGACCGGATGGAGTCAACGTTTGCAGGCTCTGTGGAATACAAACTTGACAGGTACAGTGGACTCTACTGATGGCAGTGGAGGCCCGTGGAAGGTGAATGCCAATGCGCAATTGGTGAATCTGAGAGCCGGCGGGCAGGACCGGACCAATGCCATTGCCGATGTGAACTCGGGTTATGCGAGGATATGCCTGCACACAAATACAGGAATGTCCGAGGGTGACCTCTACTGGAACCCGCAATCGTCTATCCCCCTTACAGATGCACAGTGGCAAACCAACCTTGCTTATGCGCTGAAAGTAATGACAGGCAATGGCGGATCAGATACTCTGCCCGCGCTTTCGAAAGCCATGGTAGCGCATTACTGGAACCTCAGTGATAATGTCGGTTACGATATGTGGAATTCGCTAGGCACGCGTTATATTACCTCGATTCAAATGCCTGGCGCTTATTACAATTACACGCCGCCGAAGCCAGACAGTATGCGGATCATGTTACATCCGTTCCGCATATATGAACTCCCGCCAATGGGCGCAAGCGCGGATGAGCATTATCCTATCTATTACGCTGACTTTATGACGGTGGGCAGTACGGCGGGACTGCCTTCGGTTAAGTTTTTCTCTTTTGCCACCCAATTGCTCGGCAGTACATTTTCGACTCCCGATGCGCGCTGGCCAAATGACTCGGGAGGGGTCACCGTTCAGGAAAGCGTCAACAACTTCGACGAGTATACATGGCGATTTTTCTCAGGAATGGCTCCTGTGCAGATCTACAACCACGACAGCGACAGCTTTGAGTTGAGCACAACCGCTGAAGCCGAGTCGGCGATTACTCAGATATCGTCATTCCTGAATACAAATCACGCGATTCATGTATTCATGGAAGATGAGGGAGCATACCTTTGCGCGCGCACTCAATCCGTGCTTGCCAGCGCCCAGTCAACGTCATCTACCATTTCTCTGAACTTTACAGGAAATGCGACGGACATGGACGAAAACCTGGTTCAGACCACCTTCTATCTCTTTTATGGAGACGATGAAGGCGTGCAGCAGAAGGTACCTGGATTTAAGGGCGGATATACCTACTCGATGGCGAACTCGGCGCCAGCTGCAATTGGCTTGAGCAAAGCCAACCTCACGCTCGGCAGTCTTCCGGGAGGTACGTCGGACAGTCAGGCAGTCACAATCAGCAATACAGGAAGCGGAACATTCGCTTATACGGCGCAGTCGAGCGCTTCCTGGTTGACTGCGACCGCCGGCACTGGTGCCACTCCCGACACGCTAATCGTTACCGCGAATCCTGCGGGCCTTTCGAATGGTACTTACACCGGATCGATCCAGATCATTTCCCCTGGAGTCAGCAACAGTCCGCAAGTTATCAACGTAACGTTTAGCGTACAGGAGCCAACTCTAACTGTGAGCGCGAATTCTCTCAGCTTCAGCGGGCAGGTTGGAACGGCGAATCCGGCGGCGCAGGACATCACAATCTCCAATGCCGGAGGCGGAATCCTCAGTTGGACTGCGTCGAGCAGCGTCTCATGGCTGACACTTGGAGCTACTTCCGGCGGTACTGTCATAGGCTCTCCACGTGCGCTGTCAATAACTCCGAACATCGCAGGCATGCAGTCGGGGACCTATACCGGTGTTATCACAGTTGCTTCGTCAAATGCTGTCAGCGGATCTCCTCAGACCATAAATGTGACGTTAACGCTTGTGGGAGTCCTGATGCAGACGGAGTTTTCGAGTTCGAGCCTGGATGGCTGGGCCTATTCGTCAAAAAGTCTCGCATCCGGGTGGAGCGTAAGCAATGGAGTCCTGTCGTATAACGGGGGCGGATCTACTCAGCTTTATGCCGGCAATAGAAGCTGGTCCAACTATACGGTACAGGCGGATTTTCTTTTCTCCGCGCTTACTGACTATCCCGGCGGCATCCGGGGATATGTCAACCCTTCGACCGGCGCCTCGTATGCCGCGTGGCTCTATCCGGCTGAAGGAGTGATCAAGCTGTGGCGAGGCACCGTATGGAACCTCAACAGCAACTCTGTGCTTCTGGGGACTTCAGCTCCTTTGACCATGGATGATGCGAACTGGCATACGCTGGCGCTGTCAATGAGTGGAGGCCAAGTAGTTGTCTCGTACGATGGCACCGCAATGGTGACGGCAACAGATACCACTCTGAGTGGCGGGATGATCGCGCTCGATGGCGACACTGTGCCAATTCAATTCGATAACGTTCTGGTCACCGGCAATCAGGTGGTGACTACCAACCTGACGTCGCCCCAGAGTAGCTTTACCTTCAGTGTTGCATCTGGTTCCACAAGCTCGACACAGTCGCTCGGAATTGCCACCAGCGACGGCTCCGTGGCAGCATGGTCAGCGCTGTCAACTTCTCCTTGGTTGACATTGTCCTCATCCACCGGAAATACTCCGGGTAGTGCAACCGTGCAGGTGGATGCGTCTGCGCTGTCTGCCGGGAGCTATAACAGTCAGATTAATCTTGCGTCTTTCGGCGCCACCAACGGGCCCGTTGTCATTCCGGTCAGCGTGAATGTAACTCAGGCCTTGGCTCCAAGCCAGTTGACTGTTGCTCCCGCATCGCTTTCGTTCAATGCAATCTCTGGAGCCGACGCGCCTGCAGCGCAATCGCTCACTCTCACTGCCAGTACCTCCGCTTTGGCATATACGGTCACTAGCGATTCCACCTGGCTGACTTCGACAACCTCAGGGACTACTCCGGGTTCAGTGCAGGTGAGTGTTGCTCCGTCTGCTCTTGCAGCCGGGACTTATACCGGCCACCTCACCATCTCAGCACCAGCGGCCGCGAATCCCACGACAACTGTCACTGTAACTTTGGTGATCACTGTGTTGCCCACCTACACGCTCATGCAGACCACGTTCTCCAACTCGACTCTTGATGGATGGGCAGCATCGCCGCTGGGACTGGCTTCGGGGTGGAGTGTGAGCGACAACGTGCTGCAGTATAACGGAGGCGGAGCTACCCAGCTCTACGCGGGAAACTCGAACTGGTCAAATTACACAGTGAAAGCCGGATTCCTGCTGTCATCGGTGACCGACTACCCTGGCGGCATTCGCGCTTACATCAATCCGACCACTGGCGCCTCCTATGCTGCCTGGATTTATCCGACTGAGGGGGTTATCAAACTCTTTCGTACGACCGCCTGGAGCATCAATACCGCACCTGTGCTGCTGGGAACCTCTGCACATGTGACCGTGGACAATGTGAACTACCATTCGCTGTCGCTATCAATGAACTCCGGGCAGGTCGTTGTCTTGTACGATGGTAATCCGGTAGTCACCGCGACCGATACAAATCTCAACGGGGGCATGATTGCACTAGACGTCTCCAACCAGCCAATCCAGTTTGACGACGTTACAGTCACTGGATTCCAACAGGTAAACACAAACCTCACATTGTCACAGAGCAGCTTGACCTTCACCGCTGTATCTGGCCAATCAACCGCATCGCAGCAGGCCGGAATTGCCACCAGCGACAGCTCTGTGGTGGTCTGGTCGGCGCTTTCTTCCTCTCCATGGCTCACCATTGGTTCATCTACAGGATTAAGCCCTGGCAATGCATCCGTGCTAGTGAACGCCTCAGCGTTGTCTGCGGGAAGCTACACAGGACAAATCAATGTGGCTTCCTTCGGTGTCACCAATAGTCCAATTACTATTCCCGTCACCGTTACCGTTACATCGCCACCGGCGGATTTCACCATTACAGCCAACCCAACAGCTCTCTCTATCAGCCAGGGGAAGTCCGGCACGGCAACATTCACTGTAACGCCAGTAAACGGCTTCAATCAGACTGTTGGATTTGCATGTTCAGGATTGCCATCGGGAGCAAGTTGCACATTCTCTCCGACCAGTGTGACTCCCAACGGAAGCGCAGTTACTTCGCAGTTAACGATCACCACGACGGCGCCCACCAGCGCAATGCTACGCGAAAACTCCGGTGGTCCGGGGTCGTGGAAGGGTGCAAGCGGAGTGGTTGCGGTAGCACTGCTTCTGTTTGTGCTTCCCAGCACAAGGCGCAAACGCTTCTGGAAGTACATAGCGGTACTTTTGCTTGCCCTCACGATCTGTCTGAGCCCTGTATTAGGCTGTGGCGGCAGCAGCAGTAATACAGGAGGGGGGCAAACATCCAATTCGGGAACTCCAACTGGGACAGACAAAATCACCATCACCGCATCAGTTGGAAGCGGCTCAGGTAGCACGCAGCATACCGCGATACTGACCGTCACAGTTACAAACTGAGTGTATTGCAGTTACACTCATTTCGGCTGGCTCCGGCGGATTCCGTTCGCGGGAGCCAGCGTCGGTGGCCCGAGGCCGTCTAGAGCTTGTCCAACGCTGGGCTCAAAGAACCCAACAGGCCGTCCGTCAGCTTGCATATCCCGCGTAACGGATGATCCGCTGGAACCAGTTGCGTCAACGAAATACAGCTGAACGTAATATCCTGAATTAGCTCTTCTCTTGGCATGCCAGTTAAGCGCTGGCGGTTGCACGCCCATCTCGGAAGAGCTGACCTTCTTCAACAAGTATGTGAATATCCTCCGGCTTTGCCCTTTCAATTACCCATAAATTCAGCACCGATGCAGACGCCCAGTTGAATATCAACGAGGCGAGTTAATCCTCTCCAGACCGTTTCGTTACCGGGAGGCGGGTCCGAGTTGCGCGCCGGATACGGGTCGTCCTTGTGCGTCTTTGCGCACGGACCATTTGCTGATCAGCCCCACTGCGGACATATCCTCGCGCTGGTAGGTGAATTCGGTCGTGTCACGCAACACCAGTTGGCGGGAGGCCATCTGTGGGTCCTCTACTATGTAATACAAACAGTTGTTCAGGAACCCGATCTTCCTTACCCCTCGTCTGATCGTCTATCCTGAAACCACGTCATGTTTTCTTGGATCTTCTCCCCATTCCGCTCAGCCCGATGCGATGAGTCCCGATGAAGACCCGCGTCTCCGACCTGACCGCCATCTTCTTTGCTGTCTTCGGCTTCACCTGCTGGGTGCTTGGCGACAGCTGCATCAAGTGGATCGGGCAATATGGCCTGCCACCGGAAGAGATCGTCGCCTTCATGGGCCTCTTCATGGCGGCGACTCTTGCGCTGCAAGCCGCGGTGCGACGCAAACTTGGCAATCTGCGCCCGCGCTCGGTGATCCGCCAGGTGTTGCGCGCCATGCTCGACATGACGAACAACATCTGCGTCGTGATCGCCCTCCGCCATCTCTCGCTGACCATGTTTTACATCCTCGTCTTCACTTCGCCGATGGTCATCTCCCTGCTCTCGGCCGGCTTCCTTGGTGAGAGGATCACCCGGAAGAAGGCTCTGGCCTTGCTCGTCGGCTTCGGTGGTGTGGTCATTGCGGTCGACCCTTTTGGCCACACCCAGCACATCGATCTCATCGGTCTTGCCAGTTGCCTGGTGTGTGTCGCCTGCTTTTCGGTCAACATGGTCTGGTCCCGCGTGCTCACGCGCACTGAGCCGCCTGAAAGCCTTGCCTTCTGCTCCGGCCTGGTTACGGCCATGGCCGGCCTGGCGCTCACCAGTTTCCACCCCCATGCACTGACGCCTACGCTCTGGCTCGCTCTGGCAATGATGGGCGTCTTCTGCGCGGCCGGCACTCTCAGCTTCTATTTCGCTGTCAAGCACACCTCTGCCAGCAACGTTTCGCAGTTCCACTACACGCAACTGCTCACCGGAGCCTTGATCTCATATCTTGTCTGGCACGACAAGCCCGGCCTGTCCATGCTGGCCGGCGGATCGCTGATCATCGGCTCGGGCCTGCTGATCGCTGTCGCCGCACGCGACGCCCAGCCAGCCTTGAGCCGTGGCGTCGCAAGTCAATAGGGAAAATGCGCCCCTTTTGCCGACCTTCGCTCCAAGCCTCTGGCTCTAAGTTCACACAGGCTAAGCTGATCTCTAAAGCCGTGCAGAACTTCTGAACAATGCACAGCTTTGGATGGCCACCGGGAACTCGGCATTCCGGGGCAAATTCCCGGATCGGGTCCGTGGTCGCCGTTGCATTCCAAGCAAGCGGGTTCCGCGAACTGAAGAGGCTTGAATAGAGCAGCGAGGGACCAGTGGAATCGAAGACGGCGATAAAGGCCTGCGTTTGAGCTCTATCCTGAGCATCGTCACCACCAGAGGAGGATCAACACTTACGAAATCAGTCGCGATTGGATGTGTCTACAGAACCTGATTGGCCCAATAGTTTTTCAAGTTCGGCTTGCGCTGTTGCTTTTTCCATGTGCGCATTGAAGAACTGCACCCTGGCCTCAGCCAATTTGGCATCGGCATCGGAGAGCGAAGAGGGACGAGCTGTTTTCGCTTCCACCTGGTCTGCCGTAATGCGCCTCATCTCGGTGCGCGCTGTTATGGCAGCCTGCGCGGCTCTCAGAGCCGTATCGCTGCGTCGCAGTTTGCGCAGCGTCTTATCCACGTCGATTTGTAAGAGATTCTCCGTGTTGCGTAGGTTTTCGCGCGCCTGCGTGAGTTGCGCCTTGCGTTCGCTGATTTGTCCGGTTCGTTTGCCAAACTCAGAGAGCGTCCACTCCAGACGCAAGCCAATAGTTGCTGAGTTATCTTGCAGCAGCGGCACGCCACTCTGATAGACATGCTCGGCAAATAGGCTGATGTCCGGAACGAACTCGAGACGGGCCGCGTGCAGTCCGGCATTTGCCTTGTCGAGCGCGCTATGCGCCGAGGCAATCTCCGGATTGTTCGTCATCGCGGAGTGGAGCAGTATTTCTTTATCGAACGAAGGGGGAAGTGCATCCGTCGTAGAGTGCGCGACTACTTCGATGGGAGTCTGGAGTTCATAATCGCTTTCAAGAGGAAAGCCGATCAAGTTAGCCAGATCGGCTTTCAGGTCGTCTTCGGTATCTTCCAGTGTGCTGAGTCCATTTTGTGCTTCTGCGATTTCTGCCGTTCCATCCTGAACCTGGACATCGAGAGCCGCGCCAGCGGATACGGCATCGCGCACCTCTGCGAGTTTCTCTTCTCCCGCCTGAATGCGTAACGCCGCAGCCTTTCTGCGCTGCTCGATTGCCAACAGGTTGTAATAGATCTTTTTAACATTGAACACGACTTCGTCCTCAGTATGACGAGTCTCGGCGCGCGCCTGCGCCACATCTGCATGAGCAGCCTCGACTCCGGCATGAATCTTGAACAACTGCGAGAGCGGTTGAGCGGCCGTAGTTGTGCTGATGAAGATATCCTGTTTGCCAAGCTCGATAGCGACATCTTTGTTGGGAATCGGTCCATTCTGCGCAGAGGTGCCGAGCACTCCTTGCGGAATGGTAAGGCTTTGTCGCCCGTCCATGTGCAGCAGATTGCTCTCGTTGGTTATGCGAGGAAAGTAATCCGCCCGAGCCTGTGTGAGTTTGGCCTTTGACTCGTCCTCTTTCAGGCGAGCCATGCGTACCGTCCTGTTTTGCTGCTGCGCCATTCGAATCGCATCGTCCAGTGCGATGGTGCGCGCCTGGGCATGAGATGTTTCCGGCATTCCCATGAGCAGAATCAGTGCCACTACAGTGCCACCGATGGCGGTCGTCCACTTGGACTTGATGCTATGTACAGCCACAAAAAGCACCGGGATCACGATGAGCGTGAAGAACATTGAGACAAGAAGTCCGAAGGCAATCACGCTGGCCAATGGAGACCACAAACTAGAGCCGGAGACAATCATCGGAATTACGCCCACAGCCGCTGCCATCGTCGTAAGGAAGATCGGTCGCAGGCGCCGTTCTCCGGCTTCCATGGCCGCTTGCACCAGCGGTGTTCCAGCTTTCATGCGCTCGTAGATCGCATCGATGAGGATGATGGAGTTGCGCACCACGAGCCCACCGAGGCTGATGATGCCAACGAAGGCCGTGAAGCCGAAGGGGTTATGCGTGACAAACAACCCCAGAGCCGCGCCGGGTAAGGCCAGCGGGAAGGCTGCCATCACGATCAACGGATCGACGAAGGTACGGAATTGCAGAAGAAGCACGAGGAAGATCAAGATGAGACTAGTAGCTAGAGCCCAGTTCATGTCTCCCGATGTTTCGTTCTGACTCTCCTCCTCGCCGCCGTATTCGATGTGGTAACCATCGGGAAGATTTAATTGCGCAATCTGCTTGCGAGCACTTGCTAGCACCTGGCTAGGCAGATAGCTGTCCGTTGCGAAACAGCGCACAGTGATCGTTCGCACGCCGTTGCGATGTACGATGCGAGCCGGTTGTAGTTCTGGTGTCAGAGTGGCGATCGAGCGCAAAGGAACACTCGCACCGGTGGACGGTGATTGCACATAGAGATCGGCCACATTCTGAACATTCTGGCGCTCGTTATATTTGAGACGCAAGGTGATGTCGATGTCCCGGTCTCCTTCCCAGAAGGTGGCAACGGGAGTTCCGTCGAGGCCGATTGCTATCTGCTGGGCAACATTGGAATTGGTAAATCCCAGACGATTGGCAATCTCGTCGTTGAGGTGCACTCCCGTTTGCAGTTGCGCTTCATGCCAGTCGGTGTGAATGTAGCCAGCTCCGGGCGTGTGGCGCAGAATGTCTTCGACCTGACTGGCGGAAGAGCGCAGCACAGCGTCATCGGCGCCTGAGATGCGCACCTCGACCGGCGCCTCCATATCGTCTCCCTGTTGGAGTTCCTTGACGAAGACCATGGCCTCGGGAACGACGGCGGGCAACTGCTTGCGCAGTTTGTCTACGATCTTTGGCGTCTGCGAGACGCTACGCGTGTTGACCAGAATCTGCGCGTAGTTCTCCGCGGGAGGCTGCGGACTGATGTCGTAGTAAAAGCGTGGCGCGCCCGATCCGATAAAGCTCGAATAGCTCTTGATCGCCGTGTCCGATTGGATTGCCTGCTCGACCCGGCGGACAGCAGCATCTGTGGCTTCAATGCGCGAGCCTTCCGGCATCCAGATGTCCATAACAAATTGGTCGCGTTCCGCCAGCGGGAAGAACTGCTGCTTGACCAATTGCAGGACGCCGAGTCCGGCAAGAAATATTGCTGCTCCAGAGATCAATACAATGCGCCGATTCTCCATCGACCAGCCAATGACGCGGTTATAGGTGCGCTGCATGGAGTCGATCATGCTGAACTTCTTCGCCGCGATGTCCGCTTGCTGAGTGTGCAGTCCCTGGCGGATGAAGAACCGCGCCGTGAGCGGAGTCAGAAGCATGGCAACAACAAACGAGGTAGCCAGGGCAATCGAAACTGCGATTGGAAGCGCGCGGATGAACTCACCCGTCGATCCTTTGATCAACAGCAAAGGCGCAAAGGAAGAAATGATGGTAATCGTTGCTGTAAGAACCGGCACAGCCATCTCCGCCGCGCAGCGACCTGCAGCTTCGTCGCGCGCAACGCCGTGATCGAGCAACTCCACATAGTTGTCGGCGATCACGATCGCATCGTCGACCACCATGCCCAGCACCACAATCAGTGCTGCGATTGAGACCTGTTGCAGTTCGACGCCAAGTATGTTGAGCAACCCAAAGGTGATGGAGACTGTAACGGGAATAGCGACTGAGGCCACCAGCGCCACGCGCATCGGCAACAAGAGCATCGTGACTAAAATGACGGCAATGATCGCAATACCGAATTCACGGAAGAAATCACCAATGCGTTCGGAAACGACACGGGGCTGATTGGCAATCAAGTCTAGCTGCACGTCGGGAGGCAATGTTCGCTGCACACGATCCAGTGTCTTCTGCAAATCGTGACCAAAGGAAACGATGTTGTTGCCTTCGTGTACCTGAACGGCGAGCAGAATCGACTTCTGGCCATTGATTCGCACATATTGCGAGGGATCTTCATAAACCCGGTTGACCGTGGCCAGATCCTTCAGATACACCGGCACACGCGCTTGTGTGACATCAACCATCAGATTGCGTATGTCGTCTACGGAATGGAATCTTCCCCGTGCATCTACATTGGCCTTGTTCGTGCCGGCAGGAACGCGCCCGGCATAGGCCGCCTCACTGCGTCCTTGCAGTGCTTGAATCACATGCTGTGGATTGACGCTGAACTGCGAAAGCTTCTGCTGTGACTCGTCAATGTCCAGACGTTCCTTTTGATCGCCGATGCGCTCAATCTTCGAGACTGCGGGCAGTGCGCGCAATGCGGTTTCGATGCGTTCCGCATTGTCCTTCAACTCGCTGTAGTTATAGTTGTTGCTATGAACGCCGATCAGCACAGCAACAGTGTCGCCGAAATCCGAATCGACGAATGGCCCCTGCGCCGCTTCTGGCAGTTCGGTCTTCAATTGCGCCATCTCCAGACGCAACTTGGACCAAAAGACATCGGCGTCTGTGACAGACTCATTCAACTCGACGTTGACGATTACCACGCCATTGCGGGTGGTCGAAAACGTCTTCGCGCGCCTCACCTCGGCAAAGCGAAAGAGACGCTCCTCGATCTTGTGCGTCACCTGCGCTTCAACTTCCTCGCTCGTAGCTCCCGGATAGATCGAGGTGACCAGACCGGAGCGAATGGTGATCTTCGGATCTTCACGCCGCGGCATCGTGAAGAGCGCAAACAATCCGGCAAATACCAGCATGGCAGTTAGCGCAAGAGTGACCTGCGGATAACGAAGCGAGGCACGGATCGGGTTCATCGTGCGCCTCCGGTCAGCGTGACAGGTGCGCCTTCAAAGAGGTTCTGTTGTCCGGCGATGACCACCTGGTCTTGCGCCTTGAGACCGCTCTTTATAACAATTTCGCTTCCCAAGAATGCATCGGTTTCGACGCGCCGAGCGAAGACGATGTGTCGCGAAGCGTCGTAAACGTAAACGACAGCAACGCCATGTGGATCTCGAACCACGGTGTCGGCTGGAATCGAGAGCACATGCACCTGCGCGGGTCCATAGATACGCGTTTCGCTCACCATACCGTCGCGCAAGAGATGCTCGGTATTGGCGACCGCAATCTTCCCCGTGTAGGTGCGTGAGAGTGGATCGGCGGTCATGCCCAGCACATCGATACTGCCTTGAAAACTGTGACCGGGGAGAGAGGGAATGATAACGGTGGCATTTGATCCAACGTGGATTTTCCCAATCTCACCTTCCGGAATCGCTACGCGCACCTTGGCCACATCCAGATCGAGAACCGAAAACACCGGCGTTCCCGCGGCTACAAAATCGCCGGCGTTTACATGCTTCATGCCGATGAAACCCGAGATCGGCGCTACAAGGCGACATTTGGCCAGATGCGTTTTCGCGTCCTGCATCTGCGCCATGGCCGTGCGCGTCTGTCCTGCTACGGCCTGCTTGTCCTCGGTGCGCGTGCCTTTCTGAGCCATTTCGTAATTCTGTCTGGCCGAAAGATACGCGGCTTCGAACTTGAGAAAGTCGTTCGTATCAAGGCTCTTCCGGTCATGCAAATACCGCATGCGGCGGTATTCGTCCTGCGCCCGCTCTAGGGCGATCCGCGCCTGCTCCAACTCCTCGGGACGCAAGCCGTTCCGCGCCTTTTGTTCGCTTGCCAGTGCCGCTGCATACGTGCCCGAGGCCGCCTCGTAGCCATGTTGGTAGTCTGTCGGGTCGATCTCGGCGAGCAACTTCCCCTTGACGACATACTGGCCCTCATCAACGAAAACCCGCCTCACACGGCCGCTAGTCTCGAAGGCAGTCATGGCTGTGGCATTCGCTTCAACGCTGCCGCTCACAGCGATCGAGTCTGGTTGCTGTGCCTGGTTGGGCGTACGCACCTGAACCGGAATCGGCTGATTCGCGGCAACCACCGGATTCGAATGGCAAGCAGAAATAAGCAGGGTGGGAGAGATGCCCCACAGGCACAGCAGTACCTTGCAAAGAATGCTGACAATCCTTGTTGGCGGCCGGACATCAAGATGAGCACGAGAGCAGTTCATGTAAAAAACAATATCACATTCAGATACTAATATGCATCTGAGTGTATATTCGGATATGTGAAAAACAACGTCGCTTTTCATGGAAAGTCAGAAAAAGGCGGCACAAAACGAGGTGGATAGGAGCCCTATGGCGTTCATTACTAAAGGTCTAATGTTCAGAGACGATGTGCGATTGTTCAGTAAGCAGGGACTTGTCCTGATGCTTTTTGTTTTGCCCTATACCGTTCTATGGGCACCAATGGCAAAAGCACAAGAAGTGCACTCCCCAGCAACAGTGCCCACTGCAGGGGGTCCATCGCAAACCGAATCAGACGCAATTCCAGACTCACCCTTGCCCTCGAATTTGCGGCCGGAGACGGTTCCTGCTTCCATGTCCGCCATGCGTCCAGAGCGGAAGCTCTGGTATGCCACGGAAAACGCCTTTGGTCTTCCATCCCTGATTTTTGCGGCTGCTGGCGCAGGAACCAATCAGGCGCAAAAGCTGTACCCAGAGTTTCATCAGGGGATGGAAGGATACGGCCGGTACTACTGGCATTCCTTTGCGGATCAGGCTGTTGATTCTTATATCGTCAGCTTTGTTCTGGCGGATGCGCTGCATACCGATCCTCGTTATCATCCACTTCGTTCCGGAGGCTCCTGGGCCAGGACGAAACATGTCGGCGCGAGCCTGTTGCTGACGCACACAGATTCAGGCCAATTGACTTTCAACACCGCGCAGGTGCTTGGCTCGGGCGTTGCGGCAAGCATTTCCTCGCTTTACTATCCGGAACGTGACCGCACGGCTTCGCTTGTTACGCAACGCTGGGGGAGCAATCTTGCCGGGGATGGGTTGATGATGTTGCTCAGAGAATTTGCGCCAGAGCTCATCGGCGCCGGGAGGCATGTCTGCTCGAATATTTCCTTTGGCGCAATGCTCTGCAAGGACAACAAGCTGGCCGACCGTTGATGAGTGTTTAGGATGGCCGAAACGCAGATTTCCAGCGAACTGAATTCTAGTTCGCTGTATAATCAAGGAGTTATGGCCGTAAGGAAAAGACTCACCAGAGTAGAAAGCCAAGCTCAGACGCAGAAGCGGTTGCTCGACGCAGCAGCCGCAATCGTCGCGCGTCGCGGCTTTGCCGGCGCGTCCATTGAGGATATTGCAGAAACAGCCGGATATACCCGTGGCGCGTTTCGTGCGAACTTCAAAACCAAGGACGCGCTGTTTCTTGCACTAGCCGAAAGAACAATCCAAGCGGCGGTCGTTGAGATCCACGATATTATGGCTGCTTCGCAGTTGCCGGAAGAAATGCAGAAGAATCTGCGCGCGGCATATGTGTGCTATACGGGACAGGACAAAGAGACTTTTCTCCTTCTCACTGAAGCGCAGCTTTATGCTCTGCGCAATCCGCGATTCGGGAAAAAGCTTACAGCGCTTTTCAGCGCTATCTATAATGAACTGATTCAGTCTGTGGAGCATTTCCAGAAGCAGACAAAGCACACGGATACCGCTTCAGCCGTGCAGCTGGTTCTTATCGGGTTTGCCCTAAGCCACGGACTGATCTTGTACAACCTTCTGAGTCCTGAGCGCTATCCAGACGAAATGGTTTCCAACAGCCTGAAATTTGTCTTCGACCGCGTGCTCCCGCAGAAATAGTATCCGTTTCCGATATTGCTGGAGGATCGTGACTTAGCGGATAAACGATCTGCTTCACAGAAAACCTCATCTTCATTGGGAAAATTCCGCCACTTGATTCAGGCTGTTTTTTTGCGAAAATACAGACCATTCATTTGATCTAGAGCCTGTTCACTCTCGGCGTTTCTGCTACCGCTTTACCTCGAACGCATATCAGCGCTTGCTCTCCACCGGTGTCAGCACTAGCTCGAAGCAATCGTTCGTCCGCAGCGGCAGAGTCTTCGTGAAGCGCCCTCCAGTGACCGCTAACTCGCTCTCGCTGGCTGGCCCGCCACTGCTCACATGCTTGAGCGCCTCGACTTGCGCCTTCGTCAACTGCTTGGGCAAGCCCATCGCGACATACGCGGTGAATGCATCGTTCTGCTTGTAGCCAATCTGGTAGACCGCCACACGGTACTTGCCGTCCGGCACGTTGGCCAGCTCCAGCGTCAGTTCTCCCTTGCCGTTCGCTGGCAGGTCCTGTTTGTAGAAGACCTGGTCCGTCTTGCCTGCGGGCGGCACCACGGGCGAGTAATCCCAGGCCAGCGCCGTAACCGTTCCGTCCTTCGACTTGGTCACCCACGACTGGCTATCGTCCGAGACCACATCCTCGCCCGCAAGCCGGCTCAAGAACTTGAATGCGTAAAATGAAGGCTTCTTGATTCCCTCCAGATTGATCATGCCAAAGCCGCCATGGAAGGGCGTAAAGCGCGGGCCGTTCTCCTCGAAAATGTCGGTAAAGGTCCAGTACGACATCGAGTCCACGTAGGGCGTCGCGCGCTTCACCTTGTCGAGGATGAAGCTGGCCTGGTGATACTGGTCGTGCATGTAATCGGTCGGCGTGTAGGCCGAACTCCACTCGGTGAAATGCAACTGAAGATTACGCAGCGGCGTTGCGTTCATCAGCTCGCGGGAGTGGCGCATGCGTCCGCTCACCGAGTCGGGATTCGGATCGAGAATCGTTCCGGCCGTGCCGTCCGCGTCCAAAAATCCCTGGTTGACGCCGTAGGCATGCACCGCGATAAAGTCGATGGGCTCGGGGTTGGCGACGATCCACTTTTCGAACGCTTCTTCAGCGGCATAGGGTACAGCAGAGGCCGGTCCGCCGATGCGGCATTTCGCACACTCGGCGCGAATGGCTTCGGAGGTCGTCTTGTAGAGCTTGAAATAATCTTCCAGGGGATGAGGCCAGAAGCCTTGTATATCGGGCTCATTCCACACCTCGAAGTACCACTGGTTGATCTCGTCCTCGCCGTAGCGTTCCTTCCAGTGCGCAATCAGCGCGCGCATCAGACCAGCCCACTTGGCATCGTCCTTCGGCAGCGATGTATTGCCCTTCCACCAGAAGATCGTGGTGTCGGCGCTAGCCAGTTTGCTGGGCATGAAAGTCAGCTCCACAAAGGGCCGAATGTGCATCTTCAGCAGCGCGTCGTAGAGCGTGTCGATGTACTGGAAGTTATACTCCGGATTGCCTTGCTTGTCTTCGGTGTAGACGCCCATCTCGTCGTTCAGAATGCCATGCATGCGCAGGTAGTGAAAACCAATCTCGCTTTGCACCGTGGACAGCTGCTCCTGCCAATCCGCGCGCAAGCCTTCCTCCGCGCGGCCGGCGCCCACCACGAGCAGCGGCACCTGGGAGTGCGGCCCCGTCACCTTTGACAGATCGGCATGTACAACCCTTTTCTGAGGACTCTGTCCCGACATGTCAGGGCAGACAATCAGAAGAGCCAGAGAACAAACGAAGAGTATTCGAGCGGCGCTTGCTTTACACACAGGTCTTCTCCTAGGGCTTGAGGCGCACCGGATGCGCATATTCACTTACAAATGATGGTCTACCGTACCAAGACTGCAAACAGGACGTAACCGATTCGCTCCATTCAGCGGACAGGCAAGAATAACACCTCCCGTGCGCAATATTCGCCATAAATCGTCCTAAGTAAATCGATTTCTCTTGCGTACTTCGTCTTCAGCACGCGAGCGGTTTTGTCGTAGCGGGTGGCGATGGCGCGAAAGAGTTTGAGTTGGGCAAAGAAGTTTTCAAGCAGATGCCGGGCTTTGTAGAGTTCCTTGTCGTAGTCCGGCTGCACCTTGCGGTTGGCTTTGGGCAGAATGACGGTAGTTGTGCCCGCTTTTTGTAGGGGTATCAGCACCCGCTCATCGGCATCGATCTGCGGCAACAACACATCCGCTTCATCCAGATCGCAGCCTGACTGCGCCTGTGGACCTGTTTATGGCGTCAACCGATAGGCGACGATGGTTGAATCTGCGGCGTTGCCATTGACGGCAGGGTTGCCCAACAGCACTTCGAAGTGGGGAATCGAGCCGTCCTGCCGTTGAATCTTGTTCAGAAACCCGGCCAAGAGCTTGCTATTCAGCAGGAAGTCGGCCGCGGCCTGCGTGCCAGCGCTGCTGGTACCGGCCAGCAGCAGGGAATGGCCCTGTTGATCGAGGCTCGGCTCAAAGGCGACCAGCCCATAAACCAGTCGATGTTCGCCCGCATCTTCCGCATAGAAAGTGCTTTCGCCCTTCAGTGGGGCTTTGTTGGTCACGCGGTTCTGGCGCGTGGCAGAGTCAAAATCCACACGGAAGTTCATTCGCTGGGCAAAGAGGTTGACCCACGGATTGGCGCGCGAACCACCGATCAGCACCAAGTCGCGCTCGCGGGCGTCGCTCATGCTCAATTCACGGGCATTGCGGATCTCCACGGTGGCATGCTCCACTTGGCGCACGCGTACCAGACGCGCCACCAACCCCAGATCTGCCATGCTGGTGTAGTGGGAGCGGGCTAGCTCAGAGAGCGGCAGGTTTGAGGTGCCTTTGGGTTGGTCTGGGGTCGACAGATAACTGCCGTTGACGTAGCTCTCGAACGAGACTTCGCGCCCGGAGAGTTCCTCGAAGAGTATCAGCGTGCTATCGGCCGGCACAATCACTTGCATGCGGTGCGGATCAAACAGAGCGTTCCAGAAGCGCGATTCAGGGCTATTGCGGCTGTAGAGCCAATAAGAGAGCAAACTGGCCAGTATCAACCCCACCAGGCAGAAAAGTCCGATCAGCACCCGTGAAATCGAGTGCCGCTGCGGATTGACCGGCTTCTCTACTTCATCAACGGCGGCTACAGCCAGGGGTTTGGCCAACTGCTTCTCGAAGACCGGTACATAACTTCCCTTGGGGATTTCGATCCGCAGAGGGGAATCTGAACCCGCAGTGGAAAAATACTCACCCAACCGTTGGCGCAGAAAGCGTGCCTGGGAACGCACAATACTGTCGTCTCCGGGGTTGTAGTTTTCCGGCCGACCAAAGACGTGGGTTCCGATGTTCTGCTCGTTGATCTCCTGCCTCTGTCCGTTCAGCTCCAGTTCGCAGACGTACAGCAGAAAACTCCGCAGGCGTTGTGACTTTTCAAAGATGGGCGACTGCACCACCTCGTTCACCAGCGCCCAGCGCGGATCATTGGGATCAACTTCGCCAGTCATCGAACCTCCAGTCGCACAGTGCGGGGCAGCGCAGGAAATATGCACAGAACCCATTCTAAAGCGGGTGGGATAAGATTCGCGTGAGGTTCTGGAAATGGGCTTCTCCACTGTGATTTCACTGTGAAGCACCTGTGCAACGCGGATTCTTCCCGTACGATGAACGGGATCGGGTTTGTAGTCACCGTGAAAAACGTTGTTTTGCATCCAGGCGAAAGGCATCCTGTTACAAGTCCGGCAAAAAAAGTAGGATGATGCGCCGGAGTTCAGTCCGCACGGATATGTCTGATGCCCATTTGTGTTGCCCGGAAGTTGTCTGCTCGTTTTTCGATGCCAGTTCGTTCCTTACCGGCACTTCTGGTGCTGGCCGGGTTGCAGGTATGTGTGACCTTGCCGCTGGCTGCGCAGATGGTTTCGCCCAAAATCGATCGTGACCAGGGGCCCTTTTCCTACTTCAGCAAGCCCACCGACCTGATCGGCGTGATGAACGCGCCCGGCGGCACCGAAATCACGCCAGAGGGCTACCTGTACACGGGTTACGGCGAACTGATGTTCTTCACCGGCCCGGAACAGACACCTCTGGCGGCCCGTGTGCGCACGCTGGAAAAGGGCTACCTGCCTATCGTCCACTACGGCGTCACCACCGAGGGCATCGACTATCGTTTTACGGCCTTTGCTGCCCAGATTCCCGCGCCTCTCAGGAAGGACACGGAGCCGACCGGCCAGATTGCCAACTTTGTGCGCGTCACGCTGCAGAACCTTGGCACAACGCCCCGCACGGCCATTCTGACCACGGCCATTCGCTACGAGGGCGAACAGACGACTGCCGAGCCGCTGCCCGATAACCGTTTCCGCCGCCCCGCCGAGCCTGACCGCATTGGCGACTATCGCCAACTGGGCGAGCCGTTCAAGCCGGATTGGGCCTACAGCATGGAGGCGGGAAACTGCCTGCGAGACGACCGTGTGCTCTTCCACTATCCCTCAACGCTAGAGCCCCAACTGCAGCTCACTTTGCGGACCCACTACAACCGCGTCCAGCCGCTCAGCAACGACAAACTGCATCTAACCCCCACCACTCCGGTATGCAGCGTGCGCTACACCGTGCCGCTGGCGCCGGGCGAGAGCCGCGAAATCGATCTGGTGATGCCGCTGGTTCCCGCGCAAAAGGGCTCTGTTGAGGCTTCCAATCTGGCCAATGCCAACTTCGAGAGCGCACACAAAGGCGTTGTCGATTTCTGGGAGCAGGAACTGGCGCGCGGCATGCAGATCGAACTGCCCGAGGGCAAGCCGATCGAGGCCTTCAAGACCAACCTGATCTACGATCTGCTCTCGCGCAACCTGATTCAGGGCAAGAGCGTGCAGGCCGCCGGACAGTTCCAGTACCACCGCTTCTATCTGCGCGACTCGGCCGACTACGTGCGCATGTACGACGTTACCGGCTATCCGGAGATCGCCGGCCAAGTGCTCGACTTCTTCCTTGATCGCCAGATGCCCGATGGCAACTTCCTCTCGCAGCCCAACCAATATGATGGCTGGGGCGAGGCGATGTGGACCTTTGGTGAGCACTTCCGCATGACCCACGATCTGGAGTATGCCCGTCGCGTCTATCCGGCGATGGTCAAGGCGGTAGCCTGGCTCCACGCGGTCCGCATCAAAGACCCGATGCACTTGGTGCCCGCAACCGACGTGCGCGACAACGAATATGTCTCTGGTCACCTGACCGGCTACAACTTCCTCGCGCTCGATGGTTTGCAGGCCGCCATCGACTTCGCCAAAGTCCTGGGGAAAGCGGACGATCAGGCCCGCTTTGAGGCCGAGTTGAAGGACTATCGCGTCATCTTCTTCCCGCTTCTCGACAAAGTTTCTACGGCGCAGGGGGGCACGCTGCCGCCCAGCCTGGATGCTTCCGGCGAGTGGAAGGGTACCGACTGGGGCAACCTGCTCTCTGTCACGCCCGAACCGCTTCTGGATCCCTTCGATCCGCGCGTGACGGCTACGCTCAAGAAGACGCAGGCTCAGTATCAGGAGGGCATCTGCACCTATGCCGAGCCTGACGATGGCATCTTCCTTCATCACTACCTGACCATCAAAAACACGCTGACCGAACTGGTGCGCGGCGAGCAGGAGCAGGCGATGCGCGAGTTCTATGCCCTGCTGCTCCACACCAGTTCGACCCATGCGGGCTTTGAATATGCCATTCGGCCCTGGGGTAACCGCGATTTTCTCGGCAACCTCTCCCCTCATGCCTGGTTTTCGGCAGACTATCGCAACCTGATGCGCAACATGCTGGTGCGCGAAGAGGGTGACAAGCTCCATCTGCTGTCGGCAATTTCGCCAGAGTGGGTTGGGGCAGGGAAGACGATCAAGGTGACCGGCGCGCCCAGCACCTTTGGCACGATGGACTTTGCGCTGACCTCAACCAGCGCCGACAGCGCCGTACTCAGCCTGAAGAGCGCCTTCCCGCATCCGCCAGCAGAGATCATCGTCCACGTGCCTTGGTTCCTGCTGGTGACAGAAGCTACGCTGGACGGCCATGTGGTGAAGGTCCAGAAAGACGGCCTGCATCTGCCGGCCACGGCCCACGAGCTGCATCTGAGGTGGAAGCCTATCTCCACCCCCCACATGAACTACGACCGCACCGTCGAGTCGTTCAAGGCCGAGTACAGCCGCCGCTTTGACCGCCTGATGACCGAAGGCAAGATGAGCGAAGGCCCAGACACCTGGCAGGTCCCCGAGTAGCATCTGCGGTGCATGGCTTCCACAGCCGGTCCGCTGGCCAGTGGCCTGAACAACAAGTTTCTCCTGACCTGCCTGTGAACTCGTACCTGGGTTCTCTGGTCAGTCAAAACCCCAACTGCTGAGCAGAAAATGCGCATGCAGTTGGGGCCTTTTTTTGAGCTTCCGCACAGGAGGCTTGCGTCTCTTTCGGCGATGTTCACCAAAATTGGGGAAGACCCATTATCGCTTTGCCTTGAAGCTGATTTTGTGTGCGCGAGCCACGAGCCGAAGGCATCCGCCGCGCCACAGATGGGTCATAACTTGATAAAGATCTTCCTGCGATAGAGCGCCAGCACAGGCACGAAGCAGGCGACGGTAAAGAGCACGGACCACTCGAACGAGCGCAGAGCGGGTGGTCCTGCCCAGGCTGGGATCAGGTGATAGGTGAACTGCTGCAGGTTAGCATCGCCGGGGAAGGGAATGTTGGCGATGGCGATGGCCAACAGTTCCGAGAGCATGTAGGCGACCAGCGCATTGGAGCCGAAAGCCAGCCAGGGGGTCAGCGCTGCTTGTGGCAGCGGTTTTTCGCGTCCATCCAGCAGCCACGAGAGCAAGGCCAGCAGCAGGATCGAAATGCCCGCGCAGAGAAGGACATAGGAGCTGGTCCACAGGCGCTTGTTAAACGGGAAAACTTCGTTCCAGAGGCAGGCGATAGCCAGCAGCACGCCAGCGCTGATCATCAACAGGCGCAGGCGGCGTACTGGATCGAGCGTCAATAGCGCCCATCCGGCCAACACGCCCAGCAACACGGTGCCGACGGCTGGCAGAGTGCTCAGAATGCCTTCGGGGTCATAAAAACTCTGGTGATAGAGGTGGACCTGCGGGATCAGAGCGCGGTCTATGGCGCTGGCCAGATTGGCGACAGGGTTCAGCATGCCAAAACTCAGTCCGCTGCGGCCAAATCCAGGTACTGGAAAGAAGGCCATCAAGAGCCAATAGCCGATCAGGGCCGCGACGGTGAAAGCGGCCACGCCTGCCACATTCAGGAAGAGCAGCAACAGGCTGGCCAGCAGGTAGCAGATGCCGATCCGCTGCATTACGCCGCAGTAGCGCAGAGAGGCGAGGTGAAAGTAGGGAAATGCATTCAAAAACAGGCCCAGCCCCACGATGATCGTTGAGCGCTTCAGGGCTTGCAGAGTGATCCGGCTGCGAGGCGTCTTGCGGATGGCGCGTCCACGAAACGAGATGAACATTGAGACGCCCATAATAAACAGAAACATGGGAAAGACCAGGTCTGTCAGCGTGCAGCCATTCCAAATGGAGTGGCGCAACTGCGCGTAGCTCACGCTTCCGTCCCCGGCCGTATTGACCAGGATCATCAGGGCCACGGTGAGGCCGCGCAGCACGTCGATCGAGACCAGCCGGCTGGAATATTTCGGGGCTGACACGGTCTCCGAGCCTGGGTCGCCTCCAGCGCGAAGCGGCATCACGCTGTGGGATGAGGAAGTTGCCATACTCTCAGTTTCCCCGCAGAGTGGGAGCTTCCACAACGTTTTTCACAGTGCGACACCCAGAAAACAGCGTTCAAACGGCTTTCGCTGTGAACCGTTGAAGGTTAGCGCTGCGCAGGTACTGCGAACACAGCCAAAACACGGTGAAACAACCGTGAAATACGTGGACTGAGTATGAATGTCTGGTTACCCTCGCAACAATGCAGTGGGGTCAGGTAGCTACGCAGGCCGCAAAGCCCCGATCATTCTCCCCGTTGAAATCAACCATTGGCAACAGATTCTTAGGAGGAAACGCATGAGTCAATACACAATCGGCGTTCCAGTCGGTAAGTCGAGTCAGCAGAATTGTTCCAGCCGGAAGCGGGCCAGTGGCCTGTTTCGCAGGCTGGCGTTCGTGTCCTTGGGGATCGTCCTGCTTTCTTTGTCCTTATTAGGTGTCATGCAAGGACAGACCTTTTCTGCCGCTGTGACTGGAACTGTCACCGACCAGAGCGGTGCTGTTCTCAGTGGAGCCAAGGTTGATATCCGCAATACAGGAACCAACGACGTTCGCTCCGCCGTCACCGACAATAGCGGGCTCTATACGGTGAACCAGTTGTTGCCCGGCAAGTATCAGTTGACGGTCACCGCTCCCGGTTACAAGAGTTTTATTAAAAGCGACATCACGCTCGATGGCAGCCAGCGCGCTGAGCACAACGCGCAACTGCAGATTGGATTGGCCGAGCAGAACATCGAAGTGACCGCATCTCAGATCGCGGTCGATACCCAGACCGCCAACCGTGAAGTCACCATCGAGTCCGAACAGATCGAATCGATGCCGACCAGCTTCCGCAACCCTCTCTATGCGGTGCAGAGCACTGCCGGTGTAGTTTCGGTGCGTACCGGACTTGGCGCCTATTCAACGGACCAGAACCAGAACCGTTTTTCGCTGAATGGCGGTCGTGACGAATCGTCGGCCATCTTGGTGGACGGCGCATCGATTGTGGCTCCCGACCTGGGTGGCGCAATCGCCGCGCCGACCATGGATGCAACCGCTGAGGTTCAGGTGCAGCGTACTGCCTATGACGCCCAATTCACCCATACCGATGGCGGCGTTGTCAGCTTGATTACCAAAAGTGGCAGCAACAAGTTCCACGGTTCGGGCTTCGAATACGTCCGCAATGACCATCTCGACGCCAACAGTTGGCAGAACAAGAACTCCGGCACCAAGCGCCAGCTCTACCAGCGCAACCAGTTCGGCGGCAGCGTCGGTGGCCCCATCTGGAAGGACAAAGCCTTCTTCTTCTTTGCCTACGACGCCCTGCGTCAGGCCAACCCCGATTCCTACTCCACCTGGGTTCCCACCGCTCTTGAGCGCACCGGCGACTTCTCGGCCAGCAACACCACCATCTATGACCCGTTCAATGTGGTCAACGGTCAGCGCCAAGCCTTTGCCGATAACAAGATTCCTTCCGGTCGCTTCGACGCCGTCGCCAAAAACGTTGTTGCCCTCTATCCCTTGCCCAACGTGACTGGCAATACTGCCTACAATTTCTTTGCTAGTTCGAAAGATACCGCCAACTACGACAAGATCGACTTTCGCGGCGATTACGTCTTTAATGCCAAGGACAGCGCCTTTTTCCGCATCACCAAGGCCTGGCAGTACAACAGCGTTCCTCACTACTTCAACAACCCCGGCGACTGGGATCAGGGCGAAAACGACTTCCGCCAGGTCCTCCTGCTGAGCAACACCTGGACTCCGAACAACAACTGGGTCGTCAACACGGTTGTCAGCTATGGCAAGTGGACCGAGGTCGATACCTCTCCCAGCTTCGGCTCCGACCCGACCGCACTCGGTTGGTCGTCGTCGATCACCAGTCAGTGGCAGGCCAAAAACGCTTATCCTTCGTTCAGTATGGACAACTTCTCGTCGTTGGGCTTGAGCGACTACGCCTCGACCCCGCACGAGACCGACGGCCTGCAAGTGAACCTTTCGCGAGCCTTCAGCAGGCACAGCCTCAAGTTCGGCGCGATGGGCGAAATCCAGCGTCTCTACCCCGGCAATGTTCACTCACCTAATTTTTACTTTCCGGCCAACATGACCGGTGGTCCCACTCCGGGAGCCAGCGGCAACAGCACGGGCAGCTCCATCGCATCGCTGCTCCTTGGCACAGGCACCAGCGGCAGCGCCGTCTATAACCCGCTGCTCGATCTGCAACAACTCAATTGGGGCATCTACGTGCAAGATACCTGGCACGCGAGCGACCGCCTGACGGTAACGGCCGGCCTCCGCTGGGATCTTCAGGGTGCCCGCACCGAGCGCTTCAACCGCCTGAATTACTTTGACCCCAAGGCCACGTCGACGCTCGGCTCCAAGACGCTGACCGGTGGCCTGGTCTTCCTGAAGTCGAGTGATCGTGGCCTCTGGAATTCAAACTTCGTGAACTTCGACCCGCGCGTCTCGTTGGCCTACAAGCTCACCAACAAGCTGGTTGCGCGTGCCGGCTACGGCATCTTCAACCCCAACACTTACGCCTATAGCTCGGATTCGCAGCAGAGCTCGGACGGCTTCTCTGCGACTACGAATTGGGATGCCACCCAGGGCGGCGACGGCGTCACCCCCTACAACCTGCTCGCCAACCCTTTCCCGAACGGTGTGAACACGCCGATCGGCAGCTCCCAGGGGCTGCAGACCGACCTCGGCGGATCCCTCAACGCCACCATGCGCAATCACCCGAACCCGTATGTTCAGGTCTATAGCCTTGACCTGCAATATCAGCTGGGCAATACCGGAGTGCTGGAAGTCGGCTACGCCGGCACCCAGGGTCGCAAGCTGCTCCGCGGCCTCTTTGAGGATCTGAATCAGTTGCCCTCCAATTATCTGGCGCTAGGCAAGACTGCTCTCACCAAGCAGGTAACCAACCCGTACTACGGCCTGATCACCTCGGGCACGCTGTCCGGAGCCACCATTCCCTACTGGCGTACGCTGGTCAAATATCCGCAGTACACCAACGTCCTGCGACTGGCCGACACGCCGGGCTCCAGCTCGTCGTTCAACGCTCTCTCCCTCAAGTACAATCAGAAATTTGCTTTCGGCTTGAGCACTCTGATCACCTATCAGTGGTCCAAAGCGATTGACAACACTTCGGAAAACAACTCTTGGGAAGTCAAGGACGCCGTCCGCGACGTATACAACCCCAAGTTGGACCGCTCGCTGAGCGCGCACGACTTGCCCAGCGCCTTCGCCGCTACTCTCAACTATGAGTTGCCGGTTGGTCGCGGCAAGGCGATCGCAGGCAATGCCGGCGCCTTGGTCAACGGCATCATCGGTGGCTGGAAGGCCAGCGCCATCCTCCGCTTCAACGATGGTCTGCCCATCCACCTGACAGAAACCAGCTCCTTGTCCAGCTTCAACTTCGGTGTGGCTCGTCCCAACATCACCTCGCAGAAGGATCTGGCCAAGAATAAGGGCGGTATTAAGCAATGGTTCAATACCGGCGCCGTCAGCTATGCCAGCAGCGGTGACACTCTGGCCATCGGCAACGCTCCTCGCTACATCGGCAGTGTCCGCTATGCCATCACCAAAGACACGGATATGACCATGGAGAAGGAGTTTGCCCTGCTCTATGGCGCAAAGTTCAAGTTCCGCGCCGAGGCTTATAACCTGTCCAATACCGCAGCCACCTTCGACGTTCCTGACGTGAACCTCGGCGATAGCTCGTTTGGACAGATCACCAGCACCAAGGGCGTCGGTCCTCGTACCATCCAGTTCGGCGGCCGTATCGAGTTCTAGCACCTGCACCGCCTGCTTCCGCGTATCGAAGGATGCGCGGGAGCAGGCCGACAGGACGAGCTCAACGGCGGTTCGGCTTCTTGAGTCGGGGCAGCGCCAGAGCATCGGTGGCGCGCAGTCTGGGCGTGGTTAAGCAGACCTTCAGGTGTCCTTCCCAAAAGGAAGGACATTTTTTTGTGCCACCAAACGGCCTGCACTTGAGGCGGATATCCTCTGGACCTGGGTTTCGACAGCCCAAGATATAGTTCTTCACTTCACTGGTAGCAATGCTTGGACTTAGCGCACTGGAATGATCGGCTTCAGAATGTTCTCCAGAGTGGGAGTTTCCGGCCTCTTGGAATTGTGCCCCGGAAACTGGTCGAGAAGAACCACATTGAGCAGTGACTTGTTTACCTTGATACGGTCGTCGTAATCGATAAAGCCAAGTCTCCGAAACCGATTCATAAAGAAGCTGACACGAGAACGGGTAGTGCCAATCATCTCCGCCAGGGTCTCTTGAGAGATAGGAGGAATGCAGATTTCCCGTCCTCCTGGCTTGCCGAATTCTGCCATCAACACAAGAATCCGCGCCAAGCGCTTTTCGCTGGAATTGAAAAGCTGATCGACAAGGTCGGCTTGGGTCCGCATGCTGCGGGTCAACATGAATTTCAGAAAGAAGTCGGCAAAGATAGGCTCCAGATTCATGGTCCGTGACATCTCTTCCCTTGTGATCTTGAGAGCTATGCAGGTGTTCACTGCGGAGGCTGTCGAAAGGCGCAGTCCGGGCACCGCCGCCAGCGACTCTTCGCCGGCGAAGTCGCCCACGGAGAGAAGTGAAATTGTTGCTTCTCTGCCATTTTGGGAAACGACAGTGAGCTTTGCCCGGCCACTCTGCAGATAAAAAATAGCATCTGCAGGGTTTCCCTGACAGAAAAATGTTTCTTTAGGCTCTAGTTCCACGATTTTACGTCCGACCCCAGCTTTCGTAAGAAACTCAGATGGGATGAAAGTGGTCTTGGCGCTATCGCTTGGCATTTCACTACCTCGCAGCAGGCGGCTCGATCGAAGTGGAGAGTTCATGCCTAGGGAACCATCCACTTTGATTCAGGATTGGTCTAGGCCAGTGATAATTCACCAATCCATGATGGCGGGACAGAAAGAAAACGATACGGCTCGCCTCTTGCTCTCGAGGTTTGGCAACACAATTTCCGTATCCTTTCTGAGCAACAGGACAGAAAGGACGCGCATTCCACAATTGATCGATAAAGAGATCAACTGCTTTCTGAGTATGACCTGAATGCGCAGCGCCCGTCTGTGCCGTTTTGCTCAGTCCTTTGAGCAGTCCGGCAGCAGAGGATTACGACAGAAACATCTGACATCCTGAGCGGAGCCTCTCGTAGCCTTATCAAGAGAGGCGCAGTCAAAGGATCTACAGTGGATTTCTTGAGCCTGCCTTGAAAAGGCAGATGATCAGAACTCGCTCCACCAGCATCCGCATATTGTTACTCAATTCAATTCTGCGACTCCAATAAATCTAGCCTTTAGGTCGCAATATGAGAACAGAGTCTGTTCAATCCAAAACGAGTGACTTGCAATCGTCGCATGGCAAAGAATGGATCCGCACGAAGTCGCCAAACTGAAAATCACCCAGATGCGCATACCCTGATCCGAGCAATTCTGACCATTCTTCGAGACTCAACATCTGGCAACCTGTATGTGTACCTGATTTCGAAGAAGTGGATTCATTGCAGCAATCATAAGTGCCAGAGTGAGCGAGTTCGGGAGAAGAATATCGCATGCTTTCGATCGGCAAACATCGGCCTGACGGCATCTCAAAGGAAGAGAATGTCCGTCTGTATGCAAGCGCAAGAACTGATCACAGAGGATCCTGATATGAAGATACCCGAGAAAATGATCGCACTGTCAATTCTCGTTGCTCTCGGAATTCTTCCGCAAGCAGCAGGAGCGCAAACACGCGACTTTGCCGCGACAACCACCGCCGAGACATCCACTGTAGCCTCAAGGCAGACTTACCCGAACTACGTGCGGCCGACGACGAAGACAATGGCCGAGAATTACGCGTTCGACACCTTTGGACCATATCCGATTGTGGGCGCAGCCGCCGCAGCTGGAATCAACCAGTGGACAAATTCTCCGCCCGAGTGGAAGCAAGGTGCGGAGGCTTATGGAAAGCGCTTCGGATCCAACTTCGGCATTGCCGCTGTGAGCACCACTACGCGCTTTGCACTGTCTGCAGCATTCAAGGAAGACTCACTGTACTACCGCTGTGAGTGCAGTGGCGTATTGCCGCGCCTGAGTCATGCCGTAATTTCGACAGTGACAGCGCGCCGCGGGCAGGATGGCCATCGTGTCTTCTCGGTTGCCGCTCTTGTGTCACCTTACGTGGGTACGACGACTGCTATCTATGGTTGGTACCCGGACCGCTTCGGCGCAAAGGATGCGTTTCGTATGGGTAACTACAACCTGCTGATCGGTGCGGGAGGAAACGTTGCAATCGAATTCATCTTTAGCGGACGACACTCTTTGCTGTCGCGCATGCACCTGAATAGTCGGCATGGTGCGCAAGACTCAGGGCCAAACAATTGAGTGATCTTGTCCGTAGTGAATTGACGGCTCCTCAGCCTGAACTTTCAGGCCGTCAGGCCGCGCCCCCTCTCGCGATTGTCAATTCCCTCATCGCCTACATCGACCAATTCTTTGGGTGGTTTGGAAGTCTGGGCATCTTCACTTGGAAAGTTGCGCGGGCGGCCGTAACGCCCCCCTATGAATGGCGCGAGCTATTTCGACAGCTCGATGAGGTAGGATCCAAGTCATTTCCGCTGGTAGCATTGGCTGGCGCAGCCGTGGGCATCATCATCTCCTTGGAAGCTCGCTACAGCCTGACTCGATTTGGCGCTAAGTCCATGTTTCCCGCCACTCTCGTGTACTCCGTAATCGAGGTGATGGGGCCGATCATCACCGGCCTTGTGGTCAGCGGTCGCGTGGGTGCGGGCATTGGCGCTGAGTTAGCGTCGATGAAAGTAACGGAGCAGATTGACGCCATTGAAGCGTCTGCAATCAACCCGTACAGGCTGCTGGCAGCAACAAGAATCTTGGCCTGCATCCTGATGCTGCCGCTGCTGACCCTTGTCGCTGATGCATGTGGATTGTTGACTGGATGGTTTGCGCAGTCTCTGGTTGAGCCGCTCTCCTTTCATCAATTCATCGAAAGTGGATTCAGGGGCGCGACATTCAATGCATTCCTGCCACCCACCTTCAAAACAGCGGTATACGGACTGATCATTGGCCTCATTGCATGTTTCCAGGGAATGCGCACCCGCGGCGGTGCAGAGGGCGTGGGACGCGCGGCAACTAACTCGGTTGTGCTGGCCTCTCTCTTTCTCATCCTGGCAGACGTGGTGCTGGTAAAATTCATCCTCGTCGTCTTCCCATAACTCTCGATTGAAAGGTTTGTGAAAAAAATGGCCACTGTCGAAAACATCGCGATGCGGCATGAGGATTCTGACGCAGAGGGCAATGCGCCAGTCGTCGCCGTCGAAGACGTGCACAAATCTTTCGGCCAGCACAAGGTCCTGAATGGAATCAGTTTGAGTGTGCGTCGCGGAGAAACTCTGGCTATGCTGGGGCGAAGCGGCACGGGCAAGAGCGTTTTGCTCAGGCTGATCATTGGCCTCGATCAGCCCGACTCTGGATCGATTCGAATCAATGGCGAAGACATCGCTGGCTTGGCGCTCGATCAACTAGGTGGAATCAGGAAGAAGATGGGTTTCCTGTTTCAGCACGCCGCGCTCTACGATTCACTTACTGTAGGCGAGAATGTAGCATTTCCCTTGCGGCATCACAAACGGGAGATGTCTAACTCGGAGCGCAGTGACCGCGTCCAGCAATTGCTCGCCGAGGTGGGCTTGGAAAGCGCCCTCAATAGGATGCCTTCCGATATCTCTGGCGGGATGCAAAAGCGCGCTGGATTAGCTAGAGCGCTTGCATTGTCGCCGGAGATTCTTCTCCTCGACGAGCCCACCGCGGGTCTCGACCCCATCAGTTCCAGAGAGATCGACGACCTGATTCTCAAACTCCAACGCGAACGGAAGATGGCGTCCATTGTAGTGACGCACGATCTCTTCAGTGCGAGGACTATCTCGAACCGTCTCGCCCTGTTGGATCAGGGGAATGTAGTGGTCGAAGGTAAGTTTGAAGATCTTCAGCAGAGCAACATCGCGTTCGTAAAAGAGTTTCTTAAGCAGGCGTAGGAGGAAACATGTCAAGAGTGGCTAGACTAGGAGCATTCATCGTTGTGACTTTGGCAATTCTGGCCGCCGGGGTCTTCATTATCGGGAGTAAGGCCTATCTGTTTCGTCCCACATACCAGTTGAAGGCGGAATTCGACAACGTAGCGGGCCTGGATGCCGGGGCCTCCGTGCAGGTAGGCGGTGTGCACAGCGGAACTGTGGCTAGCATTGAACTGCCACACCGCCCGGGCGGAAAAGTTACGGTAATCATGAACCTTGACCGATCGACGCACGAGATCATCAAGCTGGACTCAGTGGCTTCAATCGAAACCGAAGGTGTCCTCGGAAGTCAGTATCTGTCGATCTCGTTTGGAACCGCGGGGGAACCCGATGTGCATGATGGCCAGGTCATCCAGAGCAAGCCGCCATTGGAGGTGTCCGCACTGCTCGTGAAGACGAGCGCCATTTTGGATAGCAGCCAGCAAGCCATCCAGAATACAACGCTGGCGACGGCGCATCTCAACTCCATAAGCGCCAAGATCGATTCAGGCCAGGGTTCTGTCGGGGCGCTTATCAACGACAAGGCCCTCTATAGCAACCTGCAGCGCTCCACAGACTCCCTCAGCGGAACAATGGTTCAGGCGCAGGCCGGGGTTACGGATTTTCGCGAGAACATGGAAGCTCTGAAACATAACTTCCTCTTGAGTGGATATTTCAAGAAACGCGGGTACGAAGACTCAGCGGACCTCGAAGCAAATGCAATCGCCCGCCTCCCGGCCAGCACACCCGAGAAAAGCTTCACATACTCGCCAAAACAACTGTTCGATGGAGGTGATTCGACCAAGCTGCATAATCAGAAGTCTTTGAACGAGGCTGGGCAGTACCTGGCAGGCAATCAGTTCGGCTGTGCCGTGGTTGTTGTTGCCGCCGGCGCAGAGGGCGATTCCGAGAAAGTGAAGGTACTAACGCAAGCGCGAGCAATGATCATCCGCGAGTATCTGGTTCAACATTTCGGATTCGACGATAGCAAATTCAAGACTCTTGGATTGGGCAAGCAGACGACAGCAAAGCCTGAAGCGGATCTGGACACGATACAGCTCATGGTGTTCCCGTCCGGATGCGAGCTGCCCGCTAACAACAAATAACCGAATCCCAGTGCTGGAATCGCGATATTTGATTCCATGCGGAGACTTGTACAAGGGGCCTCACAGCTTATGCGCACGTCACGCAGAATGAGCTAATTTGCTCAGACCACACAAGGATGCATCTTTACTATAGGAAGTACCTTGTGCGCCTCAAACTCGCGGAAAACAAAGGCATTGCACACAGGTAGAAAATGGTGAGACGCATGAAGAAAGTAATCACGTTTATGGCCTTACTCAGCTTGACGACCATCGGCTGGGCAGCATCGAGTCGCGAAGCAACCAATGACCGGTTGGACCACGCCGGTCGAGTGCTGCACGAGATCATGGCAGCGCCGGACAACGGCATTCCCGAGGAAGTTCTGGAGCATGCAAAGTGCATCGCCGTTGTGCCGCATCTGCTCAAGGGTGGCTTTATATTCGGCGCAGAGAATGGCCGGGGTGTTTCAACTTGCCGCACTGCAAACGGATGGAGTGCGCCTGCGTTCTTTGCCATCACCGGCGGCAGTTGGGGATTGCAGATCGGTGTCGAAGGCGTCGATCTGGTCCTGATCATCCAGGACGAAAAAGGGATGCAGCGCTTGATCTCCAGCAATTTCCAAATCGGCGGAGACGCTTCAGCGGCTGCGGGACCGGTTGGACGCCATGCTTCTGCCGGCACTGACTGGAAATTGAACACTGAAATCCTGACCTACTCGCGGGCCAGGGGAGCTTTCGCCGGCCTCACGCTGACCGGAGCTTCCATTCGCCGCGACGACGATTCTACGCGCGCCATTTATGGATCGCATGCCTCAAGCCGCTCCATTCTGCGCGGCAAGGTAGCTGTCCCGGCCGCTGCACATTCGTTCCTCGATGCGGTCAGGGAAGCAAAGCATCAGGCCGTCGTTTCCAAGTAGCAATTCATTGCACATGAACAGAATGGGCGCTTGAATCCGGTAAAGGATTTGGGCGTCCATGATGCGGAGAAGGAGTTCATATGTTGTGGACAATATTTGTAATCATTCTGGTTCTGTGGCTGCTGGGCTTCAGCTTTCATATCGCTGGTGGCCTCATTCACCTTTTGCTGGTAGTTGCGGTGATCGTACTCGTCATCAACCTGGTCACCGGCCGGCGTGGCTGATAACTCGATAGGCTCTCAAAATTACGCTGCGCTCGCTTAGATAACTGAATCTAAGCGAGCGCAGCGTTGCGCCGTTTCTGCTCGCGTACGAGGAACTCCTCCATAGAGAAGAGCCGATTCGGCGCGGCCGGTAATTTGCTGGGTTCGGCTTGCTCGATCGTAATCTGTGCTATGTGATCCTCAACCGGCGGTTTACGCATCAGAGCTGGCCGATCATGGATATAGTCCACGGTCCGTGCCCCGGTTGCAGGTCCTTCTTTATCGCGCCCTACAGGGAAAGCGATTTCCAACATTCAGGGGCGAAGGCCAAATGTGGCGCTGAAGCCTCACACGCCCTGGATCGTGGATTCAAAGAGGAAAACAAGACTGCGCATTCGCCACTTACAGAACTCCAGCACTGCACTTTCCTCATCTCCGGTGCTACCCTTCCGAAGAAGTAAAAACAGGAGGAATCTGTGCGCTTTACCTTGCCTCACTTTGCCGCAATATCGCTCGCAATCGGACTCAGTATTGGTTTGTCAGCGCAGACGCCCGCGCCGGCAGTGGCAAAAGCCGCCAAGCCGTCCGCCGGTGTCTCTACCGCGCAGGTAACCCAACCCAAACCGGCTGAAGCCGCCACCAACCCGGTGGCCGATCCCAAAGCCGTAGTCACCCTGGGCAATGCCCGCTTCACCGTGCTTACCCCTGAACTCATCCGCATGGAGTGGGCCGCCGACGGCAAGTTCGAGGACCACGCTTCGTTCGTCTTCCTCAACCGCCACCTGCCGGTGCCCAAATTCGACCACGCAGTTACCGGCGGAACCCTGATCCTCAAGACTTCCGCCCTCGCCCTCACCTATAAGCCCTCGGCCGATGGCCGCTTCGCACCGGAAGACCTGACCATTGAGCTCACCGTGGCGGGCAAGCCGGTCGTCTGGCATCCCGGCCTCGCCGACCCGGAAAATCTGCAAGGCACCACCCGCACTCTCGACGGCGCAACCGGCAGTCAGACCAAGGAGCCCATCGAGCCGGGCTTGGTTTCCCGCTCCGGCTGGGCCGTGGTTGACGATTCCACCCGCCCGCTCTTCGACTCCGCCGACTTCCGCTTCCAGCAGGGCGAAAAAAGCCCCTGGCCGTGGGTCATCGAGCGCCCTGCCGGTGAGCGTCAGGACCTCTACTTCTTCGGCTACGGCCACGACTATCGCAAAGCCCTCGGCGACTACGTCAAGGTG
>Ga0255354_1000206_pt1 | contig 37220 bp, 29 predicted proteins | sample HBST50metaG_FD_189942 | JGI IMG/M metagenome (GOLD analysis project Ga0255354, IMG submission 189942) | Peat soil microbial communities from Stordalen Mire, Sweden - H.B.S.T50 | ecosystem: Environmental > Terrestrial > Soil > Wetlands > Peat | place: Sweden: Norrbotten County, Stordalen Mire...
GCAGCAGCACCAGGCCCAGCAGCCCTGGCACAATGACGATGAACGGAACCGCCATCTTGAAGAACGAGCCGATAATCGGAGCCATGCGCGCGGCTCTCAGGTTATGCGCCGCCAGCACGCGCTGCACCACCAGAAAATCCGTGGTCCAGTAGCCAAAGCTGATCACGAAACCCAGTCCAAAGACGATGCCCGCCCAATGCACACCCATCGGATTCGATGCAAAGTGCCCGGTGTCGCGCCACAGGTGGAAGTAGCTGTCGGGAGAAACGCCAGAGCCCATCGACTTCATATTGTGGATGATCTGCGCCTTCAGGCCGCTCACTCCGCCAGCCTGATAGAGGCCCAGGATGGGCACCAGTAATGCGCCGCCCCAGATCAAAACAAACTGCAAAACTTCGTTGAAGATGGCCGAGCGCAAGCCGCCCAGGCCCACGTAAACCGCGACGGCGACCGAGCTGACCAGGATGCTGAAAGTAATATCCCAGCCCAGCACAACCTTCATCACCACGGCCATGGCAAACATGTTCACGCCGCTCATCAGAATCATCTCCGCGGCGAAGGAGATGGCAGCGACTCTGCTAGCCGCCGGGCCGTAGCGCAGGTTCAGATAGCCCGGCACGGAGTGCGTCTTCGAGACGTAATAGAAAGGCATCATTACCAGGCCAAGGAAGAGCATGGCGGGAATGGCGCCGATCCAGTACCAATGCGTGGCCAGAATGCCATATTGATATGCCGAGCCGGCCCAGCCCATCAGTTCCAGGGAGCCAAGGTTGGCCGAGACGAAGCTCAAGCCGGCAATCCACGCGGTCATCTCGCGCCCGGCCATGAAGAACTCTTCACCGGTGTTCGACCTGCCCTTGAGATAGAAGCCGATCCAGATCACCATTCCGAAGTAGATGGCGATTACGGCGATGTCCAGGAAGCGCAGATGCGCCAGGGGCGTGCTGACGAAAGCCAGCAAAGCCGGCGATGCAAGTTGGCTGATGGAGTTCACGATCACGGTTTCAAACCTCGTACGCCGCCGTCAGGCGACTCTCTCAATTATTTCTGTCCATAGGTCGCATCCGCGCCATGTTTGCGGAAGTAGTGCCGATCCAGCAGTGCCTGTGAAACTCCCGCACCCTCCGGGCGCAGAACAGTTGTGGTAAACGCCATGCGCGCCACGTACTCCAGGATCACGGCGTTGTGCGCGGCATCCATCGGCGTCTTGCCCCAGGTGAACGGCGCGTGCCCGGCCACGAGCACTGCCGGCGTGGCCATAGGGTCGAGACCGCTGAACCGGCGCACAATCGCCTTGCCCGTATTCAACTCATACTTGCCCTGAATCTCGGCATCAGTCAGCTCTACGGTAGCGGGCACGGGGCCATGAAAGTAATCGGCGTGCGTGGTGCCGAAAGCGGGAATCGAGCGGCCGGCCTGCGCCCATGCCGTGGCAAATTCAGAATGTGTATGGACGACGCCGCCAATCGAAGGAAATGCGCGATAAAGCTCCAGATGGGTTGCGAGATCGGAAGAAGGCTTCAGGCGGCCTTCAATGATCTTCCCGTCCAGATCGCAGACCACCATATCCTCGGCGCTCATCTGCTCGTAGGGAACGCCGCTGGGTTTGATTGCTATCAACCCGGATTCACGGTCGATGCCGCTGGCGTTGCCAAAGGTATAGAGGATCAGCCCGCGGCGGACGATTTCGAGATTGGCTTCGAGAACCTGGGCTTGCAAGAGAGGCAATTTCATAAGGCTCCGCAAAACGAGTATGCACGATCTCCGCCGAGCACGCATAAAGTCGCCGCCGCACCAGATAGGGCGGCAGCTCAGCTCAGTAAACCTTTACCCGCTCCAGAAATATAAGCTATATTCTGTTCCTACACTCTGTCAACTCCCCATTTTGTGGGGTATTCTGTAAGCGCATTCTTGTGTGCCTCTATGACGGATCGCATCCCCAAACCCAAACGCCGCTCTGCACAGAATCCGGAGCGCGTGGATATCCATACCGTGGCGCGGCTCGCCAACGTTTCCATCGCGACTGTCTCGCGCACCATCAATCACATTCCTACCGTGAATCCCAAGATGGCAAAACGGGTTTGGCAAGTTATCAAAGAACTGAATTACTTCCCTAACTCCCAGGCCCGCTCCCTGGTCTCCGGCCGCAGCCGGCTTCTCGGGCTCATCGTCTCCGAAATTACCAACCCGTTTTTCCCTGAATTGATTCAAGGGTTCGAGGACGTAGCCGTAGAGCACGGATACGAAATATTGATCGGTTCAACCAACTACGATCCTGAGCGCATGAAGCGCTGCATTCGCCGCATGGTGGAACGTAAGGCCGAAGGCGTGGCCGTGATGACCTTCGGCATCGAGGAGCCGCTGCTGGACCAGTTGGCGGATCGCAACGTGCCTTTGGTGTTTGTGGATGTGGGGCCGGAGCGGCCCGGCATCAGCGTGCTGCGCGTGGACTATCACCACGGAATCCGCCAGGGCGTGCAGCATCTGGCCGCACTGGGCCACCGTGATATCGCGTTTATAACCGGGCCGCTCAAGCTGCATTCGGCGCAGTCGCGCCTGGCGGCGTTTCAGCGCGCGGTACAGGAATGCGGCATCGTTGCCGATAAGGAACGAATCATTGAAGGCGACCACACCATGGAGGGAGGCATGGCTGCGGCCGAGAAACTGCTGGCCAACGCCAAGCTGCCTACGGCAATCATGTGTTCGAACGACGTGACCGCCATCGGAGTGCTGCATGAGGCATATCGCGCCGGGCTACGCGTTCCGGATGATCTCTCCGTCATTGGCTTTGACGATATTCACATCACGCAGATGACAATTCCGCCGCTCACTACCATCCAGATGTCGTGCTTTGAGTTGGCTAAGGCCGCTGCCCTGGCGCTGAGAGCGCACGTGGAAGGAACGCCGGAGCCGAAGCGCGAATATCCCATCAAGACCGAACTCGTGGTGCGCGAATCGACAGGATTCCCACGAGGAACCATGCACGGCCTGCGAAAAAGCAAGGCCGCCTCATCAGGCGCGCGCGCCGAATCGTCAACTGCTCGATGAACTCCGAGAATGATTAAACGAGATAGTATATGAACGACTTTTTCCTGTTTGCGATGTCAATTACAGAGGCTGATGCGACCATCCTATAACGGCGGCAGGAAACCGCTCATCTTCAAGTTCCGGCCTTTCGTCCACTTTCTGAACCTCCTATCCATTGATGCACTTTTCCCGCCCAGTCCCGCATTACTGTCTACTCAGCGGCAATGCTGCGGAAAGGGTACAGCATGGACTACCTGGTTAAAGTGGAGGCGGTGAGCCGAAGATTTCCTCTGGATCACAGCTATGTAAGCGCGCTGGACGATGCCAGCCTTTATGTCTCGGCTGGAGAGTTTTTGGCCATCGCCGGCCCCAGCGGCAGCGGCAAGTCGACGCTACTGAATCTGATGGGCTGCATCGACAAGCCGACAGCAGGCCGCATCGTACTGGATGGACAGGATACGTCGGCGCTGAAACCAGCGCGGCTCACCGCGCTGCGGCGCGAAAAAATCGGATTCGTTTTCCAGACCTTCAACTTGATTCCCGTTTTCACGGCCAGCGAGAACGTCGAATATCCGCTGCTGGTGCAGGGCGTCGGCGCCAGTGAGCGCGGCAAGCGGGCTGCTGCCGCGCTTGATAGCGTCGGCCTTTTGTCCCGCGCCGGGCAGCGTCCCGATCTGCTATCGGGCGGCGAACGCCAGCGTGTCGCGGTGGCGCGAGCGATTGTTCATCGTCCCGCGCTGGTGCTGGCCGACGAGCCTACTGCGAACCTGGACACGCACAATGCGACGCAATTGATCGATCTGATGCGTGATCTGAATCGCAGCCTCGGCCTTACCTTCATCTTCTCTACGCACGACCAGCGGCTGCTGGAACATACACCGCGTATCGTGCGTCTGTGTGACGGCCAGGTAGCCGAAGATACGCAGCGACAGGAGGTAAGTCATGGGTAAGTTCCTACTTCTCGCGTTCCGTAACGTTTTTCGCAACCGCCGCCGCACGATTATGACTCTTTTCATGGTGAGCGGAGGCGTCGCTGGTCTCTTACTGGCGGGTGGATACTTTGCCCACATGATCGACGGTCTGCGCGAAAGCACCATCCGCAACGGCCTCGGCCACATCCAGATCTTCACCGCCGCGCACTTTCAGCGTGACGAGGTGCACGTACTGGATACCGGCATCGATAACTGGCAGCGGGTTGCGGCCACAGTGAAAACAGTTCTCCATGTTCGTGGCGTCGCCCCGCGCATCGAGTTCTATGGCATGGTTTCCAACGGTCAGAAATCCTCAGTCTTCATGGGCAGCGCCGTCGATCCTGACGCTGAGAGGAGCCTGGGATTCACTTCTGAGGTTTCCTCGGGCCGCGATCTCGACAGCCGTTCAGGAGGCGAAGCCGAAGCCATTATCGGCGCCGGCCTCGCGAAGTCGATGAACGTTGGCGTAGGCGACGGTCTTACTCTGCTTTCCGTCACATCGGACGGCGCACTGAACGGCGTCGATGTCCAAGTTGCCGGCATCGTGACAACCGGAGTCGCCGAGATGGATGCGCGCTATCTGCGCATCACGCTTAACTCGGCACAGCGGCTGCTGCAGAGCGACCGCATCACCAACCTCGTGGTCGGGCTCGACTCTACGGCAAACACCGATGCCATCTATGCCACGCTCGTCCCGCGCCTCGGCGGGCTGCCGCAACAGATGACGCTCAAGAAGTGGGTTGACCTTGCCACCTATTACAAGCAGGTGCGCACGCTCTTCAATGGCATTTTTCTTTTCATGGGCCTGATTGTCTTCTTCATGGTGCTCATGTCCAGCGTCAACACGTTGTTGATGACCATGTTCGAACGCACCCGCGAGATCGGCGCGATGCTTGCCATGGGAACGCCCCGCTCCTGGATCGTGGCGCTCTTCATGACAGAGGCTGTGATTATCGGAGTTCTGGGTGCGGTCGCCGGAGTCGTCGTGGGCAATCTGTTGGGCGTGCTCATCAATGTATCCGGTTTACATATGCCGCCGCCGCCCGGCTATACCGTCCACATTCCATTCCTTGTAGAGCACGTTCCCAGCCTCATGATCGGCTCTTCGCTACTGGTAATCGTCTCGCTGGCATTCGCATCCATTCTGCCCGCGGTCCGCGCATCGCGGCTGCAAATTGCGGAGGCATTGTCCCATGTCTAGAATCAACTGCGTTCTACGAGTATTCCTGCTGCTTTTCCTGATAGGTTTTCTCCTCACTTGCGTGCTTGTCAGCCGCGCCGCACCGGCAACGCCTGATGCGGAAGCCCTGCTCAAGCGCTCCGACACGTTTCGCAATGGCTGGGCGTCATATGTGGTCCGTGTCAAGATCACCGACTTTGAATCGGGCAGGCCGGACGAGGAGCATCTCTACGAGGTCTCGCAGAAAGGCACGGACAAAACCTACGTGAATTTCATGAGTCCGCGCCAGAAAGGCGAGCACCTGCTCATGCTTGGCGACGATATGTGGGTCTATCTGCCTGACACCAGCCGCCCCGTGCGCATCACACCGCTCGAACGCCTCACCGGCGACGCTTCCAACGGCGACGTAGCACGCACCAACTACGCCGCCGATTACTCGCCCGTCTTCCTGCGCACTGAAAAAGTGGGTACCGTTGAGTGTTACGTCCTAAATCTCACCGCCAAGCGTAAAGGCGCGACCTATCAGCGCATCGTCTACTGGCTGCGCATGCCGGATGCGCGTCCCGTGCGGGCCGAGTTCTACCTGATTTCCGGCAAGCACATTAAGTCCGCCACCTTCGACGAATATGCGCCATCGAGCGGTAAAGAACTGCTGCGCAAACTTACGCTCTACGACGAAATCCGGCATAACTCGCATAGTGTCCTCGAATACTCCGGCGCCGCGCCCCGCTCATTGCCCGACAAACTCTTCAATCAAGGCAGATCGGACATGTTTTAGCCATGAATCGCAACTATCTTATTCCGATCCTTCTCATCCTGAGCGGGTGTGTCGCCGCATGCGCCCAAGACCCTCCGCCGTCTGAGAAGAGCCGCGTTGATGCGCGCTACTCACTTTCGATCATCGACGACGCAACCTTCTATGGCAATCGAAGCGAGCCCGTGCCCGAAGTATTGAATCAAGTGCTGGTTGAGCCATCTTTGAGCATTCGTTCGCATGGCCATCTCACTGTCTCCTCCAGCTTGGTCGGTCTTGCAGACACTTATTCCGATAACTACACGCAGCTGCGCGTAAAGGAGACGTATGCCGGCATTTCCGCCGGAGATTTCGACTTTACACTGGGCCGCAAGATGGTGCGCTGGGGCACGGGTTACGCCTTTACTGCGGCTGGAGTTCTCGATCCACCACGCATCCCCACCGACCCTACCGACCGACTGAACTTGAATGAAGGACGCGACATGGTCAAGGCCGACTGGGTGCGTGGGCCACATGCATTTTCACTGGCCTGGTCCACTGCCGCGCTGGCGCCCGCATCGGCCAGCCTGCGTGATACCACAGCTTTCCGGTATAACGTTCTAGTGCGGGGATTCGACACAGCTCTCATCGCTGGCAACGACCGCGGCGGCGACCCTTTCGGCGCTTTAACCTTCACGCGCGTACTGAGGCAGGCGTGGGAGGTGCATGGAGAAGCCGTGTGGCGCCAGGAGGCTGCGGTGATGCTGGGTGCCAAATACACTATCTCCGGCATTACCTTTGTTGGCGAGTTTTATACTCCTCCTAACATCCCGTACTATAGCTACATGGGAGTCCCACAGGCCGCCGGCCGCCAGCATTATGCTTTCATGACCGCGGGAAAGGCGCGGCTGCGCGAGCGTCGCGGCTGGAAACAATGGGGTATGTCTGGCTCCGTGGTCGCGAACCTCGATGACCGCAGCTATACGCCTATCTTCGATGGCAGCCGCTGGTTCGGCAATCACTTCTCTTCCTATGTCCACGTCGATATCCCGCGAGGTACCAAGACATCAGAGTACGGTGCGGCGCCGTATTCGGCAGCTACATCGGTCGGAGTCCGCTTCCAACTATGAAATCCGAGACACATAAGCCGACGTCCAGTCTCACCGGAGATTGGCAACTCCCGAGCACTTTCGGTTCGTTTTTCGTAAGGGCGTTCTGGATTGTCCTCGGCGCCACGCTGCTTATCTTTTTGATGTTCTTCTCCCAGGGCTTCTTCAGGCTATCGGAGACCGGGCAGCGCCTGGTGGCTATATTTGTCTACTCCGGTTGCATTGCGCTGCCTTCGATGGTGCTACTGACTCAGGTTTCGATTCGCTATGCAGCCACGTTTCCCCGCGCGATTATTTTCATCCAGGCACTGTGCCTCGTCGGTACGGCCTCTCTCGGCACTCTTGCCGCGGTTTTTGTCCTATGGATCGCCGGAGTTGAAGGCCGTGGCGGGTATTGGAACGCGTACTGGGCGATTCTTCCATTCAGCATTGTGATCTCGCTTGCAATTGGAATGAGCATCACAACCTATGAAACGCTGCGCTATAAACTGCAGGCGGCTACCCTGGAAGCGCGCACACGACAGATGGAGCAGGAACGCGCTTACAAACTGCTGGCCGAGGCACAGCTTTCTTCGCTCGAATCGCGCATTCATCCCCACTTTCTCTTCAACACGCTCAATTCCATCGCCGCACTGATTCCCATGGACCCTCAGCGCGCCGAAGACACAGTTGGCAAACTGGCCTCGTTACTTCGCTTTTCGCTCAATGCGCAACACAGTGGCCTCGTTCCTCTGGTGCAGGAACTTAAGATCGTGCGCGACTATCTTGAGATCGAGTCCACGCGCTTCGGTCCGCGCTTGCGCTACGAAATCTACGCGCCTGCCTCTCTCGATTCCGTCAAGGTTCCTCCGCTTGCTCTGCAGACTCTTGTTGAAAACTCTGTCAAGCACGTAGCAGCACAGCGTACGGAAGGCGCGTCGATTCAAGTCAGTGGGACCATGGAGTCAGGCCGCATACGTCTCGAAGTCATCGACGACGGGCCCGGTTTCTCGCTTGCCGCCGCCGCACCCGAGCACGGACTCGGCAATCTCGCTGCGCGTCTCGAACTTTTGTTCGGCGAGGCGGGCCATCTGGATGTAACTCGTGAAAACGAGAAAACTATTGTTTGTATTTCTTTTCCCGCTGAATTGTGAGACATTATGGAAACCGCTCCTCTTAGCGCCTATCTCGTGGATGACGAACCGCTCGCCATCGAGCGCCTTCAGCGGATGGTGGCAAACAGCGACTCTCTCCGCATCGCCGGCAGCGCCACAGATCCCGCGCAGGCTGTCGAGTTTCTGAACGGCCCGGCAAATATCGACGTGCTCTTTCTCGACATTCAGATGCCGGGCATGAACGGCTTTGAGTTACTCGCTCGCCTCGCCGTTCAGCCCTTCGTCATCTTCACCACAGCCTACGATCAATACGCGTTGCGAGCCTTTGAGGTAAACTCAATCGACTACCTGCTCAAACCCATCGAAGCGGAGCAACTGGAGCGCGCCATCGCGAAGCTCGGACGCCTCAGGCCGGTCGTCAAACCAGACTGGCAATGGAATCCCGGTCTTCCGGCCATGTTGAAGGAATTGTCCGCCTCCCTGCTCGGCCAGAGAGTCGATTATCCGCGCCGCATCGCCTCCCGCGTGGGCGAACGCACCTCCTTCCTGGACCTTGACGCAGTGACACACTTTGTGGCGCGCGATAAGCTTACCTACGCCGCCGCCAACGGCCGCGAGCACTGCGTCGATCAGACCATCGCCGATCTAGAGATCAAGCTCGACCCGGCTCGATTCCTGCGCATCCATCGCGCCGTGCTTTTGAATCTAGATTGGGTCAACGAAGTGAACGTTTCATTTGCAGGTAAAGCAATTGTCTCCTTGAAAGATGCCCGGCACACACAGTTGCCGGTCGCGCGAGACCGCCTGCGTCTGCTCCGGTCGCGGATGGAATTCTGACCTTTCCTTCATTGAAGCCGGTTGCATACGAATTGAGTTGCATCCACCTTCGCCAATGCGTTGTAATGCAGGGCAGACATGAAACACATTCAGCAATCATGAATTCCTGAGATCCTGGAGAAAGCCATGCCGGGCAAATTGGAGTTGATCGTTGGGCCAATGCGCAGCAACAAGACCGCGGAACTGCTGCGCAGAATTGAGACACGCCGCCAGTACGCCAAACAGTATGTCCTGCTTTTGAAACCGAGCGAAGACACCAAAGCTGCGGCTGGCCTGGTAGAAAGCCGTAATCAAAACGGCTGCGGGAAGATGGAAGCGGTTGAGTTCCGCGCCGCGGACCCATGGGCGGTGCTGCCGGTCATAGCGGCCACGGAACAGAAAATCGGCAAGCGGATCGAGTGTGTGGCAATCGACGAAGGCCAGTTTGTCCAAGATCTTTTTCATTTCACCAGGCGGCTTATTGAATCGGGTTACGACGTGATGGTCTCCGGTCTCGAACTTGATTTTCGCGGAATGCCCTTCGGCGAAATGATGAATCTCTCCTGGCTGGTGCGCACTTACTCAGGAAGTGTCACCGAGCTGGTGGCATACTGCAGTTGCGGGGCCAAGGCGCTCTACCCGCAGCGGCTGATCGACGGAAAACCTGCCTCCTATGACAGCCCCATTATCATGGCCGGCGACAATTATGAGCCACGCTGCGCGGACCATTTCGTCCTGCCCGGACGGCCTCACTAACGGGCGCATGGACGACGAGACTCTACCGATGCTTATTGTGAAAGAATTGCGGGGAATGAAAACTCATTGCTTCTACGACGCGTTAATGAAGCAGGGTGCGTGCAGAAGCACCGGGCAAGGAAGGTTCACCATCCTAGCCGCATTCGAAGTCGAAAAACACATCCAGACGACAGACTGCTCCGGTGCGCTCAAATACAGCAGCGCTGGTTTCGGCGTCGAGGGCAAGAGTTTCAGCTGAAATTATGGAGCCGTCAACGCGAGTGATTTCGATCCTTTGTGGACCAGACTGATGCGCCACCACGGGCACCTGGCAGGTAGTAAACGCCAGCGTACCCGGATCAAGATCGAGGCTGCGCCGCTGACCGTCGAGATCGTAGAATTGAAACGATCTCGCGTCCGTCAAAAACTCGTTACGCTTTACCAGAAGGCGATGGAAACAGAGCCGTCCGTCTTCGACGACGACGCCCATCTCGCCGAGCCGCGAAATGAGATCCTCCTTTACCTGGCCGGTCATGCCGGGCTGCTGCGCTCCCGCGAATCCCGGCGTGTGGGAATACGGATCAGTGGGAATTGCGCCGTAAAGCTCAGGCGACTTGTGAACGCCTATGCCCTCGCGGATCTCATAGTAGTGGCGCAAGAGATGCTCAACCTGAGTAGTGTCCTCGCCCGCGCACAAGGATCTTTCCAACACTTCCTGAACAGCAAGAAGAAGCTTCGAAACCATGTGCCAGTAAATGCAACCGAGTCCCTCATACTTGTAGAACGTGCCTGAACGGCCAGTGAAGGACTGGTGATCGAAGACCTCCTCATACAACGCGAGAATGCGCGCGGTCTCCTCCTCCGGCAGGCTGAGCGCCTGGAGCGCTTTTTTTAGCAGCACGGCGTTCCGGAAGGCCGCATTGAAGTGAGCCACACCGTTCAGATCCTGAACCACGACGCGACGGTCGCCGCGTTTAATCATCGCCGCCAGCGTCTTTGATTGCGCGACGGCCGCGGCAGGAATGTTGTTTTTTTCAAAAAAACTCGGCAATCTGCGGTCTGGATAGAGGACGAAACTGTTCTGGTCAGCACGATAGAGGCTGCTTCTGCGAAGCGCGTCAAGCAGTGCAACCGATTCCCGCGCGGGGAGAGCCCCCGAGCTGAGCACGGCCACCTGCCCCTCGAGCATCTCGTAGAGGCGGCGGATCACGATTCTGTCGCCGTCAACCTTCATCAGGTTGTAGGAGTGATATAAGCCATCCGCGCGCCGGTTCGCGCGGATGGAGTGGTCCATGTAACTAACCGCGACGTCGAAAAAGGCGAGAAGCTCTGCAACGTTGAGCGAGGTCTGGCAACCTGAAAACCCGCGCGCATAGACCTTGGCTCGATAATTGCTTCCCGCTCTGCCCAGGGCATCGAGAACCATCTTGCAGTCTCGCTCCGAGATCCGGCCGCCGAGCAAGCTCATATGCCGTTCCAGCGCTTCGGCCACGCTGCGAAAAGCCTCGGCGACTTCCGAAGAGACGTCAATCGCCGGCGTACCGGCTGTGGCAAAGATAGAGCGGCAAAGCGCCAGGAACCGGCGAAGGTAGCAGAGGGTCACCATGGAGACGCCGGGGCCGACCAGCGCATTGTTTGCGTCGTTCCACTCTGGCCGCTGTGTATTCATCCACAGACCGGCCTCGGGAATGAAATTGAAGAGTCTGGCCAGCACCAGGACCAGCAGCTTTTCGGTCAGGTTCGCGCGGTAAGGCGCGCCGTCCGCGCCCGGCAGAGCCTTGCCGTCCGCGCCCATCACGGCCACTCTCTGCTGAATCTGACGATCGAGAGCGGCGTCGAAGTCAATGGTGTTGCGCGGATCTTCGAGAAGCTCGCTATACGGCCTGATGCGATAAGGGATATTGGCATATGTGAAGACACGGCGCGCCAGAAGACCGACCAAGGCGCCGGGATGGTAGCACGCGGAAAGTTCCAGCAACTTCAAGAGGTAGGCCGCCTGATGATCGCCCCAGTAGCCGATGTACGACCATACGTCGTGCGGGTCGAGCACCTCCCAGTCGTAGCCGCCGCGCATGATGCGGTATGGGTTATGCCCATCCGCGGTCGAAGAGTCAACAAACTTGAAAATCATGCTCTCGATGTAGCCGGGAAAGGAGAGCGCCAAGGCTTCCCAGTTCTGGAATATGTCGCGCCAGTTGCCCTGATAGTTCAGTATCCTTTCGCCTTGCTCGTTTTTGATCTTAATGGCAAATTTGTTCCAAGGGCGGCTGGGATCGCCGTGACGGCGGCTGAAGGTGAGTGGCAGGTACTCGTGCGCCAACCTGTCCAGGTCCGGGTCCTCTTGCTCGCGCGCCAGAGCGAGAAGGCGGCTATGCTGCAGAGTTTTCGGCAGCGCGTCAAGGAAGGCGGCTCTTCGCTTGGCTACGGCATGATTGGCCTTCCCAATGAACGCCTTGAAGTCGGATCGGGAAACCTGGTATCCGCGCTCTGGAATTCCACCGCGCATAATGTTGAACAAGGCGTTGGAAAAATGCCGATCCGAGCTTAGATCATCGCTGGTGCATTGCAGGCCATCTGCCGCGGCCACAATGCGAACCAGGTTCGCATTGCCTCTCGCGATGTCCTCGTCAAGTTGCGCGCGCAGGTTTCTGCCCGACTTGAGCAGATCGACAAGCGCGGCGACGCTCGCCGCATCCTGCTCGACCTCCGCGACAAGGCTCCACTCTTTGCGGCCGCCTGCAGGCAGCGCTAACCGGGTGTTGACGAAATAGGCGCCGCGGCGGCCACGGATCAGCGGCTCCTCGGCCACCTGCTCACCCCACCGGAAGCGATCAAGCTGGACCGAGCACAGTAGCCGGCAAGCAGATTCAAGGCCCTCCGACCAAACCGTGGTTACGCGCAGCGCCTCATTGGGCTCAGGCCGGTCCGCTGGAACAGAGCTGAGTTTGAAAAGACCCAGGCCGGTCTTGCAATCAAGTTCATTTTCCTTGTAGCCGTCCGCCAGGTTGCTGTATTCAAGTTGAAAGCGGTTCGTCAGCCCGGCAGGCATGAGGTTTTGGATCCCATCCAGAAGATCGATCTCCACTGGCTTCACGCCCAGATTGACCAGTGCCGCACGCCGTACGAACCCGAATTGGTCGCTTGACATCCAGCCGTAGGAAAAGGAGAGGCCGAGGTCATGGTTGACCTCCTCGAAGATGATCTTGTTGCTGTAGACGCTCTTCGACAAGCTTCGGGTGACGCGATACAGGCCTTCGCAGCGCTTCGAGAAAGGCTCCCACAGTGCGGTGTGTCCGGCGCACGTTACAAGAAGGATCGTCTTGCCACCGGTCTGATCCTGGCTGTCATGAAGGCGGTCGTCGGTAGTATAGGGGAACAGAGCGCGGTCAGGATCCCTGCGGCCGGCGGTCAGTGCGCCTGTCGAGGAGACGAACATCCAATGGTCCGAGTCACCGACGATGCTCATCAGAAACGGCGCCATTGCGTCATAGTTGACGATGCGGTAGAAACGCTCGCCGCCGATCTCGATTTGGCCTCCCTCGATCTTCCGTGCGCCATGATAGAGGGGCGTTTCTCCCACAACAGTTGTACTCATTCCATAGCCTCTGATTTGGATTCTTCTCCCTTCGAAAACTTGTCGGGATTGAATCTCGTATTTCGTTGAACCTGCGACTTACTTACTTCTAACTCCTGGCAAGTATTTAGCGCCGGTTAAAGTACTCTCCTCTTTACTAGCTTTAGTTAGCGGTTTTGGTTGACCGTTGGCGGCGGATCATAGCTCGGTGAAGTTGGTCCCGCCGGCATCAACTCCGGATATAGACCCTGCATCGCCAGCTTGGCTTTTCGGTCCGCAGAAAACAGTCCCCAGTGACCTTCAGTCCCACTTCCCTTCCAAGGTTCGTCAAACGCCTCGAAGTAGAATGTTGTCACGTTATTGGCTTTGGCCCATGCAGTAAGTTCCTCGTAGTATCGCTTTTGCTTCGTTTCATCGCCAGCTCGCGGGACGTGCTGGTCACCGGCAGTGAAACTGGCCCAACCGGCTTCGCCCAGCACAATTGTCTTTCCCGGATGGGCTTTGCGCACGCTTTCATAGTCCTTGATCGTCGAAGCCAAAGCCGTGTCGATGTCTTCGCGGCCCCACATGGGATACGCATGCATAGTGATGAAATCCACGTGTTCCGCGAGTTTCGTTTGTTGCCGCCAGTAGATGAAATCGTCAGCAACCGTGACCGGACATCTCACCGCAACTCTCACCTGCGCCATGTACTCGGTCGCTTTCTCCTCCGTAAGTTGGTGATCGGACCAGGAAACCAGAATCTCGTTGCCGACGCTCACCGCCAGAACGACCTTCTTGTACTGGTTTGCGAGACGGATTCCAGTGGTAATCTGCTCTGCATTCTTGCTTTCGAAGCCAGGTCTGCCATCGAGCCAGATGCCGAGCAGGACCTTAACTCCCAACTTATTGTGCTGGATCACCTCCAGTACGTCCTGCGAGTGCTGGTCCGCGCCGTAGAGACGAATCACCTTCCAGTTCTTCTTTAGGATCGTAAGGTCTTCGAGAATCTGCGCCTGAGTTGGAAAGCGATTGAGTTGAGGGCTTTGACCGGCGCGATAGCCTGAGTAGTCGATGGCGTTGCCGTTCCATTGCTGTACGGTAAGATCGACCTTTCGTGGGGCCACATCAGCTTCCGCCGTCAAAGCCAGCAATCCAAACGCAAAAACGCAGGCCAAGACTATTTTCAAGAAAATATTTCTCATTGCTCAATCTCTCCGCGCCGTTCCTTCAGATCCGTTTCAATCTTCACCATCATGGCGTCGTCCAGAGGGTAAGCCGCCATTGCAGCGGCGGCCAGCACCAGCAGCACGCAGGGAATCCAGCTCATGGAAAGGATGATTCCATGAATAGAGCGGCCGGTTTGTTCCACGTTCGCCACATACCCGAAATAGGTGAGAATCAAGCCAAGCATCCATGCGCCGACAGCGAATCCTATCTTGGTGGCAAAGATTGCCGAGGCAAATACGAGTCCGGTATTTCGCCGGCCTGTGCGCCACTCGGCGTGATCGGCCGTATCGGCGAACATGGCCCAAACCAGCGGAGAGTTGAAGGCGATGATAAAGCTGGAAACGATCTGCAGCGCGAAAACCAACCAAATATCGGTAGGCTTTGCAAACCAGAAGAAACCCACCACGAGGCCGCCTAACCCGAGCGCCGCCATGAAGAGACTCTTCTTGCCAATCCACCTCGCCAGCGGCGACGCAATAGATACGGCGACGATAAACGCCAGGCCGTTGGCCAGCAGAAACCACTTCAAAAGATCTTCACGCTTCAGGAAGTACTTGAAATAGTAAGCCGAGACCGAGCCTTTTACCGCGAAAGCCGCCAGCGTCAGCAGCAATACGCCGACCAATACGAGCCACGGCTTGCTTCCGAACAACCCGCGGAGATCGAGCGCAAGGCTCGTGCTTTGCTTCGGGGGCGGGACAACGCGCTCGCGAGTGGTCGCAAAGCAGGCGACCAGCAGGAGAATGGCCAGAGCGCCGTAGAGCACCATGGTCATCTGCCAGCCGCGAGTCTCGCTGCCCTGCCCGAGAAACTTGACCAACGGAAGGGTGAAGTACTGCACGAAAATGCCGGCGGTAAAAGCGCCGATGAAGCGAATCGAGGAGATGGAAGTGCGCTCCTGCGAATTCGGCGTAATCACGCCCATCAACGCCGAGTAAGGAATGTTCACCGCTGTATAGATGAACATCAGCGAACTATATGTTATGTAGGCATACACCAGCTTGGCCCCGCTGCCCAAGTGCGGGGTAGTGAAGGTCAGCACACCTGCCGCCGCGAACGGAACGGCGCCCCAAAGCAGATAAGGCCGGAAATGGCCCCAGCGCGTCCTGGTGCGGTCGGCGATTGAGCCCATTACCGGATCAGCCACCGCATCAGCAACGCGAGTGACCAGCAGCATGGTGCCTACCGCAGCGGCTGAGATGCCAAATATGTCGGTGTAAAAGAAGAGCAGAAACCACTCGAAGGTTTTCCAATAAAGATTGGAGGCCGCATCTCCCAGGGAGTATCCAATCTTCTCCTTGAGTGAGATACGATCTGCAAACGGAACCGCTATTTTCGCTGTTTCCACGCGGGCCTCACCCCTCCGGCGCGTACTGAGGCACCGGGTGCAATAAACTTACCTCTTAATTGGTGTACACCCGCACGTAGTTCACCTGCATTTTGGAGGGGAATGGAGTGCTGGAGTCAGGGCTTCCCGGCCAGCTTCCGCCCACGGCGAGATTGAGGATGATGAAATTCGGCCCGTTATCGAACGGCCAGACCGCGCCGCTGAAACTGCTGATACTGGACGGCGTAAAGGTGGCGTAGGGGCTGGTGTGGTCATCCACATAATAGGCCACGCTTCCTTTGCTCCAAATCATGCCGTAGGTGTGCAACGTGGCTGCGGTTTGCCCGGTAGGAAAGTCGAAGTCTTTGCCTAGATTGCTGCCGGTAAAGCCGGTTCCATGAATTGACCCGGCGTTCCAGTCCGGTGTGGACGCGGTGTTAATCCGCTCCACTACATCCATTTCGCCGCAGGCCGGCCAATTGACCGTGTCGATATTGTTGCCCATCAACCAGAAGGCCGGCCAGAATCCCTGCGCCTCCGGTACCGAGGCCTGGATTTCGATCCGGCCATATTGGAAGCTGAACAGCCCCTCAGTCTTCATCCGCGCCGAAGTGTACACACCGCTCGATGGATTCTCAGCCACAATGTTTAGGCCGCCGCCCGGCGCAACAAAAGCATTCGGAGTTGTGGTGCTGCATGGAGTAGCCGTTGAACCCCAGGCGCAGTAGGTCTCCAGCTCGCCGTTTCCCCACCCACTGTTGTTGCCGGTGTCGTAGGTCCATACCAGCGAATTGGGTTGGGCGTTGGCGCTTGTCGAGTTGGCAAACTCATCGGACCACACTAGCGTACCGGAGGCGATGTTATGCGCGAATGTCTTTGTGGCAACGCTGCTATTGGTGTCTCCCGAAACCGCGGCAATCGCATTAATGGTCAGATTCGATGCCACCAGAAAAGGCGCCTCATAGACAATCGATGAAGTCGTAGGCGTAGTGCCGTCGATGGTGTAGTAAATCGTAGCCCCGGAGGTTGTCGTCGCCAGAGTGACCATCTGCGCGCCGTTCTGTGTGTTCGCCGTCGTAGCGGCGGAGATCGTGGGCGCTGCTGCCTGCACGGTGGTTACTGTATTCGTCCCGCCTCCACCTCCGCAGCCGGCGAGTAAAACAACACTTACGCACAGCGCAAACCGGAAAGCTGACTTCATCGACTCTGCCATACAAGCAATCTCTCCTTGGGCTTGATTCATCTTATTCCGTTCCCGGCATAGATTTGGAGCGAACAAAGAACTGAATGCAGAAATATTTGTTAAAACTCCAGGCAGCCGGAGTGCGGCTGCCTGGATATGTTCGTGGGTTGAGTTAGAAGGTGAAGCGTGCGCCAAACTGGCCCACACGCCCGCCTGGGTTATCACCGTAAGTGAGAATCTTGCCGAAGGAATCATCAGCCTTGTTCGTGTCGGGGCCGGCCAGCGAGTCGCGGTTGAAGACGTTGAAAAACTCGATGCGGAGGGTCAGGTTATACTGCCTGTTTGCGCCAGCGGTCAGGCTCTTGTGCAGAGCGAGATCTTCGGATGCAAAGCCCGGATTGCGCACCTGCTCCTGATAGTTCCCCGCCGTGCCCAGTTTACCCGCAGCCGGATCAGCAAAGCAGCTCTTGTTCAGCCAGACCTGGCCGAGCTTCGGACTGCCATTGGTCAGCTTGCAACCGGGGACCAGGTCGACGTAGATCGAATTGAATCCCGGATAAGAGTTGGTCGAATGCACCTGGATCGGCGATCCGGTCTGGTAGTGGAAGTCGCCGTCCAGCGTCCAGCCACCGACCAGTTCATCCACCAGCGTGTTGACATCGGACATCAACATTTTGCCCCGGCCAAAGGGCAGGTCATAGATCACGTATCCCTTGACGATATGCGTGATGTCGAAGTCCGCGATATCCTTAGCTTCAGTCTTCAGGTCATAAGTGTTTTGCAGCGGACCGGTCCACCATGGCTCGGCGAAATCCGTGTCGACGTCGCCATGGGTGCGCGACCAGTTATAGCTAGCCTGCAAAGAGAGTCCTCTTGCCGCGCGGCGCACGACGCTGATTTGCAAGCTCTTGTAATCGGCGTTGCCCAGAGGCGTTCCCACTGAGAGCAGCGGTCCGGTATAGCCGGCAAAGACCTGCGGGTAAGGAACAATTTCGACCAGCGTCTTCTGATCGCTGCAGGAACTCCATGTCGCGCAGACATTGGCGAAGTTATTCACAACAGTTCCCGAATTGACAAAGGCCTGGTAGTCGGAGATCTTCGGCTGATCGTGCTGGAAGAACCCGCTATGCAGGTGCGTACTCCAGCTTTGAATCCAGTTCACGTCAACCTTGGTCGCCTTGTCCAGCTCTCGCTGCACGCCAAAGTTGTACTGCCAGGTGTTGCCCGGCGTGAGCGAACGCGGATCGATGCTGATCACGTCGGAGGTGATGTAAGTCGGGCTTTGCGCTCCGGGAGTGGTCGGAGTTACCAGTGTCGGGTTGTAGCCGCCGTCCCAATTGAAGTTGGCTTCCTGGGTAATGTTGTGGAAGCCCACGTCACCAGCCTGCTGATAGGGAACGCCACCCCAGGTGTTCATATTCAGCGGCGTAAAGAATACACCGCCGTTGCCGCGCGCTACCGTTTTTTCGTCCAACTTGTACGCCACGCCGATGTGCGGAGCGTAGTTGTAATAGTCCTGGCGGCGCTCGAAAGACTGGCTGCCGTTCTTCAGGTACTCATACGTGCCCATGAAACCGGAGATCGGGTTCTTGTCGTCGAGTTCGAAGCTGGACCAGTGGCCGTACTTCTCTTTGTAGGGATTGTTGAAGTCCCAACGCAGGCTCACGTTCACGGTCAGCCGCGAATTCACCTTGATGTCATCGCTCGCATAAGCCGAGAAGGCCTTGCGGCGTCCGTACTCGTTGTCAGGGTTGTTGCTTTCGGCATTGTAGACATCGCCTAGCAGGAAGCTGCCGAAGGCGTTGCCGGTCTGCTGCCATCCGAAATTCCCGGACGTGGTACTGGGATCAAAGATGATTGGATAGCCGCCCATGAAGGTGCCGTTATCAGTGTGATAGTTGAACTGCATGGCGCGGAACTCGACGCCTGCCTTAACGTTGTGACGATTATGGCTCCAGACCAGTTGATCACTGTATATGAATGTGTTGCCGGCATAGTAGTCGTTGAACTGGCTACCCACATTTGAGAAGTTCCAGCCGTTCTGGTAGTTGGCGCCATTGGTGTACTCGCCGGTTTCAAAGTAGATTAGTGGGAAGTTGCCCGCGGCGTCCGTTACACCGCTGGCCAGTCCGAGGTCGCTGTCCCATTTGCCCGTCTGGGAGGTCGCGATGCTGGGATTGTGGAAGCGGTTGAAGGTGGCGTAGACCGTATTCAACAGGTTCGGCGTGATGGTGATCGCGTCGCTCAGACGCGCGCCCGGAGCCGTCGTGTTATGCCAATAGGAGTTGCCCATCGGACCGCCATACTTGGCCGTCGCCGACCACGCTCCGCCCTGATCGGCGTTGATGCGCGGATAGTCATCCCAGTAAAACGACCCGGCGATATGCTGCTTCGCGCTCGGGTTGTAATCCATCTTGATGCTGCTCTGCGTATTGTGAAACCAGGGGTCGGGGCTATATGCCGGACCGGCGTTGTTGAGGGTATTCGTCGATGCCGGAGTGTAATACTTGTGGTAAAGCTGAAGAATCTTGGCCGACGTCGTGCTGATTCGGCTGGTGGGAATCTGGTTGTTGACAAAGATGCAGCCTGAATGTTGCGGGTCGAATATGGCCCCCTGATACACGGTTTGAATGGTGGTGATGTTATTTTCTGTACAGGAAGTCGTGCCCAAAGGAGCAGGCGCTCCCGTCGGTGTCGTAAGGGTCAGCATTGGACTCAGGTCGGCATAGCCGTTCGAACCTGCTGCTAGGCCCATCATCGCATCGGTCGGAACGATGTTCTTAAGAGCCCCCAGATTCCACTCCGACTGCATGTAGCGCTCGAAGGATCCGAAGTAAAAGAGCTTATCCTTCACGATTGCGCCGCCAAAGCCGCCGCCCCAGTCAGAGAGCGTCTCGTTCAGTTTCAGGTAAGCAGCCTTATCAAGAGGATTAGGGTCCTGGATGGCATCCAGTTTGTTCCATGAGCTCACGGCATCCAGGTTCGCCGAGTGCATGAAGCCGAACGCGCTTCCGTGAATCTTGTTGGCGCCGGACTTCAACTCATATTTGAAGACGCCGCCGCCCGAACGGCCCGCGTCGGCGCTGATGCCCGACGTATCCGCCTCGAACTCCTGCACGGCTTCCATGGGGGGCTGCGACTCGCTGATGTAGCCGCCCAACTGCGATACCGCCGAGGTGCCGTCGATTAGCACTTCCTTGGAGAGCGCCATGCCGCCGTTGATGTGCGAGTTGTAGTCGGTGCCTTCTACGCCCGGCAAATACGCAAACATGAAATTGGAGAGATTGCGGCTGCCCTGCACGTTCAAGGGAAGCTCGCTCACCGCTTCGTTATTCAGGTTGTTGGAAAGTGTAGAATCCTCTGTTTGCAGGATCGGCGGCGCGCTGGTCACTACCACGCTCTCCGACATCCCGCCCACTTCGAGAGTGGCGTCAACTTCCGCAACCTGACTGATCAAAAGCGTCAGGCCCTTGCGCTCCAGGGTTTTGAACCCGTTCTTGGAAAAGCTGACAATATAGTCGCCGATCGGCAAGTTGCCGACCCGGTAAAAACCGCTGTTGTCAGTGCTTGAAGTCTCAACTGCGTTGGTGGCCACGTTGGTCACGCGGACCTGCACGCCCGGCATCACCGCCGACGACGAGTCCTTGACCGTGCCCACGATGGTGGCGCGGTCCGATTGCGCGAAGATGGGCACCGCCATAGCCAGCGCAATGAATACGAATAAAGCCAAAATCCTCTTTGGCGTCATTGAAACTCCTCCATAAGGCCGCGCAAGACGCGCGGCGGCTGTGCGCGTCCATTTCCGCTCGGCCCTCTTGTCGAGTCGGTGTACGCGCTCAGTTGAATTCAATCGGTTTTACAACCGGTTTATTAAACCGGTTTTAATTGCGTTGCCACTTTAGTGTTTTCATGGTGCATATGTCAAGTGGTTTTGATACCATTTTCTTGTGCGCACATCGAGACAGCGAGTTGGTGGCCCCAAGCCACCTGTTGGAACTCCAGCTAATCCTCTTAGTTTGAGAGATTTGGCTGCCTACCTGGGACTATCGCGCTCGACTGTCTCTCTGGTGCTCAACAACTCGCCGGTGGCCCAGGGGCTCACGCAGGAAACCCGCGATCGCGTGCTGAAGGCCGCTGCCGAACTGCACTACAAGGCCAACTATTTCGCTCGGATGCTCAACAACAAGAGAAGCCACATGGTGGGCATCCTTTCCCCCGACCTGGGAGAAGGCTACGACGCGGCGATTCTTAATGGCATTGAACGCCTTCTGCTGGAGCGCGATTATCTCTATTTTGTTTCCAGCCATCACTGGAACCGGGACCTGATCCGGCAACGGCTGGAGGTCTTTGCCGAGCGCGGAGCCGAGGGCGTGATCCTGATCAATACGCCAGCCGTCACTGCGCCGAATCTTCCGCTGGTTTCCATCGGCAGCTTGGAGTACGATTTTCCGCTAACACGCATTACGCTGGATAATGCCCATGGCATCCGTCTGGCATTGGAGCATTTGTATGCGCTCGGGCATCGCAGGATCGCATTCCTGAAAGGACACTCACAATCGAGCGATGCCGAGTCGCGTTGGGCCTCTTGCACGGAAGCAGTTCGCGGGTTGCGCCTGCGCATCCACAAGGAAGACGTGGTCCAACTGAAGCGCATAGACGATGGGCTGGACCCCATACGCGAGGGGTATGTCGCCGGAAAGCGGCTGCTGAACGCTTCGCAGAAATTCACAGCCCTGCTGGCATTCAACGATATGTCAGCCATCGGCGCAATCAACGCATTTCGCGACGCCGGGAAGCGGATCCCGGAAGAGATTTCGGTGGTAGGGTTCGACGATATTCAGGCAGCGACTATTGTTCAACCGGCTTTGACGACAGTTCGCCAGCCGTTGCTACGGATGGGAATTCTGGCCGCCACTGAGCTCTTAGCCAGCATTGAAGATGCCAATTTGCAGCCACGGCAGATCTCGATCTTGCCGGAGTTAGTGATACGACAATCGACTGCGGCGTGCCCGCGAGGTTAGAAACTATATTTCGCGACAACTTGCGGAAATCCCTGACGATCTTCGTGTCATATTGATTGTATGGAGGCTCATGTTGAATATCTCCGCCATGCTCTGTGGCACGTGACCAAATGTCTCGCATTCAAATGCAGCGCCGGTATTTCACCATAAGAGACGGTCAATATTAACCAGACATTTGAGAATCAATACGTAATACTGGCCTTGAATGACACGCCACGGACCCTCAGCCTGCCGGATTTTCCGGCGTGCGATCTCTAGTGATCCCGACAACATAATGAGGTTGCACAAAACCGCCGTGCGAGTGAGTCGGAGAGAATAAGGAACACAAATGAAACTGCTCCAAGGATTGGGAACAGGACTATGCGTTACCGTGCTCTGCCTTCTCGCCGCCCCGAAAGCCCAGGCGGATGAGTGGAACCAGAAAACCATTGTTACTTTCAGCGCCCCCGTCGAAGTTCCAGGCGTGGGCCAGCATCTCTTGCCAGCCGGCACCTATGTTATCAAGCTCCTGGATTCGTCTTCAGACCGTCACATTGTCCAGATCTTCAACCAGGACGAATCCCAGGTGTTAACCACCATTTTGGCTATTCCAAATTACCGGTTGAAGGCTACCGACAAAACGGTTATCTCTTTTCGGGAACGGCCCGCCGGAGAGCCTGAGGCTCTAAAAGCGTGGTTCTACCCAAGCCGTGAATGGGGCGATGAATTTGTCTATGAAAGGTCCAGAGCCGTTCAGATCGCGAAGGACACCAACGAGGCTGTACTGTCGACGCCGGTTGTGCTGGCATCCTCGACTGCCGACTCCCTGAAGACAGCGCAGGTCGAGGCGGTCGACCCCAACGGGGATACTATTGAAACAGCCACTGTTGTGGAAGCTCCTCCTGCAATTGCTCCCGCACACGCTGTCGCACCGGCGCCAGAACTTGTCGCGTCTCTGCCTGCGACTGCCAGTTATCTTCCCTTGATTGGTCTGGTTGGTCTGCTCTCGCTGTTCGGCGGCCTTACGCTGTTGGGCCTCATGAAGTGGAGCGCGTAAATATCTTGCGGAGTTGATCTCCAGAAACTACATGTTATTTCGGGCTATGTGCAAAATGAGGCAATGCGCGAGTATTGCCTCATTTTGCCCATCCTGTTGCTTATGCTGGAAACCAGTTTTACTTCTGCATACATTAATAGAAGACCCGGGAAATGGATGAAATGGCCGAATGCGTGAAACAAATGCAGAGAGATGCGAACGGGCAAGCGCACGAGCGCCCCGGCGCACGCATACGCACCCTAAAGTGCAACATCGTGATGCGCCGTTGTTTCACTGCTCTTCTTGTTGCGCATTTTGTCTCCTTCGCACAAGTTCCCCAGCCATCACCGAGCGATTCCGGCGGCGAGTATACACTCAAACTGAACGCCAACATGGTCATTCTGAGCGCGACTGTTCTTGACCGGCATAATGCTCTCGTTTCTGGACTTAACAAAGACGATTTCAAGATTTATGAAGACGGAACACTTCAACAAATCAAGAACTTCAGTCACGAAGATATTCCAGTTACGGTTGGCATTCTTGTTGATAACAGCTATAGCATGAGCCCCAAGCGCGCCGACGTAATTGCCGCAGCGCTCGCATTCGCGCACTCAAGCAATCCCCAGGACCAGATGTTCATAGTCAATTTCAATGATCACGTATCTTTCGGCCTCCCGGCGGCCACGCCATTCACAGATCAGCAGGATCAACTGCAAGTGGCACTCTCTGGAATCAGGGCAATCGGCCAGACTTCACTCTATGATGGGCTTGCCGCCGCTCTCGAGCACCTCAAGCAGGGTAACCGTGACAAAAAAGTGCTTCTCTTGATCAGCGACGGCGGTGATAACGCAAGCAAGCATACCTTGGCCCAAGTCATCGACATGGCGAAGCATTCCGCTGCAATCATTTACTCTATTGGCATCTACGATGAGCAGGACGGCGATCAAAATCCGGGCGTGCTGAGGCGATTCGCGAAGGAAACCGGCGGCGAAGCATTCTTTCCGGAATCACCGAAAGACATAACCTCAATCTGCGAGGGCATCGCTCGCGATATCCGCACTCAGTACACTCTCACTTATGTCCCGACGATAGCATCGCAGGATGGAAGATATCGGGGCATTGAAGTGAAGGCAAGTATGCACAGTCGTGGGCGTCTGTTTGTTCGCACCAGAACGGGTTACTCTGTGCCATCAGCATTGCCGGCAGCTGCAGCAAAGGCTCTTGACCATGATATCCACAATTAAACAGCGCAGTTTCACAGTGCGAGGCCGCCTGTTCATCCGCTGGGCCGGAAGTATTCTATTCATCATTGGCGCGCTCACGCTCTCTTATGTTGCGCTAACTCTGCTCTACGCAAAGCACTACCAGCAAGCTGCGGACAGTACTCTGGAAAAGCAGATATATGCGGAGGGGCAGCACAAGGCGGCCTCGTCTCAGGCCGCGATCAAGGAAGGCGACGTTTTGGGCCGGATTGAGATTCCAAGACTGAAGCTGCGAGTAGTAATTCTTGAAGGCACAACAGCACATACACTGCGGCTTGGTGTTGGGCATATCGCTGGTACTGCATTCCCTGGAACGACCGGCAGCATTGGAATCGCTGGACATCGCGATACATACTTCCACAGTCTTCAAGACATTCGCAGGAATGACGATATTCTTATCCAGACTGAATCAGGGAGTTCCAGGTACGAGGTAGACTGGATACGGATTACCGATCCTGCAGACGGCGGCATTCTGGCCCCAACAGCCGACTCCGGTTTAACTCTCGTGACGTGCTATCCATTTCATTATATTGGCGCGGCTCCAGAACGATTTGTTATTCATGCCCACAAGCAATAGCCGCGGATATCCGGTTTATCGTCCTATCGATTGACCACCCTGTCCACGGTAGAACACGCTGCAATATGTTTCTAAGATCAAGTCAATTCTTCCCAATCTTCTGGCCCAACTGCAAGTTTGCGTTTGACAGCTTCAACAATGAGAATGACGGGCTTGAAAATTGTTTTTACTATCGAAAGATGGCGGGATTCAAACAACTTCAGGTTTTACAATTGCCAGTTTCAGGTTGGTTTCAACTCTGAGAATGCGTGGCTTCTCGGAGTTGTGTTCTGGCAACTGGTCGAGAAGGACTACATTGAGCAGAGATTTATTCACCTGGATGCGGCCGTTGTAATTGATATACCCGAGCGTGCGAAAGCGATTCATGAAGAAGCTGACGCGAGACCGCGTGGTGCCAATCATCTCTGCCAGCGTTTCCTGCGAAATAGGGGGAATAAAAGCCTCCCGTTCCCCGGGCTTGCCGAATTCCGCCATGATCAGTAGAATTCTTGCCAACCGTTTTTCGCTCGAGTTGAAAAGCTGATCGATAAGGTCCGCCTGAGTTCGCATACTGCGAGTCAGCATGAATTTCAAAAAGAAGTCAGCGAAGGCCGGCTCGTCATGCATCACGCGAGCCATCTCATCCCGCGTGATCTTGAGTGCCACGCACGAGTTCACAGCAGAGGCAGTCGCTAATCGCAAGCCAGGAATGGACGCTAGCGACTCCTCTCCAACAAAGTCTCCTGCAGAAAGCAACGTAATTGTGGCCTCTTTACCCGCCTGCGAAACCACGGTGAGTTTTGCCCGGCCTCTCTGTAGATAGAAGACGGTGTCGGCCAAGTCTCCTTGGGAGAAAAACGTCTCTTTCGGCTCCAGTTCAATAATTCTCCGCCCCAGCCCCGCATTCGCAAGAAAATCTGCGCCATCGAATGTACCTTGGATGTCACTGCTTTTCAAAATTTTCCTCGTTTTCAATGGTTTGCCCGACATGGTGTTTGAATGCCTCACTATGGATTGGAAATGACCGGTGACATTGGTGAATTTATCAAGGGCTGCATAAGGAGGGCATCGGGCAGCACTACCCGAGCGCAACTCGCATCCTTGCATCGGCAATGCTGTCCCTGGCGACTGCAGGAAATTCGGCGCCACAGTAGACGCGGATCTCCCGGCAACTGATGGAGGTGACACTCAGACACTTTCCATGATGATATTTCGCTTTGGCACCTGTCTGGTCTGTTTTGCTCATGTCATCGAAAGATAAGGCGGAAGCGGGTTTCGCCTAGGCCGCCTGGCTTAGACAAAACATTAGAGGGCCACTCCCGACAGGGAGCAAATATGACCATTCATCGAGCTTCCGACTCTGGCAATATCTCAGTAGACCTAGCCGAACGCAAGTATGTGTCTTTGGCGACGTTATGTGTGCTGAGAAGCAAGTCTGCCGGAGGAGAACTTTTGAAACCATCCATGAGAAAGCAAAGCTCGGAACCAAGACACGTTTGCCATGGAGAGCCTGCGAGAAGGCAAGATAGCTTGCCGGTGTCGAAGGTTTACGAAACAGAGATAAGCCGGATATTGCTTCAGTTGCTGGTGGCTGCCGCTCTTCTAACTTCTCCGGTATTGGCAAGATCGCAATCGCTGCCTTTTTATGGAGACGGCTCCGTCATTGCATCAGACACTACTTCAGGCACCATTGATTTGACATATGTGCGTCCGACCGAGAAAACAAAGGTCATCAACTACGTTTTCGACGCATTCGGTCCATACCCGATCGCAGGAGCTGCACTCTTTGCAGGCATCAACCAGATTAGCAATGCTCCCCCAGAGTGGAACCAAGGGATGAAGGGTTACTCCAGGCGATTCGGTTCCGACTACGGCATTGCAATGGTCGCCACAACGACACGCTATGGACTGTCGGAAGCCTTCAAGGAAGATGCAATGTATTACCGGTGCGAGTGCGAAGGCACATTCCCTCGACTGCGCCATGCCGTGGTCTCCACCTTGACGGCGCGTCGCGGCGAAGACGGCCACCGTGTCTTTTCCGTCCCGGCGCTCGTTGGACCATATGCAGGCACCATGACTGCCACCTACGCCTGGTACCCCAACCGCTACGGCGCCAAGGATGCTTTCCGCTCGGGCAACTATAGTCTGTTGCTATTTGCCGGCGAGAACGTTGCTTTGGAGTTCATCTATAGCGGACCCCACTCTTTGCTTTCCCGCATGCACCTGAGCAATAAACACGGCTCGCCAGAGCCTGGTCCAAATCATTGAGCAATAGCGGAGCCACCACCGTCTCAGTCGCCAACCCGATGCTGCCGGGACGGCAAACCGTGCCCATGCTTTCAGTTGTGAGCTCCGCCTCGGGACTGATCAACGGCTTTTTCGAGTGGTTTGGCAGTCTCGGCATCTTCTCCTGGAACGTTCTCAAAGCTGCGGCGACGCCGCCGTACGAGTGGCGCGAGTTAATTCGGCAGCTCGATGAGGTCGGATCGAAGTCTTTGCCGTTGGTGGCCATGGCGGGTGCCGCTATTGGAGTGGTCATCTCTCTGGAAGCACGCTACAGCCTGAGTAGATTTGGCGCCAAATCAATGTTTCCGGCGACTCTCGTTTACTCCGTCATCCAGGTAATGGGCCCCATCATCACTGGTTTGGTCGTATGCGGTCGCGTGGGCGCAGGCATTGGCGCTGAACTGGCATCGATGAAAGTGACCGAGCAGATTGACGCGATCGAAGCCTGCGCGATCAATCCATACAGGCTACTCGCGGCAACTCGCATCCTAGCCTGCATACTCATGCTGCCACTGTTAACCCTAGGAACCGATGCATGTGCTTTGCTGACGGGATGGTTTGCACAAACGTTGGTTGAGCCGCTCTCGTTTCATCAGTTCATTCAGGCAGGCTTCAAGGGCGCAACCTTCAATTCTTTCCTGCCCCAGACATTCAAAACCGGGGTGTATGGCATGATCATCGGGCTTATTGCCTGTTTTCAGGGAATGCGCACACGTGGCGGGGCTGAGGGCGTGGGGCGTGCCGCTACGAACTCGGTTGTGCTTGGCTCCCTCTTTGTAATTCTGGCCGATGTAGTGCTGGTCAAATTCATCCTCGTTGTCTTTCCTTAACTCCTAACCATTGCTGCAACGCTTGTGAGATGCGAATGACAACCGCTTATGACACCGCGATGATCCAAGGGATCCCGGAAGAAAACGTAAGTGTGCCGGTCGTCGCGGTCGATAATGTGCATAAGTCGTTCGGAGCCCTCAAGGTCCTCAAAGGGATCAATTTGAGCGTGAACCGCGGGGAAACTCTCGCAGTGCTTGGACGCAGTGGCACGGGAAAGAGTGTGCTGCTGCGACTGATCATCGGCATCGAAACTCCTGATTTAGGAACGATATGCATCCATGGCCAAGACATCGCAGACCTCGCCATTGACCAGATGGGCAGGATCAGGAAGAAGATCGGTTTTCTGTTTCAACATGCCGCGCTCTACGATTCGCTGACAATTGCTGAGAATGTGGCTTTCCCGCTTGAACACCATCGAAGAGATATGTCACAGTCAGAGCGCAACGACCGGGTGAAGCAGTTGCTTGCGGAAGTCGGCATGGAAGGCGATTTTAGGAAGCTTCCTTCTGAAATCTCCGGCGGAATGCAGAAGCGCGTGGGTTTGGCGCGCGCTCTAGCGCTGGAACCTGAGATTCTGCTTCTCGACGAACCAACGGCCGGCCTCGATCCTATCAGCTCCGGTGAAATCGACGACTTGATACTCAAACTTCAGCGAGAGCGTCAAATGGCGTCCATTGTTGTGACTCACGATCTGCATAGCGCCAGAACGATTGCCAACCGCCTGACCCTCTTGAACGAAGGCGAAATCGTAATCGAGGGTACGTTTGATGACCTTCAACAAAGCAACATCGGATTTGTTAACGAGTTTCTGAAGCAGTCGTAGGAGGCAATATGTCGAGAGTGGCGCGGTTAGGAGCATTTATTGTTGCTACATTGGCAGTTCTTGCCGCCGGAGTTTTCATTATCGGGAGCAAGGAGTATCTGTTTCGCTCCACATACCAACTGAGAGCGCAATTCGATAACGTCGCAGGCCTGTCTGTCGGAGCCGACGTACAGGTGGGAGGCGTTCACAGCGGAACAGTGCAAAGCATCTCCCTACCCCATAATCCAGCAGAGAAAGTAACGGTACTCATGAACCTCGACAAATCGACGCATGAGGTTATCAAGGATGACTCAGTGGCCTCCATCGAGACTGAGGGTGTGCTCGGTAACCAGTTCGTTGCGATTTCATTCGGATCATCAGGACAAGCAGAGGTAAGAAACGGCGAGACCATACAGAGCGAACCTCCGCTCCAGATGTCAGACCTTTTCAAGAAGACAAGCGGCATTCTGGATAGCAGTCAGAAAACGCTGGACAATGCAACTTTGGCGGCGGCCCATCTGAGCTCAGTGAGCGCCAAAATCGATTCCGGCCAGGGAACCGTCGGAGCGCTTGTAAACGACAAACAGCTCTATAGCAATCTTGAACAGACTACTACCACTCTACATGCGACGATGCTCCAGGCGCAGACCGGCGTTACGGACTTTCAGGAAAACATGGAGGCTTTGAAACATAACTTCTTATTGAGCGGGTATTTTAAGAAGCGCGGGTATGAGGATTCAGGGGATATTGCTGCAAACAGGATTGGAACGCTTCCGCAGGGAGAACCACTGAAGACATTTACGTTCACTGCCAAACAACTCTTCGACAGTCGCGATTCAACCAAGCTCAAGAACCAGAAAGTGCTCGACGCTGGCGGAACCTTTCTTGCGCAGAATCATTTCGGCTTTGCGGTAGTCGTGGTATCGACCGGCATGGAGGGTGATACCCAAAAAGACCTGGTGCTCACCGAAGTCAGAGCCATGGTTGTGCGCAAGTACCTCGTCGAGAACTTTGGCTTTGACGACAGTCAGCTCAAGACATTGGGCATGGGCAAGCAGACAGGGCCGAGCCTGGATGGAGATTGGGGTTCAATCCAGATTCTCATTTTTCCGGCAGGAATCGAGATACCGGCGAACAAATTGTCTCCGGCCAATAATTCTTCCGAAACAGGCCTCACCAGGCCGGTTCAGGTACCTGTGGCAGCTAATCATCAGCCATAGTGATCTTTCCCAGGAAGGGAATCAGAGAGCTAGCACGACGTAGTCAATGCCGGGGAGCGAAGGAGAAGGATGACAGGAAACAAGCATAACTTTGAAGGACATAGCAGCGACAGCGGAGAACCCGACCCAGGTCCATATTGGAAGCGGATGCATCGTGACTGGCGATTTTGGGTTGGCGCATTCCTTATGTTTGGCGCAATTTCAATTTATGTCCTGAGCGGAGACTTGGCGTGGGTGCCGCGTAGCCAGCCGCGACTATCAGTGCCGACGGCAGCCGGAAGATAATGAGGCCTGTTCCTCTATCAAAACCGGCCTCCGCGACCATTTACGTGTGCATTATAGCTCAGCAAATCGATCATAGCCTTGAAAGAATATTTATGGGTAAGGTAACTGCTTCCCTCCCCATTTGGTCCTCCAGCTAAGGCAGGCCATTGGAAGTATGTCCCTCTTACGCGCCCGGCTTGCGCAAGCGCGCGAAACCCCGCGTTTTTCTTCTTCAGGGCACGCGTTTGCCCTTTCGCGTAGGCGAATATCCAAGTGATCCGGGCAAAAAGGAAGCACTTCAACACGAATTCATCGAGGAGTTCGACAATTTTTCGAGAGTGGATTAAGTCCACGTCATGATTGGAGAAAATGAAATGCCACTCGTCACTGTCGTAATCACACTACTGGTAGCTGGCCTGTTGTTATGGCTGGTGAATCGCTACATTCCCATGCAAGGGACGATCAAGGGAATTCTGAATGCGGTTGTCGTAATTGTGATCGTTATATGGCTTCTCAATGTCTTCGGGCTGCTTCATTACGTCACCCAATTCCGTGTAGGGCAGTGAGAGGTTAACCTGCCGAGGCCCGAACGATTGTGCCCGCTAAGAAACGAACGTTCAACGCAACAGGGCAGTCTTCTGCCTGTAGGAGGAATCTTGAAACGCATAGTTTTGTTCGCAATCGGAAGTGCCCTCAGCCTGAGCGCGTTTGCCCAGGCGAATCTGCAAACGACTACGGTGGTTGAAACAATAGGCCCTAAGTACACATACCGCGTGATCGAAACCAGCCGCTCGGTCCAGGCGGTCAATTATCAGCATCGCAGCGGCGCCACGGACGTGGATTTTGCCGGAACGGCTTTGCTGCCTTCAGCCGACGGTAAGGCCAAGGTGCGAAGCAAGCGCGGCACTTTGGAAGTCGAGGCCGAATTCGGAAATCTGCAGAGTCCCACCTCCTTCGGTGGCGAGTATCTAACCTACGTCCTATGGGCGATTTCACCCGAAGGAAGGGCAGCGAATCTTGGCGAAGTGCTGATCGGGGACAATAGCCGGAGCAAGCTGACTGCAACCACTGACCTCCAGGCATTTGCTCTGATCGTTACCGCGGAGCCGTACTATGCCGTCCGCCAGCCCAGCAATGTCGTTGTCCTCGAGAACGTCGTTCGCGCAGACACAAAGGGGACAACAGAAGCAGTCAATGCAAAGTACGAACTAATGGAGCGTGGAGGCTACATTCCCACCGGATACAAGTTCGACCCGGTCGTTTTGAGCGCCAGTCTTCCGCTGGAGTTTTACGAGGCGCGAAATGCGCTGCGGGTCGCTGAATCCGAGGGGGCAGAGACGTATGCAAGCGCAAGCTACCAGCACGCCGTCCAGTTGATGAACAATGCAGACGCCAATGCCATGAATAAGCATGGCGACAGAAAGCCGCTTATTGCCATTTCTCGGGAGGTGGTGCAGACTGCCGAAGATGCGCGAGAAATTGCGGTCAAGAAGATCGGTGAGCAGCGTCAGGCGAACGAGTTGCAGGCTTCCAGCGATGCACAGGCAAGATCGCAGGCTCAAGCCGAGGATGCCACTCGTCTAAAGGAGCAAGCTCAGGCGAGCACGGCAATCGCACAAGCTGACACGGCAAAAGCGCAAGCGGACATGACCGCTAACCAAGCAGCATCAGCGACCGCAATCTCCGCGGCCCAGGCCGACGCAGAACAGGCTCGCATCGCAGCGCAGAATGCCCAGCAAAGTGTACAGCAGGCAGACAGCGACAAGGCCGCAATGCGCGCGCAACTTTCAGAACAGCTGAACCGGATTCTCGCGACTCGCGATAGTGCGCGTGGACTGATTGTTAGCATGTCCGACGTATTGTTTGACACCGGGCAGTATTCGCTGAAGCCAGGCGCGCGAGAAAAACTTGCGAAGGTTGCAGGAATTCTGATTTCGTACCCTGGACTTAACATCGAGGTCGGCGGCTATACCGATAACGTCGGCGGCGATGACATGAATCAGAAGCTGTCGGAGAATCGTGCAGGCGCTGTACTCAAATTTCTTGTGGAACAGGGTGTAACAACAAACTCAGTGAATGCCAAAGGCTTTGGCAACATATCGCCAGTGGCATCCAACGTCACATCGAGCGGTCGACAGGAGAACCGGAGAGTTGAACTGGTTGTCTCTGGTGATGCAATTGGAAGTCCGCAATTGTAACAACGGGCAACTTCCGTTAACAAGACTCCCCAATACGCTGCGGTCTTGGATAAAGGCCGCAGCGTACACTCGACAATCTTGTTCGAGCACAGAAACTGCAACTGCAAAAGACTTGGAGACATTTTAGTTGTATTTCTTGTCTTGATTCTCCTGGGCGTAGCTGCCACAGTGGCGGAACAATAGCAATTGGGGATATTACCCGAGCGGAAAAGTGAAGTTAACCTCTTGGTCATTGTGATTCCCGCTGTTCTTGACCGGATTTGAATACGAAAAGAGGATTATGATGTCGCTTTTTGATACGATTGACACCGAAAAGGCTTCAACAGACCAAACCGGTGAAGCAGACTCACATATTGGAATAAAGGCGCGCCAGCTACCTTTGCCAACTCGCATTGCGTTTGTAGGGAACTACTCTCCGCGCGAGTGCGGTATCGCTACCTTTACAACCGACCTATGCACAGCCCTAGGGGTCGAATATGGAGAAGAACGTCTTTTTGCCATACCAGTGAACGATCCGGATTCGAGCTATGATTATCCCAAACAAGTTCGTCTGGAACTTACGCAGGAGGACCTCGCCTCCTATGAGCGCGCCGCCGATTTTCTTAACTTTAACGGCAATGATCTAGTTTGCCTACAGCACGAATATGGCATCTACGGTGGGAACGCCGGCTGCCATATTCTGACCTTGCTGCGCAAGTTGAAAATGCCGATTGTGACCACGCTGCACACGGTGTTACAAGAACCCGACGCGAATCAGAGAATGGTTCTCGATGAGATTGCAAGCATTTCAGATCGAATGGTAGTGATGAGCGAGTTGGCAGCGCAACTTCTGACCAAAGTGTATGCGATATCAAGAGAAAAGATCGATGTGATTCCACATGGTGTGCCTGATCTTCCCTTCATGGACCCAAACTACTTCAAAGACAAGTTTGGGACAGAAGGCAAACTCGTTCTTCTTACGTTTGGTTTGTTATCGCCAAATAAGGGCATTGAGAACGTCATTCAGGCGCTTCCTGCGATTCTGGTGAAACAACCGAACGTCGTTTATATCGTCTCTGGAGTGACCCATCCTCATATCAGGCGGCAAGAAGGCGAGCGTTATCGTGGAGAGTTGCAAGCGCTGGCTGAGCAGCTTGGCGTTTCTGATCACGTGATTTTTAACAATCGTTTTGTGAGCACGGAAGAGCTTATAGAGCATGTCGGAGCGGCAGATATTTACATCACGCCCTATCGGCAAGAGGCGCAGGTTGTCTCTGGCACACTTGCGATTGCCCTCGGTGCGGGAAAAGCAATTGTTTCCACACCTTATTGGCACGCCAAAGAGTTACTAGCACAGAATCGGGGCGTCATCGTTCCCTTCGAAGATCCCGGAGCGATCGCGGAGGCAGTTCTCGCATTATTGGAAAACCCTGCTGAGCGTCATGCGATGCGGAAGCGAGCATATCTTTATTCTCGCGGGACGACATGGGCTAAAACAGCGCACGCATACATGGCGAGCTTTCAGCGGGCGCGCTTTGAGCGTTCACTGCGGCCGAGAGCCACTCGACAGGGCGATCCCGTCGTGGAGTTGGCGGGGTCTTTGCCTACGCTAAATCCTAGTCATCTGTTAACTATGACTGACGACACGGGTATTTTGCAACATGCTATTTTCTCGGTGCCAAACACACGTGAGGGCTATACAACCGACGACAACGCACGCGCGCTTATTGTGTCAATTCTTCTGGACGAGAAGGAGGCGTGTGCGGGCAAATGTGGATATCTGAACCTTTCCCGTCGCTATTTGTCCTTTTTGTGGCTTGCCTTTCATGCCGACACAGGAAGGTTTAGAAACTTTCTTAATTACGATCGCAGGTGGCTTGAAGATATTGGTTCGGACGATAGTCATGGGCGCGCGTTGTGGTCGCTGGGGAAGGTACTTGGGACTTCACGAAATGCTGGCTTGAGAGGAGCAGCCGGAAGGCTCTTTGAAGCCGCGGTTCCCGCGACACTTGAGTTTACCAGTCCGCGCGCCTGGGCGTATTGCATTCTCGGCATGCAAGCCTACTTGGATTGGTTCCCAGGAGACAGGGCCATTCAAGGAGCTCGCAATATCCTCGCCAATCGGCTCCTTGACATCTATGATCGAAGCCACTCCGAGACCTGGAAGTGGTTCGAAAAAAGTCTGTCCTATTCAAATGCAAGACTTCCACAAGCACTCATCCTGGCAGGATGGAGGAGCGACAATCAAAGAATGATTGAAGCTGGAATGGATTCTCTGAAATGGCTTGTGGGTGAGCAATATCGGGGCGACAAAGAGATTTTTGTGCCAATTGGATCTAGCGGATTCTTTATAGAAGGGAACGAAAAAGCGCGCTTTGATCAGCAACCCGTGGAGGCTTGCGCAACAGTATCAGCTTGCCTTGAGGTATATAAGTTGACGGAAGAAAACCAATGGCTTGAGGAAGCACGCAGGGTCTTTGGCTGGTTTCTCGGCAAAAACGATTTACAGGTCCCGCTTTACGATACCGTGACGGGAGGCTGCAAAGATGGGCTTCACCCAGATCGAGTGAATGAAAATCAAGGAGCTGAATCTACGCTCTCGTTCCTCATGGCTTTGCTTGAGATGCAGGGGGCCAAAGCGACAAATGCAAACGAACTAAGTCAAGGAATGAGTGTCTCCTATTGAACCCAAATAACGTCTCAGACGAATCACCGGAGTCGGTTGCTCTGGAACAAGCGAAGCTGAAGGCGTGTGCCGATTTGCCTTTGCTCAAGCGTTACTCCGGCAATCCGCTCCTCAGCCGTAAGGACTGGCCATACCCGATTAACAGTGTCTTGAACTCTGCCGCCGTGCGGTTGGCAGATGGAGACACCTTGCTTCTTTGCCGCATTGAGGACCGGAGCGGTTTGTCGCATCTTTGCGCCGCGCGTTCCGCCAACGGGGTTGATAATTGGCGGATCGATCCTCACCCGACTTTGGTCCCGAACCCCCAGGAATTTCCTGAAGAGATATGGGGCATCGAAGATCCGCGTATCACCTACATCCCCGAACTCGAGCAATACGCTGTGGCGTATACATCCTTTTCGCGCGGAGGTCCAGGAGTCTCATTGGCGTTGACCACGGATTTCCATAGCTTTGAGAGGTATGGCGTCATCATGCCTCCAGAGGATAAAGATGCGGCGCTTTTGCCGCGAAGAATCGGCGGACGCTGGGCTATGATTCACAGGCCTATGACGGCGCTGGGCGCCCATATGTGGATATCCTACTCACCCGATTTGCGGCATTGGGGAAGTCACAAGATCATTCTAGAGGCGAGGCGCGGTGGATGGTGGGATGCGAATAAGATTGGCCTCTGTTCGCCGCCCATTGAAACTGCTAAAGGTTGGCTAATGATTTACCACGGGGTGAGGCAAACCGCATCGGGCAGCATTTATCGCCTTGGCCTGGCACTATTTGATCTGGAGAGACCAGACGTCTGTTTACAGCGTGGGAATTCCTGGATATTCGGACCAGAGGCTCCTTATGAACGTGTCGGAGACGTTAATGACGTCGTCTTTCCGTGCGGACAGACCATTGACGCGGACGGGGACACTATCAATCTTTATTACGGAGCGGCCGACACCTGCATCGCGCTTGCCCGTGGAAGTATTCGCTGTCTTCTCTCCTGGCTGGACACAAACGCGAGTTTGCCAGAGAGACGCGCATTTTAGCTTGTGCAGTAGTAATGCGGGAAAGGTTTGTCGACATGGCAACTGCAACCCGGGATTGGCCCGATTGGCTGCCGCATCTTCTTTGCGTACGGCGAAAGTGTCCGCGCTGCAATTCCGTGAAATTCAAACCAGCGGAGTTGCGTTCGCTTGACGGACTGCTGGCTATGTTTGCATTGAAGCCGGTTCGCTGTATGTTCTGTTGGCGGAGATATTACTGGATTACTTTGCATGGAGCGGACGCTGGATAGATTCTCGGTGTCGAGATTTGTTTTAAATCATAACATTCAGGTGCAAGGGTAAGTTTGCATGAACGTTTTTGTTCGCCAATCGGCCCGGCTTGTTGCGCCGCTCGTGAATCACTCCCTGGCGCCGCACTGGCTTACGCACCTGGGAGCGTTGGGCCTTTTTTTTGTTGCGGTGGTAGATTCCTCGATTATCCCACTTCCCCTGCCAGGCAGCACCGACCTGCTTTTGCTGTTGCTGGTTGCGCATAACGGCAATCCTTGGCTACTAGCCATCTGTGCCGTTACGGGCAGCATTCTAGGCGGGTATACCACCTGGCACATTGGTCGCAGAGGCGGCGAAGAAGCTTTGCGCCGCTATGTGCCGACGCGTCTTCTTCAGCGAGTCGTCGGATGGGTGGAGCGTCACCCAATCCTCGCAGTATTTCTTCCCGCTCTTCTTCCTCCGCCGATTCCTCTTTTGCCGTTTGCGCTCGCCTCCGGTGCGTTGGGCGTTTCGCGCGGTCGCTTTCTCGCCGTTTTCGGTGCGGCTCGCAGTCTGCGTTATTCATTCGTTGCATGGCTCGGTGTGACCTACGGACGAAGGATCGCCCGCCTATTCTCTGGAAGCCTTCAAAAGTGGTCGACTCCGCTGCTTTCCGTGTTCGTGGGTCTGCTGGTTCTCGGCGTCTGCTATGGAATATGGAAGATTCGAGGTCTGCGTAAGATCGAAGCCGCGGCTTCTAATCCTGGTCCATGCAACTAGCTTCCCCGGATATAACGTGAGTTTTCGGCAAGGGTGCGTGACGCCATTTAGCTGATCTTGTTAAGTTCAGTCAGCCTGCGAGGTCGTCTGATATTGAATAGGAAAAGCGCATCCCCCATCCCCGAGCCAA
>Ga0255354_1000210_pt1 | contig 36916 bp, 31 predicted proteins | sample HBST50metaG_FD_189942 | JGI IMG/M metagenome (GOLD analysis project Ga0255354, IMG submission 189942) | Peat soil microbial communities from Stordalen Mire, Sweden - H.B.S.T50 | ecosystem: Environmental > Terrestrial > Soil > Wetlands > Peat | place: Sweden: Norrbotten County, Stordalen Mire...
CGCGGATCGGGCGCATGGACCGCGATACGGTGCGTGGGCGCTACGATCTGGAGCGGCTGCTGGCCCGTCTGCACTCCGGCGAAATCAACCTGCTGGTGGGCACGCAGATGATCGCCAAGGGCCATGACATCCACGGCATCACGCTGGTGGGAGTCGTGGGCTGCGACCACGCGCTCTCCATGCCCGACTTCCGCGCCGCCGAACGAGTGTTCCAACTGATGACCCAGGTTTCAGGACGCGCCGGACGGGGAGAACTGCCGGGGCGCGTCGTGGTGCAGACATATTACCCCGACCACTACGCCGTCGTGGCGGCCAGCACGCACGACTACGCGAGCTTTGTGGACCGGGAACTGAAATACCGGCGCTGGATGCACTATCCGCCTTTCGGCGTGCTGGCCAATGTCCTCATTCAGTCGGGAAAGCTTGAGGAAGCAGTGGGGTGGTCGGCGGTACTGGGCAAGTGGTTCCAGAAGGCCGCGCCAGCGGGCGTGCGGGTGCTCGGGCCATGTACTGCGCCCATTGCGCGCATCAAGGGAATCTACCGCTTTCACATGATTTTGAAGGCCACCTCGCGGAAGTCACTCAATGCGGCGCTGCGCGGGATGCTGGCGCATGCCGAAGAGACCGGAGTTCCGCGACGCAACCTGGTGGTCGATGTGGATGCGCTGCGGTTGATGTGAAGCAAGACAGCGAGTCAGCAAGTCATGGCGCGGTCCTGAACGGATCAAAGTGGAAGAAGTGCATCAGAGAGCTGTCGGCGAATGGGGTCAGGGTGAATGTGAGCAGAAAGATGGCCATACCGATTACGCCCAGGATCAGCCGGCCGCGGTGCAATTCCGTCTCCACCGGAACTTTTGGATGGCGCATGGCGGGAAGCATCAGAAACAAACCCCAGAGAATCCAGCCCACCCAGTAGATTGTTCCGGCGATGAAGAGCAGGAAGGGCAGCACGTTGGTGACGATGCGGTGAACCCGGGGAGAAATTGCGTAGAGGATGTGGCCGCCATCCAGTTGGCCCCCGGGAATCAGGTTCAGCGAGGTAATGAAGAGGCCTATCCAGCCAGCCACCAGTATCGGATGCGGCGCAATGTGCTCGAAGGAAGGGATGGACGGGTCCCACTGCACAAGCAGGGCATGAAGCAGCCGAATGGTGGGCGGCTCGCTGCCAAAGACGACAATGGCGGTGGGAGCGGTGGCGGAAGAGTGAAAGCTGAGCGTAAAGCCCACAGCCACGGCAATGGCAGACGCCACGTAGCCGGCTAGCGGCCCGTAGATGCCAACATCCATAAGGGCGTCGCGCGTGGGAATGCGCGAGCGGATCTGAATCACCGCGCCCGCCGTTCCGCTCAGAGTGGGCGCGGGCAGCACCCAAGGCAGGGTGGCGCGAATCTTGTGCCACCTGCAAGCAAAGTAGTGGCCGAATTCGTGGATCAGCAAGATCCCCAGCAGGGACGCGGAGAAGCTCCAGCCGGCCGCGTAGAGGTCAGGATGCTCGGCCAACCAGGCCCAGGGCCACAAATCGCTGTCCCGGACCACCGGCGGCATGCCCTCAATGAAATTCTGCATGAACCGTGCGCCATTGGCCGTGGTGGTCGCGATACTGGCGACCAGCAGCAGCGCTGGCAGGCAGTACTCCCGGAAGACTGAACGCAACGGATTCCCCTACGCAACTCCGGACGACATCGCCCATGCCGAACTTCTCTCCTTCGTGCGGAGAGCCCGGCTTGCTGGGCCGCCGGCTCTGATTTGCGCGGCGGAATGAACATAGGACCGGCCGGATGCGCCTTCAGGCGGTGGGAACGGCCGGAGCGTCCAGCGAATGCAGCTCCTTGCCCGGCTTGAAGCGGACGGCCTTGCCGGGGGTAATGCTGACTTCGGTTCCGGTACGCGGGTTGCGGCCGATGCCGGTCTTGCGGGCGCGGACGCTGAAAACGCCAAAACCGCGCAATTCGATGCGTTCGCCTGCCGCCAAAGCCTGCTTCAGGCCCTCGAAGACTGTATCCACCGCTGCTTCGGCTTTCGTGCGGGGCAGGCCCGTGCGTTCGATGACGTGATGGACGATGTCCTGCTTAATCAATGGGGTAACCTCGCTGGCGTGCCTAAATTGACTGTACTATGACTTACGAAATAGATGCTACAGGTTTTCTTCGGATTGTGAAACACCGGAACGGGCAAGAACCTGCAAATGGCAGCTTTTTTCGACGCGGATTGCCGGACCATCCCATGCAGTGGCCCTTCCGCCGCGGCGCGGATCTTTTCCGTTCGGCTGCCCATTGAAAATGAGCTGCGCTTTCCGTAAGATAAATCGTTCAAGCAAAACCCAGAACCAGCGGAGTCCGTTCCGGATGGGTACGTCGGGTTGTACAGTTAAAGTCGGAACAGGAGACGCATGTCCATTCAGAGTGATCGTTGGATCCGGGAACAAGCCATCAACCACAAAATGATCGAGCCCTTCAGTGAAAAGCAGGTGGCCACAGGTGTCATCTCCTACGGGCTCTCTTCGTATGGTTATGACCTCAGGGTTTCCGACGAATTCAAGATTTTTACCAACGTGAACAGCGCCATCATCGACCCCAAGGACTTTGACGAACGGTCTTTCGTCACCGTCCAGGCGCCCTCAGTGATTGTGCCGCCGAATTCGTTCGCGCTGGCCCGTTCGGTTGAATACTTTCGTATCCCCAGGGATGTACTGACGATCTGCGTTGGAAAGTCGACCTATGCGCGTTGCGGAATCATTGTGAACGTAACGCCATTCGAGCCGGAGTGGGAGGGATTCGTAACACTGGAAATCTCCAACACTACACCGCTACCGGCCAAGGTTTACGCCAACGAAGGGCTGTGCCAGATTCTGTTCTTCCGCTCCAATGAGCCTTGCGAGGTGAGTTATGCCGACCGCAAGGGAAAATATCAGAACCAACAAGGGATTGTGCTTCCCAAGCTCTAACTGCCGATGGAAAGCGCATGGGGTTGGGCTGGTTCGTGAAGCGGACATCGCCGGGTGGCGATGCGGCGTGAAGCTTGCGCCGGACAATCCTTCTGGTTCTCCCTCCAGCCAGTTGTCCTGTTGATCGGAGTCGCACGATGTGCTCGATCTGCAATCCTGAACCGATTCGCGTGGGTTTGCTGGCCGGCGAGCCAATCCGCCTCGCTGGCCTCGCCAGCATTTTTGAAGACCGCCCAGGCAATGGCTTTGCTCACTTGCTTCCGGTCGTCGGATCTCTCGAAGAACTGTTGGCGGATTCGACCCTGGTCTATCTGGTTCTGGACCTGAACTCTTCGAGTGGCGGCATGGCAACCATGGGGACCATCCGCCGCAAGCGGCCCGACTTGAGACTGATCGTCATCGGTCCAGAAGGAAACGATGAACTGATTCTTGAATCGATCATCGCGGGCGCGCGCGCTTATCTGGATCTGAAGGCCGGTCCGCGCACTGTCCGGCAAGCCGTCGAGGCCGTCACCAGCGGTTCCATCTGGGCTCCGCGCTATTTGCTCTCGAAACTGATCGACCGGCTGCTCGATGTTCCCGATACCAGTCTGACAAATTCTTCCCTCCATCTGACGGAACGCGAGGTTCAAGTACTCGAACTGATCCTCCTCGCTCGTTCGAATCGAGAGATCGCCCGCCAGCTGGGGATTGAGGAACGCACTGTGAAGGCCCATGTGAGCCGCCTGATGCGCAAAACAGGCGCCGACAACCGCATCGACCTGTCCATGCGCGCATTGAATCGCTCACTGCTGCCGGTAAACGACCCACCAGCACGGCCACAGAGTTCTCATCCCGCCTTGGTGGTTACTATCGGGTAGTGGCGGTTGATTACTTTAATCCACACTCCTTACGTAATCTTGCTGCACTGGGCGGTTTTCCACAGAATGATTTACAGAAACAACGCAGATCTGGGGAAAGGAGTTCCCAGGCAGCATGTTTCACCATGATGCCTGGGAACTCCTCTTTTTTGTTCGAACTGAAATTCTCTTCAGCTTTTCCCGTCTCCAGCCTACCTCGGCGTTCGTCTCTGCATCCAATCAAAATAAACACGTGGAATCAACCTGCGGCGGCTGTTTGCGCCTCTGCATTCCTGTGAGTCGGCCTATCACTGATTCAGGCCGTCTCGTTCCGCTCATTTCCCTGCATCCGTACCTCCATCGAAGAAAAGCGGATGCGCAAGTGGCTCGAATGCTGTAGGCTGTCTCGGAATGCGCTTAAGCTAGCGGCTGGTGCAGCACCAGGAATCCCTGGAGCTGCCGGCAAGGAGAGCCGTGAAAAACGCTGTACGCGGCTCGTTTCTTTTGAACCCCCTACAACCCGCGCCGGCAAGGACTGCGGAGTGAAAAAAGGACTTGAGATATGAAGAAAACAATTGCGTTGATTTGCCTCTGTTTTATCCTTCCCTGCGCCACCCTCCGCGCCTCTTCTCGAGAGGATCTGCAAGCGCGCATCGATGCCGCCAAAGCGGTTCTTGACCAGATTATGGCAGCCCAGGACAAGAGCATTCCGATGAATATTCTGGAACAGGCAACCTGTGTTGCCGTCGTGCCGGGGATGATCAAGGGCGCCTTCGTCTTTGGGGGCCAGTACGGCCAGGGCGTCGTGACCTGCCGCACGGGACACGGTTGGAGCGCACCGGTCTTCATTCGCATGGCCGGCGGGTCGTTTGGATTTCAGATAGGCGGCCAATCCACCGATTTGGTGCTGGTTGCCGTCAATGACCGCGGTCTTCAGGACCTGCTGAAAAACAAGTTCAAGATCGGCGGAGACGCCTCTGCCGCGGCGGGCCCGGTGGGCCGCAGCGGACAGGCAGCAACCGACTGGAAGATGAACGCCGAGTTGCTCAGCTACTCGCGCAACAAGGGATTGTTTGCCGGCATCGACCTGGACGGCACGAGCGTCAGCCAGAATGCCGAGGACACAGAAGTTTACCTGGGGCAGCCTCACAGCTTCGAGACCGTCCTCAAGGGCAACGTGGACGTGCCTCCGGGCGCGGTTGAGTTTGTCCGCACCGTGGCGCACTACTTTGTGGAAGCCAAGCGCCGTCCGTAGCGGCAAGACGCCAATGCAATGAAACCAGAGGGGCGAGTCCGGCGACGGAGCGTCCCTCTTTTGTTTGCGCGCCGGACCAATCGTCTGTGCCCAGCCGCCCTGGGAGGCTAAACTTGTACTTTGCCTTCAACGATGCGGGAGAGACTCGAGTTTTGGCTCGTTCTGATCGTGGCGCGCCCCTTGGGGTGGATGCCGCGCGGGCTGGCTCGTCTATTCGCCGGCGGACTTGCCTGGGGCGCCTACAAGACGCTCGGCCGCCTGCGCAGCGTCGGCCAGCGCAACTTGGAGCTGGGCTTGCCCGACCTCCCCGCCTCCGAGCGCGACCGCATTTTGCGTGGAGTGTTTCTCCATCTGGGTTGGTTACTGGTTGAGTTCTGCCGCATGACCCGCTACACCCGGGAAAATACCCGCCGATGGATCCGTACCGAGGGCCTGGACCACTACCTCGCAGCACAAGCGCGTGGCAAGGGCGTTCTGATCGTCACCGGCCATCTGGGCGCCTGGGAGTTGTCCAGCTTCTACCATTCGTTGATGGGCTACCCGATGGGCATGGTCATCCGCCCTCTCGACAACCGCCGCCTGGACGAGTTCGTGAACGGCATCCGCTGCCTGCATGGCAACCGCGTGCTGCCCAAGGACGACTTTGCCCGCGGCCTGTTGCGGGCCATGCACGCCGGCGAGACCGTTGGCATTTTGATGGACACAAACATGAGGCCACCGCAGGGCATGTTTGTGGACTTCTTCGGACATCAGGCCTGCACGGCTTCGGGCCTGTCACGCGTGGCTCTCAAGACCGGCGCGGCTGTGCTGCCGGGGTTCATGCTGTGGGAACCGGCCGAGCAGCAATATGCGCTGCATTTCGGTCCGGAACTGGTGTTCAAGCAAACGGACGACGCCGAAGCCGACATCCTCGCGGCCACACAACAGTGCACTGCGACGATCGAAGCCTGGATTCGCCGGTATCCTGACCAATGGCTGTGGATTCACCGCCGCTGGAAGACTCGGCCGGCCGGCGAACCGGGGCTCTATTGATCCCCGACAATGCAACAGGAGAAACGATGAAGCTGGCCGAACTGATTGAAGCCCTCGGCGGCAAACTGGCCGAGGGAAATCCGCAGCAAACGATCGCAGGCGTGAACTCGGTCGAATTGGCCCGCGACACCGACCTGGTCTTTGCCGAGGACGCCACCTCCGCTGCCAAGGCCCTCGTCAGCAAGGCTGGTGCGGTCGTCCTACGCGCCGGACTTGCCGAGCCGTACTCCGGGGCCAAGTGCATCATCGAAACGCCCCAGCCGCGGCTGTGGTTCGCGCGCGCGGCCACGCTTCTCGCCCCCCCGCTACCCGCAACCGGAGTTCATCCGTCTGCAGTGATCGGCCCAGGCGCTGAACTCGGAGAGGGCGTGACCATTGGCCCCTGTGCGGTGGTGGGTGAGGATGTCCGCATCGGCAAGGGAACACGCATCGAGGCCGGCGCAGTCGTCGGCGAAGGCGTACAGATTGGCAAACATTGCCGCATCTATCCCCGTGCAGTTCTCTATCCCGGAACCGCCCTCGGCGACCGGGTGATCGTGCACGCCGGGGTGGTACTCGGCGCGGACGGTTTCGGCTACGTGCGCGATGCCTCGACCGGCGCGTACACCCAGTTCCCGCAGCAGGGAACGCTGCTTGTCGAGGACGATGTCGAGATCGGAGCGAACTCCACGATTGACCGCGGCGCGCTGAAGCAGACAAAAATCGGCAGGGGAACCAAGATCGATAATCTGGTCCACGTTGGCCACAACTGCGAAATCGGCGAAGACGTCATCCTGGTGGCGCTGACCGGCATCTCCGGTTCGAGTTCGGTGGGCAATGGTGCAGTGATTGCCGGTCAGGTGGGCATCGGCGACCACGCCCACGTCGGACCCGGCGTGATTCTTGGCGGGCAGGCAGGCGTGCTGAGCGGCAAAACAGTCACCAACCAGGGCCTCCGGCCCGGGACCGTGCTGTGGGGCACGCCGGCGCGTCCGCTGAAGCAGGTGCTCCGCGAATTGGCCGTGTTGGCGCGGCTGGCGAAAAAGGGGCTAGGGGACAGGGGTTAGGGATGAGTGATCCGGCCCTGAAACAGTGTTATGCCTTCCCACCCATTTCGCGATAAAACTGCGAAATGGATGGGGCATGGGGCTTCTATTTGGTGCCGGATCAAATTGGGATTAACAACGATGGCGATCGTTGTCGTAGGCGGGAGCGGAAGGGGCGTAGGCAAGACTGCGCTGGTCTGCGGCTTGATCGCGGCATTGCCCGAATTCCGCTGGACGGCGGTGAAGGTCACAAGCCACTCCCACGGCGGGGTCAAACCGATTCTGGAAGAACCTCTGGCAGGAAGTGGGACCGATACAGCACGCTACCTGGCTGCGGGAGCACACCGTGCACTGCTGGCGACAGCGCCCCCTGACGATCCTTCGCCGGAATTCACTTTTCCGCGCTTATTGAGCCAAATTCAGACCAAGCTGGAGCCCGGCACAAATGTTCTTTTCGAGTCCAATCGGGTACTGGAGTACCTGACGCCCGACCTCTGCCTTATGGTGCGATCGGGCGAAAAGAATCAGGCCACACCCAAGCCTTCCTTCAGCCTTGCCGTGCGTCATGCAGATGCCTTGGTGGAGCGGGGAGACGCGGATCGGATGCTGCAGGAGGACGAAACGGCGAAGCCGATCTTCCAGCTTGCAAATATGCAGCGTATCTCCCCGGAGATGCAGGCCTGGCTTCTCTTGAAGCTCGCTCCAACGCCGTTTGGATGAGCAGGACTGATCCCTGTTCCCTGATCCCTGCCTTAAAACGGCTTTTCCGTCAGGAACGGCTCTGGCTTCAGCGAGCCGTCGCGCTGCTTGACCAGCATCTGGACTTTGCCTTCGGCGGCATCCAACTCGGTCTTGCAGGCACCCGAAAGGCTCACCCCCTCTTCGAAGAGTTTGAGCGACTCTTCAAGAGCCAAGTCGCCCTTTTCCAGTTGATCGACGATGGCCTCGAGTTTCTTCAGCGAGTCTTCAAACGACGGCATGGCGCTTACTCCGGAACAGCGGTAGGCAATACAGAGGCGATGACCTCGGCAGCGGCCGCGTAGCGGCCAAAGGGGGCACTCACCTGAACGCCCTGGACGAGAGGTCGCACTGCTTCGAGCATCTCCTGAGCGATGAGGATGCCCTCGCGGCGGGCAGCATCGGGCGTGTCGGCCTGCGCCATGCGCAACATGATTTCCTCGGGCATGGAGACGCGCAGATCGTTTTTCATGAATTCGGCATTGCGCAGGCTGGTGAGCGGCCAGATGCCGGCAATCACTGGAATGCGGTGCCCCTCGATCCGCTCCAGGAAGTTCTCCAGCAGGCGCAAGTCGAAGACCGGTTGGGTAATGGCGTATTCGGCCCCGGCGTCCACTTTGTAGTAGAACCGGCGCAGTTCCTGCTCGATATCGGGCACGCCCGGGTTGGCCGCTACCCCGATGGTGAAGTTGGTCGTGGCGCCGATGGAGTTGGAGCCGATGTCGAGGCCGTGGTTCAGACGGCGCACGATGTTGACCAGACCGATGGAGTCAACGTCAAACACAGCAGTTGCGTCGGGGTAGTTGCCCAGCTTGGGCGGGTCGCCAGTCAAACACAGAATATTGTGCAGTCCGATGGACGAGGCTCCCAGCAGGTCCGACTGGATCGAAAGTAGATTGCGGTCGCGGCAGGTGTAATGCAGAATCGTCTCAATGCCGGTGTGTTGCTGAATCTGGATGCACAGGCTTTGTGCGCTCATGCGCGCCGAAGCTCGGGGCGAGTCAGGCACATTGATGGCATGGACGCCCATCTGCGCCAGCAGGCGTGCGCCTTCGATTTCCTTGACGCAGTTGATGCCCTTGGGCGGGACGATCTCAACCAAGGTCACAAAACTACCCTGTTCAACCAGTGCGCCGATGCGGGAACGCTCACCGAGCGGAGCGGGCGGCGTTTCCGTGGACAGGGCCGGCGCTGCGCCCGTCACCTGTATGCGGGCCTGGGCGTCGAGTGCACGCATGGCCGAGCGCATGGCCCGTATATGGTTGGGCGTGGTGCCGCAGCAGCCGCCCACAACCTGCGCCCCGGCGGCGATGGCCTTGCGGGCAAAGCTGGCCATATATTCCGGCGAACAAAGATAGATGTTGCGGCCTTCGACGGCTCGCGGCATTCCGGCATTGGGCATGGCGGCAAGGGGCAGAGTGGTCGCCGCGCGCATGGCTTCAATGGCGGTGAGCACCGTGGCTGGCCCGGTGGAGCAATTGACGCCGATAGCCCCCGCACCCCATTCGGTCAGCAGGGCCGCGGCCAGGGCCGGAGACGAGCCGTCTAGGCAATTGCTGTCGTCGTCGACGGTCACCATCACCAGTACCGGCAGGTCCGGAGCCATCTCGCGGGCCGCCGCCAGGGCTTCGCGGGCCTCGTTCAGCGCAGGCATGGTCTCGATGATCAACAGGTCTACGCCCGAGGCGGCAAGAACTTGAATTTGTTCGGCAAAAGCCGCCCTGGCTTCGTCGAGCCCGGTTTTGCCCAGGGGCTCCAGGCGCACGCCAAGCGGACCCACCGCCCCGGCGACCCACGCTTCACCAGCCTGCTTGTCGCGCAGATGCGCCACGGCTTCGCGGGCCACGCGGACGCCGGCCGCATTGATCTCGGCCACTTTTCCGGCCAGACCGTGCCGCGCCAGGCGGAAACGGTTGGCCCCAAAGGTGTTGGTTTCAAGGATGTCGGCGCCCGCCTGCAGATATTCCTCGTGAATCGAGAGAATCATGCCAGGATCCGAGAGGTTCAACTCGTCGTAGCAGCGGTTGATGAACACGCCGCGGGCGTAGAGGACTGTACCCATGGCGCCGTCGGCGAGTACGGGTCGGCTGGCGAAGATGTCGGTAAATTGCGGCATTCTTTCCTCATGCTAAGCCATGCGAGCCACGCTCGTCAGCAGGGCAGGCTGCTTTGTTATACTTCGGGAGTCATAAGCTTGGTAAAAACCGGTTCCGGGTCAGGGGCCTTTGCAGGTCTGGCCGATCGATCGGCAACCACCATCAAGTTCGTTCACGCTGCGGCCATGGCCGCGGGCATCATGCGCGGTACGCTCCGCGCTTTCCGTCGAGGTAAGGGATTTTGAAGAAGAGAAGTCTTTGGATGAGCGCCGCCGCGGCCCTCGTGGTTGCTGCCGCGATTGCAGGTTGTGGCACCACTACCTATTTTGCGGGCCGCGTTCTGCCGCCCAGCGGGCTGACCAATCGCGTACTGATTGCGATCCAGAATCCCAGTTCGTTCACCAAGGGCGCCTTGCAGATTGTGGATGCCTTCTACGACGTCCGCTTCAGCTACGACGACAAGAAGGGCTCATTCTCCATCTCCGGCTATTCCGGCGCCCTCCCGTCCACCATCCAGAACATGCCAGAAGAGCAGGTCGGCGCGGTCTACGGCTCAGGCGACAACACCTTCACCCTGATCAACTATGCGAAAGAGACCACCTCTGGCCAGGTCAGCGGCCTGAACGGCTCCTCCTCCAGCGTGTTCATCTCGCGGAACATGTCCTATGCCTTCGCCGCCAGCCAGGCGTCCCATGTGCTCACTGTTGTGAATCGGCTCACCGGCGGCAGCTATCCGCTGAGCCTGCCCGGCGTGTACCGCGTCAGCGTCAATACTGGCGGCTCCGTGGCGTTAGCCTTCGTCCAGAACTCCAATTACGCTTACTATCCGCGACAATTGACGGGAGCCCAAACGCAGGCCTACTCCGGCGGGCCCAGCACATGGCCCAAGAACGCGCAAGACTGCGAACCGCAGAACAACCCCGCCTGGTGTCTTTTTCAGGTACAGAGCCCGGACAACGCGGCTACAGACGCTGCCGGCGTTCCCTATTATTGGGGAGCTCCGCTGGTGTTCGACCGGCCCGTGAAGGCGATCTTCTCCGCCGATGGCAGCACCGCCTACGTGCTCAACTGCGGCGCCGAGTGCGGCGGTTCCAATGCCTCGGTTTCCCTGTTGCCCACCGCGCCCCTGAACTTTCTCAGCGGCCAGCAATCCGGGCTGTTGCCTTGTAACCTCGCATCCGTTGCGTCTTGCCCCAACCCGAATGCCGCTCCCTATAAGAGCATTTCGGTTCCCGCTGGCGCCAGCAACGCACTGATCGACAGTTCCACGATGTACGTTGTTGGCCAGCAATATGTCGGCGGCTATTGGGGCGGCTATCTTACGGCTATCAACCTGTCGACCAACTCCGTTGTCCCCGGAACCAGCACATCTCCCAACCCGGTCTCCATCAGTGATGGCGCTCCGGGGGCGGTTAGTCGCATGATCCTGGCCGACGACAATACGCTGTGGATTGGCATGACCAAGTGCACCAACGGCTACCGCGCCAACAACAGCCTGCCCTACGGTTGCTTGACCATGTTCAACACCTCCACCAACACGGTGACACTGCTGGAGCCCTATAGCGGCGATGCGACCGGCATTGCCGGAGTGACTGGCCAGCACAAGATCTATACCGCCGAGGGCGGGCAGGTGTACATCTACACGACCACGGACGGCACGGCAAAAGACAACCAATACGTTACCGTGACCGGCACGGCTTACGATGTGGCCTACATGGACGGACTGACCGACGGCAACAACACCGTTTACTAATCCAATGGCCACTGGCTCCATTCCCGATTCCCCAGTGGCCGACGTTCTGGCCATCGCAGCTCATCGCGACGATGTGGAGCAAACCTGTGGCGGTACGCTACTGCGCATGGCATCGCGTGGCTTGCGCACCGCCATTTTGGATTTGACCCAAGGCGAGGCTGGAACCCGCGGCTCCGCAGACGAGCGTGCCCAGGAAGCCACTGAGGCCGCCCACCTGTTGGGCGTTGTCTGGCGGCAGGCCCTTGATCTGCCGGACGGCGCAGTCGAAAACACCCTCGAAAATCGCATCAAGATCGCATGTATCCTGCGCCTGGTTCGTCCTCGCGTGGTCATTTTGCCCTATTGGCAAGCCCGCCATCCGGACCATGCAGCCGTGTCCACGCTGGGCTATGAGGCTTGCTTCCTCTCCGGCCTGGCTAAAGCCCCCGCGGTGCCCACCAGGATCGCAACCGCAGATGAAGGACTACCGCCGCATCGCCCGTTCAAAATCGTCTACGCCAGCCTCTACGCCGATGTGCGCCCCAGCTTCATCGTGGACATCACGCCATTCATCGAGCAGCGTCACACCGCGCTGATGGCCTACCGCTCGCAATATGCCAACCAGACTGCCGGCGGCGCGCTCTTTGTTCCCGAAGATGAGATTCGCGAACGCACCTTTGCCGAGGCGCGCCATTATGGCCTGCTAGCCGGCGTCCGCTATGGCGAGCCCTTCGTGCAGAAGGAAGTGGGCCTGGTGGATGACCTCACATTGCTGCCGGTGCAGTCGATCTGACCCACTGCAGCGCTGACCGCACACCCGGCCCCGGCTCCCACCCTACAAGGCGCCCTTCAGCACCTCAAGCCCGGCGCGGGAAATGGCAACGTCGTCCTCCGACTTGCCGCCGCTGAAGGCCACAATCACGTAGCCGCTCGTTGTTCGGGCAATCACGCCACCCTGCCAGCCGAATTCGCCGGTCATGGGCGGACGCCTGGCGGCGCCGCTGTTTTCGAGCGTGTCGGCCATCTCAGAGGCCTTGGCGTAGGCGATCGCCAGCAGATTGTTGCCCTTGTCGGTCGCCGAGGGAGCATCCTTCATGCGGCCCACGACGACCATCTTCGAAGTCCAGCCCTGAATGCTGTTACCCTCGGCGTAGGACACGACAGCGACTCCGGTCACCTTGAGTTCGACCGCGCGATTCTTCATGGCATCGAGCGCCGCGTTGGTCAGCGCATCGAGTTTCCTCGCGCTGACGGGCTTGTCAGCGCTGGCCGCTCGGGCGTATTCACCTCCGGTCGTCAAGCTCACCGCGATCAGAATGGCCATAGCAAGCAGGCGTATCTTCATCTCTTCTCTCTCCAGGCAGCAACCTGCGCGCCTTCCTACGACCCGCTTTGCGTCCCGGAGAATTTTACCCTGGGGAGGCATGGCTGTCCGGTGGAATCTGCATGGAATGGGTCCCGCGATACCGGTCTTTCAAGCAAACCGCCGTTCGCAACGGTATTCTTAAAGGCAACGTGATCAGAGAAGACATCCAACCCGCTGCCCCGCAATACGCCCCTCTCATCAAAGATTCCGCCGAACCGCCAGCGGTGCTCTACCCCACGGAGAAACCTGCGGCGGAGCTGACGCCGTTCATGCGGCAATGGACGGCGGCCAAGAGGGAGAATCCGGATGCGCTGCTGTTCTTTCGCATGGGGGATTTTTACGAGCTTTTCTACGACGATGCCGTGACGGTGAGCCGGGAGCTGCAACTGACGCTGACGGCCCGGGACCGGGAGCGAAGCCAGCCGATGTGCGGCGTACCGTATCACGCGGTCGACGGGTATTTGACGCGCCTCTTGCGGCTGGGCTATCGCATCGCCATCTGCGACCAGATGGAGGATCCCAAACTCACAAAAAAGATTGTCCGGCGCGAGGTGACGCGGGTGTTGTCGCCCGGAACCGCGCTCGATGCCGCTCTGGGACAGGAACAGAACAACTTTCTGGCGGCGTATTTCGAGGTCAGCGGCGGCAGCGCAGAAGCGCCCGGTGAGGCAGGCAAAAAGCGCTCCACTGCGTCAAAATCCCGAGTCGATGCGTCCGGGCTGGTGTGCGCCGTGGCGCTGCTGGACGTTTCCACGGGCGAGTTTCGGACGGCGGAGTTTCTGGGCGCAACGGCCCGTCAGCAGGCTGTGGATGAGATTGTAAAGGCGGGTTCGAGCGAGGTCCTGGCGCCATCGAGCGCGGAGTTGCCGGCGCAATTGGAGCGGATTCCGGCGCGGACGCGCGTGGAAGACTGGGTCTGGACGCGGGACTTTGCCGTCCCGCTGGTAGAGCGCCAAATGAATGTGCATTCGCTCGAGGGGTTCGGACTGGCTGAGCATCCGGCAGCGGCGATTGCGGCCGGCGCTGTGCTGCACTACGTGCGTACCACCCAGAAGAACGATGCGCTGCACGTCGACAGTTTGCGATTTGAGGAGCACTCGACGGCTCTCGAACTGGACCAAGTGACGGTACGCAACCTGGAGCTCGTGGAGCCGCTGTTTGCCGGGCAGGACAGTCGGGCGACGTTGTTTCACACGTTGGACGCCTGCCAGACACCGATGGGCAAACGGTTCTTGCGGGCAACAATTCTGCGGCCGCTGGTGGACGCCGCGGCGCTGGAGGCTCGCTATGAAGCGGTGGCCGAGGCGCACGGGGACCTGGTCAAGCGGGAGGAGATCCGGCGGGCATTTGCTGGGCTGTTGGACCTGGAACGTCTGCTCGCGCGCCTGAGCCTGGACTCGGCCGGTCCGCGCGATGTGCGGGCGCTTGCGGCGAGTCTCAGCCGGTTGCCGGGGCTGAAGACGGCGCTCGATGCGATGCAGGCGGACCGCTGGCGGGAGCTTGCCGAGCGCCTTGATCCGCTGGCAGACGTGACCGGGCTGATTGCGACAACGCTGGTCGAGGAGCCGCCGCTGACCCTGGTGGATGGAGGAGCGATTGCGTCGGGCGTGGACCGCGAACTCGACGATCTGCGGACGATTTCGACCACGGGCAGGCAGCAGATTGCGGCCATCGAAGAACGCGAGCGGGAGCGGACCGGAATTGGCTCGCTGAAGGTCAGGTATAACTCGGTTTTCGGTTATTACATCGAGATCACGAAAGCAAACATCGCGGCGGCCCCGGCCGACTACGAGCGCAAGCAAACGCTGGTCAATGCGGAGCGGTTCACGACGCCGGAGTTGAAGGACTACGAACGCAAGATCATGACCGCGCACGAGCGGTCGATCGAGATTGAGAAGCGGATCTTTGCCGAATTGCGACGGGCGGTCCTCGAAGCGACGGGGCGGATCCGGCGCAGTTCGACAACAGTGGCCGAGGCCGACCTGTTGGCGAATTTCGCGCATCTCGCAGCTGGACGCAAGTATGTGCGCCCGCAATTGGTGGAAGAGCTGGTCATCGAGGCCGTTGGCGGACGCCATCCGGTGATTGAACAGTGGATGGAGGAAACCCGCGAGGGGCGGTTCATCGCCAATGATCTCTATCTCAATGCTGCGGGCGAAGGGCCGAGTCTATTGCTGATTACCGGGCCGAACATGGGCGGCAAGAGCACCTATCTGCGCCAGGCGGCGATGCTGGTTCTGCTGGCCCAGATGGGCAGCTTTGTGCCGGCGGAGAGTTTGCGCTTTGGCCTCGTGGACCGAATTTATACGCGCATCGGCGCCAGCGACAGCGTTGCGCGCGGCCGCTCGACGTTCATGGTGGAAATGACGGAGACGGCGACGATTTTGAATACGGCGACAAATAGATCGCTGATCCTGCTCGATGAGATGGGCCGCGGAACGGCGACCTTCGACGGGCTGTCGCTGGCCTGGGCGACGGTCGAATATCTTCACGCGGAGACCGGCGCTCGCACGCTGTTTGCCACGCACTATCACGAGTTGACCATGCTGGCTGAGAAGCTGCCGCGGGTGCGGAATTTGCGCGTGGGCGTGAAAGAAGCCGCCAGCGGTATCGTGTTTCTGCATAACATCGAGCCGGGAGCAGCGAGCAAGAGTTACGGCATTGAAGTGGCGCGTCTGGCGGGGCTCCCCGCGGCGGTGATCGAGCGAGCCAAGCACGTCCTGCGCCAGCACGAGAAGCAGGAACGGCAAAGCGTGCAGGTGGAAACGACGCCGGAGCCAGTGCAATTGACCATTTTTACTCCCCTGTCGCAGCGGATTGTGGACCGGATCGAAGCAACCGACGTGAACACGCTGACGCCGCTCCAGGCGCTGAACCTGCTGGAGGAATTGCAGCAGGAGTTGAAGGAAAACAGGGGTTAGGGGTTAGGGATTTGGCCTCCGACCGCTTGTTGTTGTATCAAAGTGGGTGCCCCAGGTCCCTCGCATTTGGGGACCTGGGAGAGCCCAAAATCGCTACAGAACGGTGCCAGGGATGACGATGAATCTGCGGCAAGCAGCGGGAAGCCTGCTGGTGGTGGGGCTGGAAAGCGCTGAAATAACCTGTCTGGAACGCGCGTGGCTGAAGCTCGTGCGGCCGGCGGGGATCATTCTGTTCCGGCGCAACATTGTCGACGTGCCCCAGACGCGTACCCTTCTCAACGAGGCCACGGCATTATGCGCGACGAACAGTTTTCGTTGTGTGGATGTAGAAGGCGGAACGGTGGACCGGCTGCGCGATGCGCTTGCGCCTATGCCCTCCGCTCAGGCGGCGCGGCAAGCGGGCAAGGTCGGACTGGCGCAAATACAAGGAGAACTGGTGGCGCGCGGCGTAAAGGCCTTCGGGTTCAACACCACGCTGGCCCCGGTCCTGGACTTGGCCCTGCCGGTCTCGGCCGGGGTCATGGGCACGCGGGCGGCTGCGGCAACTGCGGCCGGTGTGGTCGAGTATGGGCGCGAGTTTCTGGCCGGCCTGAAGGCGCGGGGTGTAGTGGGATGCGGCAAGCATTTTCCGGGTCTGGGCGGCGGAACGCTCGATTCGCATCTGGAGACCCCGACGATCCGGCGCGAATTCAGAGATTTGTGGCGCGAAGATCTGGCACCCTATCGCGAACTGCGCGATGAGTTGCCGATGGTGATGGTCAACCACGCGGCTTATCCGGAGACACCGGGAAAGAACCAGCCAGCGAGCGTGTCACGCTATTGGATTACGACGGTGCTGCGGAAGCGGATCGGATATCGGGGCCTCATCTTCTCAGACGACATGGAAATGGGCGGGATACTGAAGGCAATGCCCATGGAGGAGGCGGCAGTGGCCTCGGTGCGGGCGGGGATGGACTTGCTTGAGATTTGTCATACTCCTGAGCTGATTCTGCGTGCGTACGAATCGTTGATTGTCGAGGGTGAGCGGTCCGCAGCGTTCGCAAATCTGCTGCTGGCGCGGGCGCGCGGGACTGCACGGGCACGAGCCAAACTATTTGGTGGCGGAGCCCCCAAGGCGCCAACGGCGAAACAATTTGAAGCGCTGCGCGTACGAATTCTGCGCTTCCGCGAGAGGGTGATGAAGGCCCAATCCAACACGGAGACGCAATCGGCATGAAGACCAAGACCATGACGGTAGCCGGCATCATGAGCGGAACATCTGCCGACGGGGTCGACGTTGCCGTGGTTGAGATTGCGCCGGGTAGGCCGACGCCGCGTCTCACCTTGTTGGCGCACCAGGGATTCCCCTTCCCCGCCCCGCTGCGGCGCGCGATTTTGGGGGCGATGAATGCGGCATCCACTTCGACGGCAGAACTTGCGCGGCTCAATTGGCGGCTTGGCGTGGCCTACGCCGAGGCGGTGAGCGCGACGGTCGAGCGGCACAAGGTGGAACTCGACCTGATTGGCTGCCATGGACAGACGCTTTACCACAAGGCGCGGGCTGAGACCTACGCGGGACGGCGGTTCAGTTGCACCTGGCAGCTCGGCGAGCCGGCCGTGATTGCCGCTGCGGTGCGAGTTCCGGTGGTTTCGAATTTTCGCCCGGCGGACATGCTTGCCGGAGGCCAGGGCGCGCCGCTGGTTCCGCTGTTGGACTTTGTGCTGTTTGCCGACCGCAAGCGGGGACGGGTGCTGCAGAACATCGGTGGCATCGGCAACCTGACGGCTATTCCCGCGGGGGCCTCGGCGGACGCAGTCATTGCCTTCGATACGGGCCCTGGAAACATGGTCGTGGATGCGCTGGCGCTGGAGCTCTTCGGCAAACGATTCGACCACAATGGGGATATCGCCGCTCAGGGAACTGTGATCGAGAAAGTGCTGACGGCGGAGTTGCGCAACTCGTACTACAAGTTGAAGCCGCCGCGGACGACGGGCCGGGAGCAGTTTGGGCGCGAGTATGCGGCGAAATTTCTGGCCGCCTGCCGGCGACACAGCAACAACGACGAGGACGCGCTGGCGACGGCGACCGCGCTGACGGCCGAGACGATTACACGAAGCTACAAGACGTTTGTCCGACGCGGGATGAATGGCGGCGCTGTCGATTACATCGTCTCCGGCGGCGGGGCGCGCAATCGTACGCTGATGGCCATGCTGGCCCAGCGGCTCGAACCGCTGGGATGTGAACTGGCGACAAGCGAGCAGTTTGGCCTGCCGGCGGAAGCCAAGGAGGCCGCGGCCTTTGCGCTCCTCGCGTGGCAAACGTGGCACCATCTGCCGGGAAACGTGCCCAGAGCAACAGGTGCGAAGCGGCCAGCGATTCTGGGGCAGGTGACCTATGCTTAGGCTGGCTGGGCGCAAGAGCTGCACCGGGGATGGCCGCATCCCAAGTCTCAAAAGCGAGACTTGGGGCACCGGCTTAAGTAATGACGACCACGAGCGTGTGGTTTCCCACCCTTGCGACAGAAACAAGTCGCAAGGGTGGGGCACGGGGCTTTTGTTCAGGACGCTGCCTTGTGGGAAGATCTCGCAAGGATTCATATGGCTCGCGGCGCTCGCCATTTTTGCAGTGCTGGCCGGTTGTCGTTCGACGCCCCGAGACCCGCGGACGGTGGTCTTTCTGATCGAAAGCAGCCCGGCAAATCTCGACCCGCGCATCGGAACGGACGGGCAATCGGAGCATATCGACGAACTGCTTTTCGATGGCCTGGTTGCGCGGGACGCAAGTTTCCACTTCGCCCCCGCCCTTGCCGAGAGCTGGGATCAGCCAGATCCGTTAACGCTGGTTTTTCACCTGCGCGATGGGGTAAAGTTCCACGACGGCCGCACGCTGACGGCGCGCGACGTAACGTGGACCTTCGACTCAATTCGCAAGGGCGTGGTCATCTCGCCCAAAGCTGCCGCGTACGCCTCGGTTGACAAGGTCGAGGCTCGGGACACGCGCACCGTGGTCATGCATTTGAAGCATGCGGATAATTTTTTGCTCACCAATCTCTCCACCGGTGCCTTTGGCATTGTGCCCGAGGGCAGCGGCCGCGACTTCTGGCGTCGTCCGGTGGGCACGGGGCCGTTTCGATTCGTCAGCCAGCAGATTGATCAGGACGTGATCGTCGAGCGCAATCCGACGAGCTGGGCCGGAGCGCCGAAGATCGAACGAGTGCGCTTCCGCGTGGTTCCGGACGCCATTACCGAGTCGCTGGAGTTGGAGAAAGGCTCGGGCGACGTAGCCGTCAATTCCCTGCCCATGGATTCGCTGCCAGTGCTGGCCAGGCTGCCAAACCTCGTCGTTGAGGACTCGCGGGGGACGCAAATCCAGTACCTCAACTTCAACGTGCGCGACCCGCTGCTGAAGGACATGCGTGTGCGGCAGGCGATCGCCTGCGCAATCGACCGTCAGCTCATCGTACAAACGCTGCAGCAAGGTCATGCGCGCCTCGCTGAGAGCCTGCTGCCCACCGGCCACTGGGCCTACAGCGACGATGTGCCGCGTTACGGGTACGATCCGGCGCGGGCGGCGCGACTGCTCGATGTATCCGGCCATACCGTCGGCCGCGACGGCGTGCGCTTTCACCTGACGATGAAGACATCAAACGACGAGGGCACCCGCCTGCTGGCCGCTGTCTTGCAGCAGCAGTTGGCCGCGGTGGGGATTGCGCTCGACCTGCGCAGCTACGAGTACGCAACGTTCTACTCCGATGTGACGCGCGGTGCGTTCCAGATGTACTCCATGCGCTGGATTGGCGGCAACGAACAGCCAGACATCTTCAGCTATGTCTATTCGACCGCCAGCTTCTCTCCGAAAGGCGCCAACCGCGGCCACTACTCAAACCCGCGCCTGGACGCTCTGCTGGACGATGCGGTCCAAAGTGCGGACACGAGTCGACGGCGCACCGACTACGTGGAAGCGCAACAGATTCTGGCGCGCGATCTGCCGGCGATTAATCTTTGGTATCGGGACACAGTCGTGGTGCACAGCCGGCGCATGACCCACGTCATCCCCACGCCCTCCGGCAGTTATACCTTCCTCGAAACGGCAGAGCTGGCACAATAGGGGCGCTTACCTCGTGCTTCGTTCGCAACTCCTTTCCCGCAATCCGCAGAAACTTAATTACTTCGCGGAAATCACGGGGACTTCATGCAAACCCGTCGCAGTGTGGAATCGCCTTCTCAACCTTTTGGCGCCCTGCTTCGTCTACCGAAGCAGGGTTGACAATTTCGCCCCCCCGGGAACGCTGAAAAGGCCCGTGGAGAAAAGGCTTATGAACAGCAAGTTGAAGAACAGGTTTTCGCTCCTGATGACGCAGGCCGCCGCAGGGATGGTCCTGACGGTTGTTCCAATCTTGGCCGTCTCGCAAGCGCCGGCTCCTTCGCGCATAGTGGGCACCATCACCGCCATCGGCAGCAACGCGCTCACCGTGAAGACCGACCAGGGCCAGGTGCACCAGGTGCAGGTTCCCTCGACGGCCGCGCTCAAGCGCATCGCCCCGGGCCAGCGCGATTTGAGCACGGCGGAAACAATTCAGTTCAGCGACCTCGCCATTGGGGACCGCGCGTTGGTGAAGCTCGATCCCAATGCTCCTGCGGGCACCGAGGAGGCGCTGCAAATTGTCGCCGTGAAGCAGGAGGACGTGGCGCTGAAGCAGCAGAAAGATCGCGAGGACTGGCAGAAGCGCGGCGTAGGCGGACTGGTGAAGAGCGTCGATGCCGGGACGGGAACGATTGTGCTCACCAGCGGCGCTGGCGCTGCGGCAAAGACCATCACAGTGCACACCTCCAAGTCAACGATGCTGAAGCGCTATGCACCCGCTTCGGTACGGTTTGACGATGCGCAGCCCGCGCCGATCGATGCGATCCATGTGGGAGACCAGTTGCGCGCGCGTGGCCAAAAGAATGCGGACGGCACGGAAATTGCGGCCGAAGAAATCGTGTCGGGCAGCTTCCGCAATATCTCCGGAACCATTACATCGCTGGATGCGGCTAGTTCAACACTGATAGTGAAAGACCTGGTTACGAAAAAGCCCGTGACCATTCACATCACCTCGGACGCACAGATGCGGCGGTTGCCGGACACCGTGGCAACAATGCTGGCGGCGCGGCTCAAAAAGACCGCCGGCGGCAGCGCTGGCAGTGGAATCACGCAGGCAGCAAGTTCGCCCGCGGCTCATGGCGGCGGGCAGTGGAACCAGGGGGCAGGCCATTCGGGTGCCCAGGGCGAAGGCGGCGGGCAGAACGGCGGCGATCCCCAGCAAATATTGAGCCACGCGCCCGTTGTGCAATTGGCCGATTTGAAGAAGGGCGAGGCCGTGATGCTGGTGTCGACCGAGGGAACAAGCGAGGTTACGGCAATCACGCTACTGGCGGGCGTCGAGCCATTGCTTGAGGCTCCCGCGGCCAGCCAGAACCTGCTTTCAAACTGGAGCATGAGCGGCGGCGCAGGCGCAGGCGAATCAGCGCAGTAGGCCCACACACATACAACGAAAACAAGCGAGGGATACGTGTACCCAAAATTGCAATACTTCATTCATTTTCTAATCATTCTGGTGTTGGGGCTCGCCGCAGTGCTGGGAGCGAAGGCGCAGGCGCCCGCCTCGGCCCCCACTCAAGCGCAGGCAACGGTGCAGGCGCCTGCCACAACGGCAACCTTGCGCGGGCACATCGCTGACCAGACCGGCGCGCTGATTCCGGGCGCGAAAGTGACCGTCACCACATCAGCGGGAACTGCTGTGACGACGGCGACCGCGGATGCGAGCGGCGCCTACCAGGTGAACGCATTGGCGCCGGGCGGGTACATTGTGCGCGCGGCTTACAACGGCTTCGCGCCTTTTCAGTCGGCGACGATTACGCTGGCCGCGGGCCAAGTGAAGCGCGTGGACATCGCCATGGCCATCCAGGTGGAACAGCAAAATGTTGTGGTCACTGACGAGTCGCCGACGGTGAACGTGGAAGCCAGTGGGAATGCGAACGCTGTCGTTCTCAAGGGCAAGGACCTGGATGCGCTGTCGGACGATCCCGATGAACTGTCGAGTGAGTTGACCGCTCTTGCGGGCCCCTCGGCGGGACCGAACGGCGGCCAAATCTACATCGACGGCTTCACCGGCGGGCAACTTCCGCCCAAGTCTGCGATTCGCGAGATTCGCATCAACCAGAATCCATTTTCGGCTGAATTCGACAGGCTGGGCTACGGCCGCATTGAAATCCTGACCAAGCCGGGTACCGACAAGCTGCACGGACAATTTTTCGCGCAAGGCAACGACAACGCTTTTAACACCGGCAACCCATTCGTTACTCACTTGCCGACATATCACACGCTTCAGTTCAACGGCACTCTGAACGGCTCGCTTTCCAAGTCGGCGTCATTCTTCGTCAGCGCGGAGCAGCGCAATATTCAAAACGTCAGCCTGTATTACGGTGCCAACGGCGCCGCGGAGGGCGGCTTGCTGAATCCGCATACGCGCACCAACATTGCGCCGCGTGTCGATCTGCAATTGGGAGCGAAGAATACTCTGACCCTGCGCTACCAGTTTTATCGCGACAGCCAGAGCGGCGAGTTGAGCGGAACGCAAGCGGCAAGCACCCAGGCGCAAAGCACGACATCGATTGAGAACACGGTCCAGCTCAGCGACTCGTATGTCATCAACGATCACATCGTGAACGAGACGCGCTTCCAGTATCTTCGCGACACTTCCTCGACCACTGGCCAAGGCGGCCCACCTCAGATATCCGTCCTGGGCTACTTCACCGGCGGCGGCGGTTCGGTAAGCCAGATCAAGGACCACGGGGATCACCTGGAGTTGCAGAACCTGACGACCATGTCCGTGGGCGCTCACGCCATCAAGTTCGGCACGCGGCTGCGCGACAATCGCGACGCAAATTCGACGGATGGAAACTTCAACGGTACTTTCACATTCGCCTCGGAAGCGGCTTATCAGAGCGGGACAGCAATGCCCATCATGCTGAGCTACACTTCCGGCATCCCGGGCGCGACGGCCAACACGTTTGACGCGGCACTCTTCGTGCAGGACGACTGGAAGGCCAACAAGTATCTGACTCTCTCTGGCGGTTTGCGCTGGGAGTCGCAGAATCACGTTGCCGACCACAGCGACTGGGCGCCGCGCGTCTCCTTGGCCTATGCACTCGACGGCCACAAGAACAACAAGACCAAGACCGTCTGGCGCGGCGGATACGGAATCTTCTACGATCGCTTGTCTCTGACTGACGTGCTTGAAGCGGATCGGTTCAGCGGCGACGCAAGTGCACCTCAGCAGCAAGTGACCATCTACAACCCCACATGCTTCAGCGCAACCAGCTTGGCTGACGCGTTGGCGCAAGAATGTGGCGGCTCAGGGGCCGCCACTTTGAAAACCATCAACCAAATCGCACCCAGCTATCGGTCGCCTTATACTGGGCAGCTAGGAACAAGCGTGGAGCGGCAGGTGACCAAGACGATCACGCTGACTGCCACGTATCTGCGCTCCTTTGGCGTGCACCAACTCACCACGCGGAACGCCAACGCCCCAAGAGACCCGACCCTGCCCGACGTTCGCCCCAACAGCCTCCTGGAAAACATTGACCAGTATTACCCCGAAGCCGTATTCAAGCAAAACCAGATGATCGTCAACGTCAACGCGCGTTTGACGCCGAACTTCAGCCTGATGGGCTTCTACAACCTCACCTCCGCAAACTCCGACGGCGGCGCCGGTTCGTCGGCATCAAACTCCTACAATTTGACGCAGGATTACGGCAGGGCGGCATTTGCTTCACGCAACATGTTGTTCCTGATGGCCAACTACCAGGGGCCTTGGGCCATTCGCTTCAACCCGTTCCTGGTTGCGCAATCCGGCAGGCCGTACAACATCCTCACCAACCAGGACGCGAATGAGGACGGATTCTTCAACAAGCGGCCGTCTTTCGCAACCGACGCATCGCAGTGCTCGAGCGGTTCAGCAGACTTCGTACAAACTTCCTTCGGTTGCCTGGATATCAATTCGGCAGACGGTTCGACACCCATTCCGATCAACATGGCCAACGGACCGGCAGCAGTGGCCGTGAACCTGCGCGTCAGCCGCGCCTTCGGCGTTGGGCCCAAATCCGCATCGACCAACAATCAGGCCGGCGGACCTCCGGGAGGAGGACCTGGCGGTGGTCGTGGTGGCCCCGGAGGCCCCGGAGGAGGCCTTGGACCGGGCGGTCTGGGAGGCGGCGGCGGCCGCGGTGGTCCCGGCGGAATGTTCGGCCCAACGAGCACCGGGCGCAAGTACACTCTGAACTTCAGCGCACAGGCGTTGAACCTGTTCAACGACATCGACCGCGGTACGCCGGTGGGAACCATCAGCCCTGAACTGGTCACGCCCGCATCGGGTTCGTCCTATTACGGCCCGGGCAGTTTGTTCGGCCAGTCGACCAGCCTGGCTGGCGGAATCTTCTCCTCCGGTTCGGCGGCGCGACGCATCTTCTTCCAGGCGGTCTTCTCGTTCTGAGGAAAAATCAGAATCTGTGGTTTCTCCCATACACCAAGCGGGCCGGAGCATCATGCTCCGGCCCGCTTGTTTTGTAGCGCCGGTCTCCAGGCCGGCTGTACCGAGGGCGTCCCGGCCCTCGTAGACTTCGTTCGATCACGAATTTCAGGCCAACCCCCTTTGTGACAGTTTGGGATTACCGGGCCGCGCCGATCATCGCGCCTTGCCCGCCTCCGGCGAAGGCATCCGTCAGTGAGATGACCTTCAACTGCGCCTTGAGAGCATCGATAGAAGCCGCGCCGCTGGCCGTGATCTCGACCGCTTCGCCCGGGAGCAGATCGAAGTAGTTGTCGGAGACCTTCACGTCCAAGTTGCCGAAGGAAAGATACACGCTGCGCGCCAACACCGGCGAGGTAATGCGGATCTTGTAGCTTCCGTTGCCGCCTGCGGTTTCGACCTTCAATTGAGCCGGTTTAAGATGCACTTCCTTGACCGGTGCCAGATAGGTCAGGTTGCGCGACACCTGCGCTCCATTCTCGGAGAGTTCAGCCACGACAAAGACGCGCGAGGTGTCGGCCGCGCCTGCGTCTGCGAGTTTCTTGAGCGGCCAATCGAGATAGACCTTGCTCGAGAGCGGCGCAACGCTCACGCTCTCCGATTGGTCCAGCAGCACCTTGCCGTCGAAGTTCATCAGGCGCACGCGCAGCGTAGCGGGCTTCGCTTCGGTCTTGTCGGAAACGATGTAGACCTTAACCGCGCCATTCTCGACGTGCGGCGACACCAGGATTGGCGCATAGAAGCGGCGTGCATAGTATTGCAGCGCCTTCCAGCGGCCGTAGTAATCAATCGACGACCAGGAAGCCACTGGCCAGCAATCGTTCAACTGCCAGAAGATGGAGCCCATGGTTTCAGGACGTGAGCGGCGGAAATGTTCTGCGCCGATCTTGATGCCTTCGGCCTGCAACACCTGGCTCGCATAAAGGAAGCTGGGAAAATCCTTGGGCTCCGGATAGTCGCGGAGCATGTAGTCGTGAATAATCGAGTTGCCTTCGTTGTTCTTCTGGTGGGCCAACATCACCGGAGTAAAGATATTCGCCCGGTCCTGCGGCCCCGTGAAGGCTTCGACGGTCCGCATCTCAGGAAACGACTGGAATCCATATTCAGTCACGAAGCGCGAATGGTGCGTTTCATACGTGGAGAACGGCACGCGCCCGTGCCACACATCCCAGATGTGGTCGTCGCCGGTGTGAAACTTGTCGGACACTTCCTCATAATCCGCGCTGGGCGAACTCGGCCAGTAGGGCGTCTCGGAATCCAGCCGCGCCACTACGCGGGGCAGAATGCCGCTGAACTCGGTGAGATAGTCCTGCCACATCTGGTATTTGACCTCTATCGAAAGAGTAGCGCGCGGTCCCCAGCTGATGGCCTCCTCGGTCTCGTTGTTGCCGCTCCAGAGGACGATGCTGGGGTGGTTGCGCAGCCGGCGCACCTGATCCTCGGCCTCGGCCTCGATGTTGAGCTTGAATGCGTAGGTGCCGGGCTGCCAGTCGTTGCCGAACTGGAAATCCTGCCAGACCATGAGGCCTAGCTCGTCGCAGATGGAGTAGAACTCCTCGGTCTCGTAGTAGCCGCCGCCCCAGTGGCGGATGGTGTTCATGTTGGCGTCGCGCGCGGACTCGAGAATGCGCCGGTAGTCGGCGGTGGTGACGCGATTAGGAAAGCTGTCGAAAGGAATCACGTCCGCGCCCTTGGCGAAGACCGGGATACCATTGACCATCAGTTCAAAGGACCGGCCCCATTTGTCCAGTTCGCGATGAAGGACAACCGAGCGTAAACCGGCCTTTGCCTTGCGTTCATCGCTTGGCTGCGCGCCGGTCGAGATCTGCGCCGTGAACGCGTACAGCGGCTGTTCACCGTAGCCCGCCGGGAACCAGAGCTTCGGCTGTCGAATCTCAATGGGGAGATCGATCACGTTACGGCCCGCATGGAGAGTGGCGTTGCTGCTGGCGGTTGCAGGCTTGCCGGCGTCGGAGTATTGCACGGTCACCTTCGCTGAGCCTGCGGTGGAAGCCTCAACTTCGACTTCCGCATCGATGTGCGCTACTTCCCTGCTCACATCGCGCTGGCGAATGGCGAAGTCGGCAATGCGGACCTTGTCCCAAGCCTCCAGCCGCACCGGCTTCCAGATGCCGCTCGTGACAAAGCGCGGACCCCAGTCCCACCCGTATTCGTAGGCCGGCTTGCGGATGTAGGTCTTGGGGTCTGTTTTTGTCTTTGGCTGCCATGGATCGCTCGCTGCGACCGCGGCTGCTGCCTTGATCGGCGAAGCAAAGACAACGCGCAGTTGGTTCTTGCCAGCGTGCAAATGTGCCTTGGCGGGCACGCGCCAAATGCGGAACGCGTTGTCGGTTGAGAGCACCTGGACGTCGTTCAGAAAAACCTGGGCGGCAGAATCCAGGCCGTCAAAAACAAGGTCCACGTTGGAGCGAGCGAGCAAGCCGGAAGTTACGTCGAAATCGAGTTGGTATTCCCAGCCCTCCTGTTCTATCCATTGCAGCTTGGCTTCGTTGTCGCGAAAGAATGGGTCGGAAATTTTCTTGTTGGCCAGCAAATCCAGATGGACGTCGCCCGGAACGGTAGCGGGCAGCCAGCCAGTTCCCTGCTGCGCGCCCGCCGCGATCTGCCGGAACTGCCAGCCATGATCGAGGGCCAGCACCGCATTCTGCGCGGATTTCGACTGCGCTATTCCCATACCGCTTGCCATACAAACCACCGCGCCCAGCAAGGCGCACCCCAATATCCGAAGAACAATTGCTGCCTGCATTCCTCTGCCTCCAAGACTCTTCATAAGGCCGCTTTCGCAGTCTGAAACGACGACTCAAAAATCGATGATAAGGGTATCACCTTGGGCGTAGAGAAACCGGCCAAACGCAAAGTGGTTCCGGCACGGAAGGGGCGCGATCGGCCAGGAATCGCCGAGTCAGTTCTCCTGCAATACCGACTGGTAGAGCACTTCCCACTCCCTGACTTTGGCGTCCATGCTGAAGCCGGTCAGAATGCGGTCACGGGCGGCGCGCCCAACCGAACTGCGGACCTCGGGAGGAGTCCGCATCAGGGAAAGCATGGCCTGCGCGAGTGCGTCCGAGCTCTTGGCGGGCACGATGACGCCGCAATCGCCAACAATCTCGCGAACGCCCCCCACATCAGTGGCGACGACCGGCTTTTCCATGGCCATGGCTTCGCCCACGACCAAGGGCATTCCCTCCCAAGCCGAAGCCAGAACAAAACCGTCGGCGGCGTCAAGCAAGGCAGGAATGTCACGGCGCAACCCAAGCCAGCGGACGGAATCCGCCAGGCCCAAGTCCGACGCCAGCGCTTGAACGGCCAGCGATTCCTGACCGACGGCTTCCCCAGCAATCAAGAGACGAGCAGCGGGGTGGGCGGCATGGACGCAGCCAAATGCACGCAGCAAATTGGGATAGTCCTTGGCAGGAGTGATGCGGCCTGCGGCGAACCAGATGAACTCGCGGTCCGTGGCCAACTCGGCTCTCGCGCGGGCGCGGCGCTCAGGATCGGGAGCGAACTCCGCAGTATCGAATCCGTTGGTGAGGACCGTGCACTTCGACTGCGGAACCGCCTTGAGGCGCACGTAGCGGTCGGCGGCTGCCTTGCTCACAGCGGTAGTGTGCGGGCTGAGAAAGTCGGTCAGCCGGTAGGCCGCCATGCGCGGCCAGCGGCCTTCATAAACGTTGTGAATCGTGGAGAGGACAGGGACGGAGCTCACCAGATAAAGCAGACGGGCAGCCATGTTGGCCGGAAAGGTGTGGCTGTGCAACAGGTCGGGGTCAAAGCCGCGCAGAAACCGCCGGGCTTGCATGAGACCGGCCACAAAACTCGCCGGAGTCTTGCGCATGTTCAACCGGGCAGTTTCAATTTTTGTTGGCCACTCCTCCGATTGGCGAGGCCGCAGCACGACCAGCGAAACCGTATGGCCACGCGCAGCCATACGTTCAGCCAAAGCCAGCACCTGCCGTTCTGCCCCGCCCATCCCGAGCGAGGTGAGCACGTACACGATCCGCATACCGGTTTGCTTTCCACCTGAAGATTGAGGTGGAACGATGATAGCGCGCGGCGTCAGGCTTTGCCTGGCGGAGCAAAATGGCGGGCGATGAGCCAGTCAACCGCAAACAGGCCGGGGCCGAAGATCAGGATCAGCAGCGCGGCAAACCAGTACGTGTAGGGACCGGCGCCGTAGAAGTCCTCAGGCTTGGACAGAATGTGAAAGAAATTTGTGCGGTCGTCCGGAACGCTCAGGTAGGCCATGGTCATGTTGACAAAGAGCACCAGCGAGACAAGGCGGGACGCGACGCCCATCGCGAAAAAGATGCCGCCGACCAATTCAATCAACGCCACGGCCAGCGCGATCATTCCGGGTGCGGGAAGGTTCAAGCTGGCGAAGAACTGTGTGACGCGGTCCAGGTGGGTAAACTTGCCCCACCCGTCCTGGGCAAACTGCCAGCCCCAGTAGAGACGAATGGCCAGCAGCAACGGGCTTTGCAGCCAGTTCAGCAAGGTGCGGGCATGCATGTACGCCGCACGCAGAAAATTCGCGATCGAGTGCATGTCGTTCCTCTTTTAATCCTGCATGTGTAAGTCGGGGTCGGGGGCGCAGATCCAGGCGAGTTCAGCCCAGGCGGCAAACCACGAGCGAACGCACTGCGGACGGCGCTGCTCTGGAATAGGGGAATCGTGGAAGCCCGACTCGATCGCTTCGGCCAACGGCAGCCCGAGCCGAATCGCGGCCAGCGTCAGAAACTCTTCGCGTTCGAGGCGACGATAGTAGACCGAAAGGTCCACGCGATGGGCCGCAAGCCAGGTGGGCCGGAGGCGAAGCCGGGGAAGTTTTGCCGGCGTGTCGCTTTCATCGCGGCGGATGCCGGCTTCACTGGTTTCGCGCTTTTGATGGTCGTGAAGCTGCAGGACTACGTCGTCAGCGGCATAGTCGAGAGCGACCAGTTGCAGATGGGGTTGCAGCCCGAGGCGCGAACTGGCGTCGAGTTCTGCAATTTGGTCGGGGGTGAGCGGGGGGCATTCGGCGGAGTCGAAAGCCTCCACAAAGGCCCACTCGATGCGAGCGACGTCAAGGGTCAGACGACGCCTGCGGCCCGCCCACTGCGGATTGGCAGTCAGCCAGGCGACAAGCCTTGATCCCAGGTTGCGCAGCGAAAATGAACGGCTGGGATGCGCTGTGAGATAGGCGATGGACAGGGCCTCAAAAGCACGGCCGCCGACTACGGCCCGGAGCGCAGGGAAATCTTCGGCCAATGCGCCGAGGACGCGGTACCAGTACTGCCGGTTATAGATTTCGAGCCGATCGAAGGAGGTGAGGCGGCTATTGGGGGCAATGAAGGATGCGGCCACGTCGACCATGGGACGACCATCGGGAGCGTGGGAACGCATCGATTCATCCGCTTCGAGCGGCCGCATGATTGCGGCGGCCATCTCCCGCTGCAGATAGGCCAAACTCATGGAATGCGCGTTCACGAAACCACCTCCGCGAGAGTATGGGCATGGAGGTAGCGCTCAGCTTTTTTGGCCTCCGCGTGAACCTCCTCGAAGCTGGGGATATGGTCGTCCCATTCAAGCAGGGTTGGCGTGGGACCGCAGCGCTCAATGGCGCGCGCGTAGAGCTGCCACACAGGATCGATGACCGGATGGTCGTGCGTATCGAGGATGTATTTCTCGTAGCGCGAATGGCCGGCGATGTGGATCTGGGCGACGCGATGCGATGGGACCGCATTGACGTAGACCATCGGCTCGAATTCGTGATTCATGGCCGAAACGTAGATGTTGTTCACGTCGAGCAAAATGCCGCAATCGGCGCGCTCGACTACTTCGGTCAAAAACTCCCACTCAGTCATCTCGGAGGCGGTGAAGGCGGCGTAGCTCGAGACGTTTTCGACGGCAACAGGGATTTCCAGAGTGTCCTGCACCATGCGGACGCGCTCGGCCGTGCGCTCCACAGCTTCCCAGGTATACGGCAACGGAAGCAGGTCGTGCGTGTAGGTACCATCCACACTGCCCCAGCAGAGATGGTCGCTCAGCCACGGAGTCTTGGTGCGTCGAACCAGATCTTTGAGCCGGCGCAGGTACTCGGGATCGGGCGCAGTCACAGATCCGAAGTACATGGAGACGCCGTGCTGCACCACGCGGTATTGTTCGAGGATCTGGTCAAGGACGGACAGGGGACGGCCGGCGTCGATCATGAAGTTTTCCGAGATGATCTCGAACCAGTCGACTACCGGCTTGTGAGAGAAGATGTGCTGGTAGTGCGGAATGCGCAAGCCGATTCCGACGCCGTAATCATGAAACGCATTGAAGCGGTTGCCGGGCATGGGTCTCCAGGGCCTGACTCAAGAGGGAGATTTCCGTCACTGCTGATCGGCTCGCCGGAAGAGGGGAAAGCGAGCGCTTCAAGGAAAAGGATACCCCAGGCGACGGAAAGGTTACACCATAACTTTTGCCGCCGGGGCGCGACGGATTTCAAGCGGAGACAGCTCAATGAGTTCCGGCGGGAGGGCTAGCGCCTCAATCGGCGGCCGCCATCGGCGCCGCGACGGCAGCCCCCACCATCGCACGAATCGAGTCGATCACCAAGTCAGGCTGGTCGAGATGAATCCAGTGCGCGCTGGCCGGCGCAATCACCTGCCGAACATTGTCACCAATGCGGCGAAGGCACTGATCCGACAGGGGCAACGACTTCCCAGGCGTGAGTAGCAACACGGGAATGCCATGGATCGGCTCCGCGTCCTGCATCTCCCGCACGGTGTCGGGAACGGCCTCCACATGGCTGCGCATGCCGGCGTAATAGGAGGGCCGCGACCAGTGCGCGGCGACGACGGGCCACACTTCCTGCGGCATCTTGCCTACCTCGTCCTTGATGCGCTTGAGCACATGGCGGCCACCGTTTCCTGCGGCTCCGGCCAGCCGCTCGGCAACCCGGCCGGAGCGGCAGAACAGCGAGGTTACCGCAAGCCGGGCGACTCCAAAGCGGGCAATCGGAATGGCAATGCCGGTCAGCTTCCTGCCGCGATCGAGTTCAGACTGTTTGGCAGGATCGAGCGGCGGCCACTCTTCGCAGCGCATGGGATCGATCAGCAGAACGCTCGCCACGTCCGCAGGAAACAGCAGCGCGTAACGGCGCACCACCAATCCGCCAAAAGAATGGCCGACCAGAATGTAGGGCGGCTTGATGCCCGCGCCTGCCAGCATGGCGTGCAGTTCGGCGGCGATGTTGGCGGGCGTCCTCGCGGTGTGGCAGGGACTGCTCCATCCCAGGCCAATGCGATCGTAGGACGCGGTCAAAGCAAAGTGCGAAACGATCTCCTGAATGTGGAACCAGTTCAGATTGGTGGCCGCGATCCCGGCTTCAAACAGGACGGTAGCGCGCCCCGCACCCTTTTCCAGCAAATAGAGCCTGCGCCTGCCTCCGATGTCGATCCAGCGGCCTCCGGTTGCGAAGCGCCGCCGATCGGAGCGCGCGCCCAGGCATTGATACAGAAAGCCGGTCAGAACGATTGTCGCTGCCAAACCGAGAACGGACAAAAGGAAGTACATGCGCCATCCTAGAAATGCGTGAGTTGGGCTTGACTGAAGTCATTCAGGCCGAGATTCGCCTTGGGCGTCCCCCGGTCCACGATCAGCAGCGTTGATCCTGCATGGCCCCGTATCTTCACTTCCACCTGGCTTGCCGACCAGACGCCGCCGTTCTGGCGCAACCCGAAGTAGGTCAACTCTTTCACCTGTCCGCCCTCTTTCAAAGTCTTCTCCGCAAACACAGGGAAGCCGATACCGTGATCCAGCCAAGTCTTCACTTCGGCATAGTGCGTACGATCCGAGGTGCTCGGCGTGCTCTTCACCACGTCGCAATCGCGCGCGCCGAACTTGGCTGGCGGGAGGGTCGCCTGTCCCGGCCAGAAGTATTGGCCTTCAAGAAAGTCCTCGTAACTGAAACCGGCGCCCAGGGGTCCGTCGCTCCATTTCTCAAACGGAAGTGTAACGGGCGCTGCATCGCCCGGATGAGCAATCTGGATCGTATTTCTACCATTTGGCCGCATCTCGAGCGAAATGTGCTCCCGTGCATTGGCCGGTGAAGCCACTTCCACCAGCACGCGCAGCACACCGGGAAACCAGTGAGCCTTGATGTTGATGCCATAACTGATGCGCGCCCCTCTCTCGTCGACCCTCACCAGGTGACCGCTGACGCGATAGTCCGCCGACTGAATTCGCTGCCGCGGTACGGCCAGCGTTGCCTGCACATCGGCGGCATGAGCGCCCAACGGCAGCAACATTGCGGCAATAAGCACTACGGTCGCAAGCTTCATTCCTCGATCCTTCCGTCGCGAATTCGAATCTCACGCGCCGCCGAGTGAGCGATGTCGTTCTCGTGTGTCACCACAATCAGCGTCATGCCGCGCTGCTTCTGGATCCCTGTGAGAATCTCCATAATCCGCGCCGTGTTGACGCTGTCCAGATTTCCTGTGGGCTCGTCGGCCAGCAGGATCTCCGGTGCGTTGGCCAGGGCCCGCGCAATCGCTACCCGCTGCCGCTCGCCCGCTGACAACTCGTTGGGATATTGCCGCAAGCGGTGCGCCATACCCATCTCCCGCAGCAGAGCCTCGGCGCGCTGCGCGCGGTCGAATCCGCTTTCGCGTACCGCCAGCATGGGCACCTGCACGTTTTCAAGGACGCGCAGCGTGGGCATCAGATGAAATGCCTGGAAGATGAATCCGACGTTCCGTGACCGGTAAGTATCAAGATCGACCGCCGAACCCAGCCGGGCGTTGCGGAAGAGGACTTCGCCGCTGGTGGGCGTATCGAGTCCGCCCAGCAGTTGGAGCAGGGTGGACTTGCCGCTGCCGCTGGGTCCGCTGATGGCCAGAAAGTCTCCCGCGCGGATGGATAGATCCACACCGCGCAAGGCCTCGATCCGTCCCTCATCGTAGCTTTTGCGCAGGTCACGCACTTCCAGCAGAGGGCTAGTCATTGCACAGTGCCTCCGCCCACCACCGCGGGCCACAGGCAAAGTTCTTCATGCGAACCAGGCGGCGAAAAGTTGGGAGAACCATGTCGTGGGAGAAAACTCGGACGGACCGGGACTGATCGCGGACTTTGTAGGCGCCTGTTTAGTAGCTGGCAATTGCTGCTTCCATAAAAGCAATCCCGAGGGGAGAACGGCCGTTCTGCGCGCATGAGTTGCATCGCAGAAACCCGCGCTTTGTGTAGACCGAACGGCCCGAAAGGCCACCGCTGCGACTGTGGCACTGGCCATTGCCTCAAGGCGAAATCCGCGCGACATCCAGGATTCGTCCGGCCTACATGGACAAAATAGAAAACAGAAACCTGAATTGAAGTTGCTCTATCCAACTTTGCGGCGTCCATTCTGTTACGCGAAAATTGGACAAGGAAACAGCGCCCAATGCTCACCGACGCCGGCCGGAGCCAAATCAGTCGCAGCGTCGAGCTTTGGTTGAACCCATCTGAACAAAGCCGGTCCGAAGTCGAACGTGACCTTCGGACCGCTCGAAAAATGGCTAACGACCGCGGCCGCGCGAAGCGCCGCCACCGCCGCCGCTGCCCTTGCGCGCCTGGTAGCAATCCCGGCAGAAAACCGGACGATCGCCACGCGGTTCGAAAGGCACTGTTGTAGGCTGGCCGCAACCCGAACAAATCACAGGTGTACCCTGTGCCGGAGCCGAACGGTAGCCGGACCCCCCCTGGTCGTTCTTCTTTGCCTGACGGCAATTCTTGCAACGCTTTGGGGTCGAATAACCACGTTCCTGAAAGAACGCCTGATCAGCAGCGGTAAAGGTAAAGTCCTGCCCGCAATCGCTGCACTGTAATTGAATATCTCCGGCCATGGGTCTCCTCGTGGAGATTGTACAGCCCAATCGCTCTTTTGCGTGCAATGATTCTTTTAAATACAGAAACTTGCCGGAAGCCTGGATCAAATCAGTCTTCGATAAGCCCTTCCGCCAGCAAGTCAACAACTTCCCGCCGCCATCCAGGGGCCGAAGTGAGCTCCTGCAGGACCCCACTCAGGTGGCCAAGGCCCCGGCAAAGAATTTCATTTTCACCCCTGCCGTTTCCCCTGTAACCTATCCCGCAGGTTGCCACTGCTCCTGTGCGTAACCGGAATTGCGCAAGACTGGCCGGCGTCCAGCCGGCCGCCGAACAACCAGCGGATTCCCCTCCGCTCCAACCTACAAGCGAGGTCAATTCCCCATGAAGAATCAACTGAACTCATTGCTTCTCACCGCTGCGCTCTCCGGCCTGATCGGTGGGACCGCGGCAGCCGCCGCTCAAACAGCCGCACACGGCACAGCACAAGGCTCCTCGGTGAAGGCGGCCAAGGCTGGCCTCCGCTACACCTCCCAGGATAAGGACAAGGACAAACACTCCTGTAAAGGCAAAAACGACTGCAAGGGAAAGGGCGGTTGCAAGACGGGCGACAACGGCTGCAAGGGCAAGAACACATGCAAGGGCAAGGGCGGTTGCGCCACCGACGGCTCTACTCCGCCCAAGAACGCTTAACTCAAGAGGATGTAATCCTCACCGCAGGCGCGACGGTGAATCCTGAGCTCTCTTCCCGCCACGCCTGCGCTTCCGACTTTTCCCTTTCGGCTCGAAGACCCTTACGCCCTCATTTGCCTGGCAATCCCCATTCTGCAGGCCTGCCCCATAGATGCCAGCACAACACATATCCATACGTGCGCGCTTTCACTCTTAACCTTTTGTTAAGACAAAGCGTGGCGACGCACATCAATGCATTGCTCACAGCGTTGATCAAGGCTCTAAAAACCATGAGTCCTGACAAGACAAGAAAAACCATCGAGCTTCTTGTCTTTTTGAAGAATATTAATTTGGAACGCTGATATTCAATGCGCGAGGGTCCTCGAAAGCGGTTGGCCGTGTGCCCCTGCCGGTGAGAAGCGCGTGCCTTCGGGAGATAGTACACCTCTTTGCCCATCCGCCAAGCCCGATGACACCATTCGATCTCTTCAAAAAAAAAGAAAAAGTCTTCATCGAGGAGCCCTAACTCAGGCAAGGCGCTCCTTCGCACACAAAGACAAGCGCCAAAGACGCTTTCTTCCGCAAGCGGAACGTCACCGGACATCTTCCTTCTGAAGCGATCTGGGAAAATGCACCGGAGAATTGCGCGTGGAACCAATTCTTCTGTCAGCGATGGAAAAGGAGCGAAGGAGCTTTGCAGTTTTCCGTCAGGGTAATACAGTTGCCCACCAGCGATTGCCATCTTGGGCATGGCATCGAACCCGTCAGAAAATGCCTGGAGACAACCGGCTTCCAACTGGGCGTCATTATTCAGTAAAAGGACAAATTCCGTGGATGCCCGGACAATACCCTGGTTCACGGCTCGGGCAAAACCCATGTTGCGGTCGTTGTGAATGACCAGCATGCCGGAAACTCTTCTTTCCAGAATTTGAATGGAATCGTCGTGGCTGTTGTTATCGATGACGAAGATTTGCGATGTTGGGACACCCTCGCGCAAAGCCGAAAGGACGCACTCAAGCAACATGGTTCCGCCGTTGTAATTCACAATAACGATGGAGAATCGGACGCCTGTCTGGGAATCCGCCGGTCTGGGTTCTTCCAGAACATCAAGCGTCTCTTTCATTGCCTTTTCCAAATTCCTCAGGTCATAGACTATCAAGAGATGCTCTCAAGACCGGGCCGATTGCGGCCTGGAAGTATCAGCCTGAACCATAGATTTTTTGGGGGAGCGCAAAGCCAGTGCTGGCGCGGGGGATGCGCCGAACAATCGATCTCCGGCATGTGAGAGCGCACATCAAACCTGCGATCAAAGCCGGACCCAACATGTGAGAAAATCGTGCCTGCTTGCAGCAGGGACCGCAAACCGCGCCCCGGATGTTTCCAGGCAGCGTTTGCTGGGGTTGATCGAACGCACAGCCCTCTAGTGCTTCTTGGCCGGCTTCGCCGCGGGCTTCTTGAGTGCCGGTTTGGCCTTGTTCACCGGTTTGGAACTCGGAGCAGGAGCTGACTTTTTCTTTGTGGTCGCAGATTTGGACGCTGCTGCTTTGGATGCGATCTTCACGGGCGGCTTGACCGGGACTTTGCCTGCGGGCTTACCAGCAGCTTTGGCCGGCGCTTTTGCGATAACTTTCGCCGCAGCCTCTTTGACCGTGTGCCTGGCTTCTGGCGCCGACTTTTTCGCTGCAACCGTCGCCAACTTGGCCGGCGCCGACTTTTCCTTGGCCGCAACTGCCGACTTGGCGACCAGGGCCGCGGGTTTTGACCCATGCACCACCTTTCCCGCTGACGCTGGCTTGGGCTCCGGTTTGGCCCCAACCTTGAGTGGGTGAACCGCTTCCGGCTTCCCGGCTGGTTCGGACTTGAACGCGGTCCCTGCCTTTTCGACCCGGACCGCGACGGGCGCG
>Ga0255354_1000217_pt1 | contig 36300 bp, 32 predicted proteins | sample HBST50metaG_FD_189942 | JGI IMG/M metagenome (GOLD analysis project Ga0255354, IMG submission 189942) | Peat soil microbial communities from Stordalen Mire, Sweden - H.B.S.T50 | ecosystem: Environmental > Terrestrial > Soil > Wetlands > Peat | place: Sweden: Norrbotten County, Stordalen Mire...
TGTTGCGCCTCGACCAGCAGCGCGCCTTCGGCGGGGTTGTGGCTGCACGGCTTCTCCACGTAGACATGTTTTCCGGCCTGCACGCCGGCGATGGCCATGGGCGCATGCCAGTGATCGGGAGTGGCGATGGTGATGACGTCCACATCCTTCCGCTGAAGCACCTCGCGGAAGTCGCGATCCATGGACGGCCGGTAGCCGAGTTCTTTCTCGGCGCTGTCGGCGTACCTCTTGAGTATGTTGGCGTCCACATCGACCACATGAGAGACGCGCGCCGTCTTTCGGTTGGCGCTCAGCGCGGAGAGATGCGCATAGGCGCGGCCATTGAGACCGATGACGGCAAAGTTGAGACGGTCGTTGGAGCCAAGAATCTGCCCATAACTTTTCGCGCTGGAATGAATGGCCAAGCCAGCCGCGCCGAAAGCAAGTGTGTCAAGAAAATCGCGTCGTGTGATCATTTTTCTCCGTTTATTTGTCTCCAAGCGCCAAGTTATGATGAAACCGGATCACAGAGCTGCCGCGTCTTGCAACGCCTGTTTCATGCCAGTCCAACTGATGCGCGAAGAATCTTCTGGTGTGCCCAGCCCGCGCCAATGGGTTTCGAGGCTGACCGCCTCGCGGAATCCGGCCTGTTTCAGCGCGCGGAACTGCGCCGCCCAATCGATGAATCCCTTGCCCACCGGCGACCACTCGATCTTGCCGGCCTCGTTTCTGACCGCGTTCTTGCAGTGGCAATGATGGATGCGGTTCTTGGGGATCAACTCCCAGGCTGTAGGGAAAGCGTCGAGTTCGTCGCGCATGACCGCATTGGCCGGGTCCCAGTTGAGAGCAAGATGCGGGGTTGGAATGGCATTCATGGTGCGGGCGGATTCGCGGCCCGTCGCGGTGTTACAGGCAAATTCGTTTTCCAGAATCAGCTGAATGCCCTGCTTGCCGGCTATTTCAGCGGTGGCGCGCAGCTTCTCGTCGATGGCGGCGCGATAGGGAGCCACATCGTCGAGACGCCAGAAATCGAAGCAGCGCACCTTGCCGGTATTGAATTGTTTCGCCAGGGCAATCGAGCGCTCCAGCAACTCGTCCTGCTGCTTGAAGGTGGATTCCGCAGCGCCATGCAGATCGGCCTTGGAACTATAAGACGAGGTGGCCGCTCCCGGCCAATCGGTTTTGAAGAGCGGGCTTGCAATATCAGTAACTTGCAGGCTGTACTTGGCGAGAATGCGTTTGGCCTCGGCGATCTGCGCCTCGGAGAGTTCCGTGACGTTTTTATCCCACATACCGCGGATCTCGATCCAACCCATGCCGAAGTCGTGCGCGGCAACGTAGCAGGCGCGGTCGAAGTCCTGCGATATCTCGTCATTGATGACGGAAATCCTGAAGGGGGAGTTGGCGAAGGCGGCCCATGACGGCATGGGCCGTGCGGTGCAAAAAGCAACAGCAGCCCCCGCATCGGCAAGAAAGCTGCGTCTTGAGAAAGTCACCACGATTTTCCTTTCCATTGTGCTCGAAATTTACGAATTGTCATCGTATATCGAGAGTAAAGCAAGCTGGCCGCCTCGTGCTGAGACGGCCAGCCGTTGATGGAGGACAGCGCCCGGCTAGAAAGTAAACTTGACAGCCGCCTGAAGGACACGCGGACCGCCGACGCCATTGACGTTGCCGACGCCGCTGCCCAGGGTGCTGGTGATCTCGCCAAAGCTGCTCGACGTGGACGAAGCGGTCGGCAGACCGAAGGCGGGAGTGTTGCTCATGTTGAAGGCGTCAAACCTAGCCTCAAGAACTGACTCGTGGTAGATGGGAAAGCTCTTGAAGAGCGACAGGTTGTCAGAGAAGTAGGCTGGACCGCGGAATTGGTTGCGCTGCGAAGTACCGTTTGTGCAAGGAACGGGGTTGGCAGGCGTCCAAGCGGTGCAGGTAGGGGCCGAAGGGTTGTTAAAGGAAGCCGTATTGAACCACGGAGTTCGGCCGGCCGACGTTCCGCTGACGTTGTGCGTGACCGTAAACGGGCCAGTAAAATTGGCTGTCGTGGTGGTTCCCGACGTAACAGTGGAGGATGTGACCGTAAAAGGCAAGCCCGAGACCATCCCGATGACAGCCGACGTCTTCCACCCGCCAATAACCATGTTGGCTGCTTTGTTGTTGTTGACCCACTGGTGGCCTTTGCCGAAGGGCAGCTCGTAGGTAACCACTTCCTCGGCGTTCAGCTTGCGGTCGAAGTCAAGCAGATTGTAGTTGCGGCGCCAGTCGCCGCTGAAATAGAGCAACCCTCCGTCCTGAGCGCCGGTCGCGTAGCCTTGCGCCTTGCCCCAGGTGAATGAGGAAGTGAAGGTCAGGCCGGCGGAAGCACGCTTTGTGAGCGAGGCTTGCAGCGACTCATAGTTGCTGGAAAAACCCAAGAAGTACTCCGTGACCGACGCGGTCTTGCCGAAGGCGACGTTGAAGGGATCGTATGTTGAGCCTTCTTGACCATAGATGCTTGGGTTGTTGATGTTTTGCCCCACGTCGATCCGCGTTCCGTGGTTGGCGACATACGCAATCTGAAAAGACATATTGTACGGCAGAGCCTGCTCAACCGCTGCGTTCCACGAGGCGACATAGGCATTCTTGAAGTTGAGGGGGATATAGAGGTTTCCCAGTCCGAGGGTACCATTCGCCTTGGTTTCTGTCAGCGTTCCATCCGATCCAAACGTGGCCGACGGGGTTTCGGGAACTCCGGTGACGAAATTGACCGCGCTACCACCCGAGTCGAGTGCCGGTCCATAGGTTGGCGTGTTCACGTAGTTGGTGCTGGTCTTGATGGGATAGTTATAGGCATAGCTGTTGTCCACAAAAGGGACATAGCTGACGCCGAATCCTGCGCGAAGAACGGTCCTATCCGATAGACGGTAAGACGCTCCCAGCCTCGGAGCAAAGTTCGTGAAGTCCGTTTTCATCCCGATATTCGATGGGTTCCCGTCTACGCCGGCCTCGACGAGTTGATTGTTGGCTGGATTGTAGCTGACGAAGCCGCCCGCCTTGCGGGGTGTGGCCGGCGGATACAGCTCATAGCGCAGACCGATATCCACGGTCAGCTTGTGAGAGACCTGCCACTTGTCTGAGGCAAAGAAGAAGAGCCAGGTCTGCCGGTAGCACGGAAAGGTGCTGTTGGTGTCCTGTCCCACTCCAAAGGGTACGTCGAAGAGTACGCTGGCGACGTCGTTTGCCTGCCCAGTGGAGACGGCACCCGGTGCCGAGGTCTGGTTCTCGGTGAAATAGAACGTTCCCGCAGCGGCGTTGATATTTCCTTGAAGAAGATCGTCGCGCACACGGCGGATGTCTACGCCGGCCTTCAAGGTGTGATTGCCTTTGATCATGGTCCAGTTATTGGCAAAGTCGATATTGGATTCGGCACGCAGCCAGGGCAGAGACTGCGAGTAGCCGATCAGCGGATTGCTTAGAGAGCTTGTGCTGGATGCCTGTGAATTGCCGGCGAACTGGCTCAGTTGAAAGGCAACCTGGCCGCTGCTGTTGGTTGATTTATCTGTTCCGTTGACGCCGGTGCCGGGGATGCCAAGAGTCGCCGCGTCGTCGCTACCGAAATCGGTCTGCTGCGCCGAGTTGCGCAAATGAGCCACGCCAAAACGCACTTCGGTGAGCAGGGTTGGCGAGAAGACGTGATCGTAGTTCGCGCCCGTGCTATAGGCCGCTGCAGTTCCGGTCGCTTCAAAGCCGCCGTTGGCGGGTCCGCCAAGGAACGAACCGAAGAGCGGCGCCTGGTAAGTGTTGATGTTCTGATGGCTGAAACGGCCGCTGAGGTGATCCTTCTGTGTGATCGTGTAGTCCGACTTGATGTCGTAGCTGGTGGTGTCTTTGTGGAAAGGAAGGTTCTGCGAAAAATTGTTGGTGAGCGCTCCGGCGATGTATGCCGCCGATGCAAGATTCTTTGCGGGATTTCTCGCCAGGGCATCCAAATCCTGCAGAGCGGTTAAACCAACATTCTTGAAGGTCGTTTTGCTTTGCAGGGCCGACTCCGTAAGTTCGGAAATCGGAATCAGGTTGCCGACGAACGCTGTGCGTCCCGTCCCGCAATTGCCGTTCGGCGTGGTGCCCGAGCAGTCCGCAGTATCGCCAGAAGTCGGATCGTAAACCTGGCCCTTATAGCCGCTTAGATCGATGTTGCCGTTCGTCACGTTATAGAACGGAATGGTCGCGTTTGTCGTCGTGGCTTCGTGATCGGAAGTACGAAGGAAGTCGCCGAAAATGAACAGCTTGTTCTTTAGGACTGGTCCCCCGACCGAACCACCCGTGTAGTTGTAGACCAGCCGTCCATTGGGCCCGGAGGCGAAGTAATTGCGGGCATTGACGCCGTTGTTTTCCATGTTCTGAAAGACGGAGCCATGAAACTGGTTGGTTCCGGACTTCAGGGTGACGTTGACGACGGTTCCCACCGCGCGGCCGAACTCGGCCTCAAAGTTATTGGTGGTGATGTCCACGTTCTGGATCGCCGCTGCGGGCGGAACGAGGATGATGTGAATGCCGGTGCGCTGGTCGTCGTCGATACCCTCAATCTGGTAGAGATTGACGTAAGAGGACTGGCCGTTCGCGTTGGTGGAGAGGTCGTTGTTGGCGTTGTAGAACTGCGAATTGTTGAAGACCACGGGCGCCATGCCCGGAACTATGTTAAGCAGGGACTGAAAGCTGTTGCCGCTGCTGAGCGGAAGATCGGTGATCTGCTTCTGCTCGATCGTCGTTGAGATGTCAGCGCGATCCGTCTGCAACTCGGGCGGAGCCGCGGTGACAACTACCGACTCCGTGACGCTGCCAGTAACCAGGCTGACATCGACGCGCGCCGTGGTGTTTGTAGCTAGCAAGATGTTCTCGCGGGTCTCTTTCTTGAAGCCGGGCGAGGCGACCGTCACGGAATACAGCCCGGAAGGAAGATCCGGTGCGGTATAGTTGCCGCTCTCATTGGTGACAAACGAATACACAGTGCTTTGCCCGGTCAAAATAATCGTGACCTTGGCGTTGACGACGACGCCCCCGTTGGCATCAGTGACTGTGCCGACAATTGTTCCCGTAACAGCCTGGGCGAAAACGGCTTGCGGCAAGCTCAGGAAGAGCAGCGCGATGAGAAGTACTGACAGCTTTCGTACCATTGTGTGAAGCCTCCTTAGAATCGGAAAATTGCACAAAGTTCCACCGAAGCTCTCTTCTCTGAGTTTTTTGAACTCCGTGGCACACGTATCCTCGATACGGCAGCAACTCTCCGCTCACGATAAAAGATCCGACAAGGTGAATACCGCGTGCTGTCTGTAATATTACGCGTATATTACGCTTATATCTTACTGCAATAGAATCACTTACGTGTCCGATGTAAACCGGAATTCCGGGTACCTGGAGGGCGCATTGCAAGTGACAATTGCTGATGAAGTGACGTAAACTACGACTGATTCGGGAGATGAACCCTTTCTCATGTCGAGCACCGCACATGAAACCACCCACTGGACGCCACAGACCCCGGCAGATCGGGATCTGATCACCCGGGAACTGAATGCGATTCTCTCGAGCAGCCATTTCAATGGCAGCAAGCGCTACCCGGCGCTGCTGAAATACGTGGTCAGCAAGGTCCTGGACGGCCATTCGGAAGAGTTGAAAGAACGCACGCTCGGCGTCGAAGTCTTCGACCGCCCGCCGGATTACGATACCAACGCCGATCCGGTCGTACGTTTCAGTGCAAGCGAGGTCAGAAAGCGGCTCGCGCAATACTACAGCGAAAACGGCGCGAGTTCGCAGCTTCAGATTCATCTGCCGCTGGGCTGCTATGTGCCGGAGTTCAAGCCGAAGAGCGCTGCGCCAGCCGTTTCTGCTCTGCGGCGCCGCCATTTTCTGTGGTGGGCAGCCGCTGTCTTTCTGCTCATACTTGCTGTCTTCGGCGTATATTCTTACCACAAGGCGTCTGCACCAAGAAGCACGGATAAGCTATGGGTTCCGCTCCTGCATTCGCCTGATTCCGTTCTTATCGTCGTCGGTACCAGCGATTTCGTACGTCCGAATGTCAAGCCCGTGGAGGCCGCCGAGACAGACCACTCGAGGGGGCCGAACCATCACGTTACGATGTCCAGCGCGCTTGCGCTTGCCCGTCTGACTGGCTTTCTGCAGGCGACCGGCAAAGCCTATGAGATCAAGGATGATCGCGAAGTCAGCCTGACGGACTTTCGTTCTCGACCGGTCATCTTGATCGGCGCCCTGAGTAATCCCTGGACGTTGCGCCTGACCGATCCTCTGCGCTTCCGTTTTGACATCAGCTCATTTTCGAGAATACAGGACAGAAAGAATCCCAATAGCAATGAGTGGAGCGATCCCTCTAATTATGACGCCATCACCTACGATTACGCCTTGATCACGCGTTACCACGACACGACCACCAACGGCCCTGTCATGGTGATTGCAGGTCTTGGCCCATATGGCACGGAGGCCGCGAGCGAGTTTGTGGTCTCACCGCAGTATATCGATCAGTTGCTCAGCAAGGCGCCAGCAGGTTGGGAAGACAAGAATCTAGAGATCGTGGTCAGAACCGATAAAATCAACGGCGAAGCCGGTCCGCCCTTCCTTGTGTCCTCTACTTATTGGTAACTCATTTACTCCGCACGCTCGGGTGAGTCCACGGCTGAGTTTTGTTTACCTATTGTTTAGGGAACCTCTGATTAAGTCATCCACCCTCATTGTGTTTGCATCAAATGATAGGTAGATGGAGATTGCGATGCGCCAGATAACATTTGCCTGTCAGCCGAGTTTTGAGAAGTTTGCCCGAGCCAGCCGCCGAGAGCAGTTTTTGCAGACGATGGATTCCGTTGTTCCCTGGTCGGAGTTGGAAGCCTTGATCGCGCCGTATTATCCCAAGACGGGCAACGGCCGCCAGCCTGTCGGTCTTTCGATCATGCTGCGCATCTACTTTCTGCAACACTGGTTCAATCTCTCCGATCCCGGCGCCGAGGATGCGCTCTACGATTCGCCCGCGCTGCGCGGCTTTGCCGGAGTCGATCTGGGCCGCTGCGCCGCGCCCGACGAGTCGACCATCTTGTCCTTTCGCCACCTGCTTGAACAGCACGACTTATGCGGCAAGATTTTCGATACGGTGAATCTCTATCTGGATCGCAAAGGCATTCGCATCTCTACGGGCACGATTGTTGATGCCACGATCATCGCGGCTCCCTCGTCGACCAAAAGCAGCAAGAAGGAACGCGATCCTCAGATGCATCAGACCAAGAAGGGCAACCAGTACTACTTCGGCGCCAAGGCGCATATCGGAGTCGACAGCAAGGAATGCGTGGTGCATTCGGTCTGCACCTCGGCGGCCTCGGTGCATGACAAGCATATGTTGCCCGGCTTACTGCATGGCGATGAAAAGAAAGTGTGGGGCGATGCAGGCTATCAAGGGCAAACCGAGGCGATTCACGAGGCCGCGCCCAAGGCGCAGGACATGACCAATCGGCGCGTGAAGACCAAGCAAGGCGTGGATGAAGTCGAGAAGCGCAAGAACCGAACTAAGTCGAGAGTTAGAGCCAAGGTGGAGTGGCCCTTTCGCATCTTGAAGCGTGTCTTCGGTTACACCAAGGTGCGCTATCGCGGCATCGTGAAGAATCACCACTGGCATCTGGCGGCCTTTGCTTTGGTCAATCTTTACCAACATCGCAAGCGGCTGATTCCGCAGTTGGCCCCGCTCCGGGCGTAGTGTCTTTGGAGGCCGGGGAACGGCCTCCAGAGATGCAAAACGCGGAGGCGTGCAAAGTACTTTTACCTATGAAATCGCCGACAGCACGCGGAATCGCACCTGGAAATCAGCCACCAACCTTCAATATGCAAAAATCAGAACCTGATCAGAGGTTCCTTAGCGAAACAATAGAACGGAGATGCCACCTGGGGAGCACTGTTTGGCAGTGTTTCTGATTGTTGGTTTACTTGACTGAAAGCAGAATGGCCTTGCCTTTGGCCTTCGACGAGCGAAGGAAATAAATGGCTCCGTAGATGCCCCAGAGGGCGGAAATGATCAGCGCCACAATTGGCTCCTTAAATGTGCCCAGGCCGAATACCGGGCTGATCAGGTAGAAGGCCATGCAGACAACATTGGCCAGTAAACCGAAGCCAGGAATGAGCAAGTGACGAACTACGCTGTAATCGTGGCGCCTGTGGTACGCAATGATGCACAGCAAGCAACTCAGCGCATAGAGGATGAAGGTGCCGAAGTTGGAGGTCAGCGTGATAGTCAGCAGCGAGTTGGGCAGCGCGGCTAACTGGTCGTGCGAGAGGTAGCCGAAGTTGGAGAAAATGCCGTGTGGCAGTGCTGCGATGGCTGCGTCGGAGGGCGCACTCAGGTCTCCAAAGACCAGCGATACGGCAATGACGCCTATTACTGCGCTAATGACGGCGAGCGTCCAGATCGCTTTGCGGGGACTTAGCGATCCGGCATGAAGGATCCCGAAGTGCTCGTGAGCTTCGTCGTCCTTGCCCATGGCATAGGTGACGCGAGCGCCGGTGTTCATACAGCTGAGCGTGGTGCCGATCAGCGCCAGGAATACGGAAACGGCTTCAGCAAGCATGAAGTATTTGCCGTTGCCCTGGCCCAGCAACCCGTCACCGACCATGATCATCATATCGCCGATGGGCGCTGCCGAAGTGACTGCGCTTTGCATGGTATAGCCGGAGTTGAGGAAGTAATTGGCTGCGAAATACTCGATCAGGTAGCACACAAGGCCCTGAATCAGCAGCGACGAAATGACAGCGATGGGAATATGCTTGGTGGGGTTCTTTGCCTCGCCTCCCATCGAGGTCACCGATTCGAATCCAACCAAAATCAAAATGGCGACCGTCGCCTGGATAAAGACAAAGCTGAATTTGTGCGGCGCCACAACCGAGGCAGCCGAGGTATGGGTAAGGAAGTTGCCGCGCGCGTCCTTCTCGGGATAGTCGATGGTGAATGGGACCGGCTTGCCGACCGAGTCCAGCAGAGGCGCTGGAGCGCCGGTGGCGTCGCGAACTATGGAACCGTCCTTGGCTGTGGCAAATTGGTAGTTGTAAGTTGCCAGCGTTTGTCCGTCATACTGGAAGGCCGGCGAACCAGCCGGATGGCTTGTACGATAGCCGATGGCGAGCACACTGAAGACCAATAATGCGGAGATCTGGACAATGTTGATAGCCAGGTTGACGGCCGTCGAAGCCCCTGCGCCCTTCGATGCGATCCATCCAACAAAGAATGAGAAGGCAATCGCCACCAATGCCATGAAGATAAGTCCAGGGTTTGAGCCACTCATAAAGTTGGGATACAGGAAGCCGACTATATAGCCCACGAAGGCGCCGGTAACAGCAACCATCACGCCCGGATAGACCCAGTAGTAAAGATGCGAGCCCCAACCTACAATGAACTTCGCAATTCGCGCATACTTAAAAAACCTGTCCTTGGATAGGAGCGCCTGCTCTGCGTAATAGTAGCTCGAGCCCGTGCCGGGATAAAGTTTGGAGATTTCTGCGTAGGCGACCGCGGTGGCCAGGCAAAGCAGCAGGGCAGCAAAGATGCCTAGCCACATGGTCGGCGCAGTGCCGCCAGTGCCGGCTTGAATGACGAAAGTAAGCCAAAGAAAAGCGCCAGGGGCAATAAGGGCCATTGCGTTACTGGTCAGTCCGGTAAGACCCAGAGTGGCCTGCATTTGAGGTGCCTTTTGATCTGCCATGAACATTCTCCTGAACGTGATGTGTTTTCGGCTGCTCCCGGCATCTAGACACCGGTCGTTCCTGCGGCTCACTCTCCTGAGATTCGCTGGCCGAGGCGATATAACAAATCTGAGTGATTTATCTGAAGGCTAAAGCTGAAGTGATAAGGATGACATGAAGAAACAGAAATGAAAGGCGAACAAAACCGCAATGAACCTGACCCTAACGAGCCTCAGGGCCATTTCCAGGAATTGATAGACACACCAGTGGCATGACTGTGGAGCGGATCGCGTCTTTGTGGACCTTGAAAACGCGCTCCTTGATAGGTGTGGACTTTACAAAATCCAAGTACGCCCGCTCAAGATGCGCGCGGAAGTAGGCGCGAGCCTTCTCTTCGTTCGGCTCCAAACCGGCCTGGCGAAGGTTGTCTCCCATACGCCGCAGTATGTGCAGCCGTGCCACATTCAGCACCGCAGGATCATAGGGAACGCAAAGAAAGCGAAAATAGTCCTCAGCGGACGAAAGCTTGGCCAGTTGTTCAAGCACAGTCATATTTCGCCTCCAGTGGTGTGTCCATGAAAGTCGCAGTACCGCTGGCGCGCCAGTAGAAGTCCAGCAACTCCTCTGAACTGACTACGCGCTTTGCCTGCATGGATCGCTGCCGAACTTGATCCAACACCAATTGCGTGCGAACTCTGTCCGTGATTAATCCAAGAGATTGCAGCGCACCTGCGACCGATGCCAATCCCGAGTGCTTTCCCAGAACAATCTCACGCACACGGCCGAAGGTTCGCGGCGATAATTCCTCATAAGTAGCTGGATCCTTCTGCAGGCCATCGACATGAATGCCAGATTCATGCGTAAAGGCATTGGCGCCAACGATCGCTTTCCCAACGGGAATAGGACGGCGTGCCGCCCTGGCCACGATTTCAGCAAGTTCCGGCAACCGTTTGAGATTCACGTTGCTACCGCCTCCATGGAAGTGATTCAGGCACGCAGCAACTTCTTCGAGAGCGGCATTGCCGGCGCGCTCTCCCAGGCCGAGCACACAAACGCTGGCATGAGTTGCTCCCCCTCGAATTGCCGCTAGCGTATTCGCCGTCGCCAAACCAAGGTCATCGTGGCCATGGAACTCCAAGTCGGCACCGGTCGCACGGCCAAGCCGCGTGAATGCCTCGTACACCGAAAAAGGCTCCATGTTGCCGAGCGTGTCAGCGTAACGAAAGCGATGAGCACCAGAGCTTGCGGCTGCTTCCACTGCGAGTAGCAGAAAATCCATGTCGGCGCGACTGGAGTCTTCACCTCCCATGGCCACGCGCAATCCGCAATCGACAGCATAGAGAATCACATCACGGATGCGGTTCAGCACGCCTGCGCGATCCAGATTTAGCTTGGCCAGCATTTGAATATCTGAAACCGGAATGGAGAGATTCACCCGCTTCAAGCCGGTCTTCCGTGCAACATCGACATCCGCGCGTGTCATGCGACACCAGGCAATTGGCTCGGACTTGCTCAACGCACCACCAATGGCCGCGATCTCTTCGATCTCCCTTTCTCCAATTGCTGGCGTGCCTGCCTCTATCTCATCCACGCCAGCGTCTTCCAGCGCGAGAGCAATAGCTAGCTTCTCTTCAAGTGTGAAGGCCACCCCCGGAGCTTGTTCTCCATCTCGGAGCGTCGAGTCGTTAATTACAACGCGAGACACATTAGGCATAAGCAGCCTCCATGGGAACAGAACCGGCTTGCAGATCGCTTACTGCTTGCTGAAGGACTTCAATAGCCCGATCCACTTCGCAATCTGAGTTCTCGCGGGAAAGAGAGAAACGCACCGATCCGCGCAGATGGCTGAATGGAATCTTCATTGCGGTCAGCACATGGGATGGATTGAGAGAACCCGACGTGCAGGCCGATCCGGAAGATGCAGCAATTGACTCACGATTCAACATGAGTAGAATCGAGTCTGCCTCGATATTCTCAAAGGCAATGTTGAGTGTGTTGGGCAGGCAGTTACGACGGTCTCCAACACGAATCGCGGTTGGAACCAGGCGCAGAATCTCTCGTTCCAGGTAGTCGCGCAACAAAGAAACCCTATTCATATCATGCTGCAATTCCTCATCTGCAAGTTGTGCAGCCACACCGAAGCCGACGATTGCTGGCGTGTTCTCAGTACCTGCACGCCTTCCTCGTTCCTGACGGCCGCCATGGATGAGCGGCTCCAACTTCAGCCCGCCGCGCACGTAGAGGGCACCGATTCCTTTTGGACCGTGCATTTTGTGCGCCGAAATCGAAAGCATATCGATCTCAGTTCTATTTACTTTGATTTCGACTCTTCCCGCAGCCTGAACAGCGTCGCAGTGAAATAAGGCGCCGGACGCGTGCGCCATGGACGCAAGCATCTCAACGGGGGACACAACTCCAGTTTCATTGTTGGCCCATTGAATGGAGACGAGAGCTGTCCGCTCACTTAGAGCCTTCCGGTATGCATCGAGAATAAGGTTCCCTTGGCCGTCGACCGGAATGCGATGAACCTTAGCCCTCCCTGTCTTCTCTAAATTCGTGCACAACGCAAGCACAGCAGGATGTTCAACCACCGAAGTAACTATCTCGTTTCTTCCCTGCTGCGTTTGGAGAGCCGAGAGGATCGCCGTGTTATTCGACTCGCTCCCGCCAGAAGTAAAGACAATCTCGCTATCGCGTTCTGCTCCGATTAACGCGCAAACCTGGCCTCGCGCCGCGCATACGGCACCTTTCGCAGCAACACCTAAATCATGCAGCGAAGATGGATTTGCAAACTCGTCGTGAAAGAATGGTAGCATTGCCTCAACAACACGCGGATCGGTGCGCGTTGTCGCATTGTTGTCCAAGTAAATCCACGGTTTTTGTTTACACATGTCTGTCATTACGAGTTTCCTCCGGCAACACCTATCAACAGCAAGATTTGCCGCAGCCACCCTTGGATTTGGCATGGGGATTGTCGAACGAAAAGCCTGTACCCTCGGGTCTGTCAATAAAATCGACCGTAGTCCCGGATATCAGCGCGACGGAGGATGGATCGATCAGGATTTTCACTCCGTGGCTTTCGCAGGAGATGTCCTCTAGCCCTGGGATTTCCACCAGGCCCATCTTGTATTGGAACCCGGCACAACCGCCAGACCGGACCACTAATCGCAGTCCAGCTATCGACCTGGGAACCGTAGCAATCGCTGATTGCAAGGCTTTTGCAGCGGCTTCAGTCAGTTGAATCATCGTGCCCTCCTTCGCTGGCGTTACTTGATATAGAGCACGTTGTGTGCCAATCGCATTTACTGAAAATAGATATACTTAGCCGCGCTCAAAGCGAGTTGGTGAGGAATTTGTCGCCTTTGCGACATGTCGATGGATGGTCATTGTGCGAAAGACGAGTCGATGCCAATCAACCTCGAAGACTCACTATGTGAGCGGGTTCGCGCCAGCAGGCTTTCGCCCGATTCGCTGCCAAAACACTCCTCGAAGTCGCCACACTCGGAACAGCATGGAGCAACGCACATACTGAATCCTTCGTCGCGGCAGATCATGCGATAGAAGAATTTCTTCCACTTCATGTCCTGATCGTTGCGACGCGCCAGTGCGGCGAAGTGACGGAGCATGAGCTTGGATAACTCGCCTCGATTTGCCAGCCCAAGATCCTGCCATAAATGGTTTGGCCGTGTAGATCTGCGGGCTACGAGAAAGGTCAACAGTGAATCCATTGGAGATGAAGCGGTGCGGAAGCGCCACAATAGCTCTCGCAAGCATTTCTCATCTTCGTTGACTGTCGGCTCCGCATCGAGCTTAAACATCTCCATGCGTTCCAATGTTCCGGGAAAGTATTGTTCGATGTTGCGGCGGAGTGCTGAACCACAGATGCCGAGTGCATCGGTGATTGGGCCGCCGACGCGGCACTCATCTATAGCTGCGGCAAAGACACACGCTAGTACATGCCCATCAAAGGGATCGCACGCGGTGGTTGCGTTTGCCTCGATTAGATATGCGTAGATAGCTTGTGGCGTCATCGTCAGTTTTCTAGGATGAACCGTGTGTTTGGCAGTTCTTCCCGCATACTCGACCACATGTTCCGCAGCCAATGCATGCACCTGGATCGGTAATGGTCATCACCTTGCGCAATATCTCCTCGTCGTCATCGAGCCCCACGAGATCGCCGCCTTCAGTAATTCCCTGCAATGTCATCACGGAACGACCACAGACTTTAAAGCAGCGGCCACAGCCAATACACACTTCCTTATCGATGTCCAGAAGATAAAAGGGTTGCCACGCTCTTCCATCGCGCGTCACTGATGGAGCTTCAATTTGTCCCGCCTCCATTTATGCCTCCCCATCTTTCAGTAGCGCGCAACTTCCGGGTATTTTTCAATCCACTCGATCGCATCGGCAACAATCTTTTCGCCTTCTGACTCCAGCTTCCCCAAGCTGTCAAATCCAAACCGATGCACGTCGCGCAAGTGCTTGTTGAAAACGATCAACCTGCCTGCAGTGAGTACAAGGCGGCCAAATCCTTCGTGATGCAACTTCATAAGCGCCGACACCATCACACCGGTAACGCGCTCAATGGTCAGTCCGATAGCGATGTAAAACAGTTCCATGCGCCAAAGTGTTTCCGGATCAGGATCACTCATGAGCGGAATCTCAAGACGCTTTTCCCTGGTCATGATGTATGGTTCCAACAGATCATGATCGCTCTTTGCATCCCATGATCCATGCAGATCCTGAGCGCGCCACTGTTTCACCAATTCATTAAGGAAACCTCGCGTTGCCGGTGCAACTGCTTCGACCGTGTTCTCAGCCATAGACAACCTCATCTTCGAAATCTAGGGTGCGCTCTTTGCCTTTGTTTAGCGCCTTGCGTATCCACGGCGGCGGGTTACCGTTTAGCACTTTCTGCAGCTGCTGCAATGAATCATCGATGGCCTGAGTTTCAGCCACTTTAATCGGGTGAACGTTTTTTGCCACCACTCGAGCGGCAGCTGAGCCCCCGATTGCTGCTACATAGAGAATTGCGCAGTCTTGAATTGCTTCAAGTTTCGTGCCAAGCTTGTCTTCGTTACCGTTCTCTTCCAGGTTGCCGGCGAACTCAACGCAATTGACGAACTGGCAGTTTTCCGGATCGATTTCGTAAATCGCAATCTTCTTGGCCCATCCGAAATGAGCATTGACGTGTTGTCCGTCCTCGGTTGCAAAGGCGACTTTCATAGTCCTCCTAAAAACAAAAAGCACTTACTGCACAAGTTGCACTAGATCGTGAGATTGTTGATGCTCTGGAATCCATGTCTCTGGCGTCGGCTCGTGAGCATTTTCCATGAGAAGATTGCCTACATCGAAGATCAAGTTCCGCGTTCCTCGATAGCCAATTGTTACCTGCTGGCCGGCGCCAAGACGATCAAAGACCGGAATACCAATACGAAACAATGGAATCTGGAGACGCTCCGCTGCTTGCCTCCCGTGCGAATGAGTGACCAGTAAATCGGCTCCAGCAGACCGAAGTTCGAGATCCTCTAGGTCGCCAACTAGAACCTCGTCGATTGGAATGGACTCAAGCACAGGCGACGCTGCAGTTGTGACTGCTGCCTGAATCTCGCATCCCATTTCATGAAGCCAGTGGGATATTGCGAATAGCAGGTCCGGCTCTGCAGCAACAGCGACTCGTTTTCCCCCGAAATAAAAGTGCCCGTCCAGCATTGCATCAATCAACTGGCTGCGCTGGCGCCGATACTTCTTTGGAACGGGGACGCCGCTAATCTCCGACAGGAATCTCATCAGCTCATCGCTGGCCGCCAGCCCAGTGAGCCGTCCGAAAAGCTTGTAAGGAACGCCGGTGTGGTGTTCGAGCGTGATTGCCGCCCCGCGCATCTGTTCCCCGATGGCGACTGTCCAGCACGCGGAATTCATTCTCCGAATTTGCTCGACTGAGATTCCGCCAAGCGATGTCGGTGTAAACTCGGCCGGAATATGTCCATCGAGAAAACCAGAAAGATCCGGAAGACAGATTGGATCGAGACTGAAAGCCTCGAAGATGTCACGAAGCTCATCGATGTCGCCTGGAGTAATGTGGCAGCCAGGCAGCACATTGACGCGTCGCGAAAGTCTGGTCTCAAACTGTGGAACATCCACAAGCTCTTCAAGCATGCGTGTAACCGCCGCAGCCCATCCGTCCTGAAACGTCCCTTGAAAATCCGGAGTGGAGACATCGACGAGGGATATACCATCAAGCTTTGGGTTGTCGGCGCGAATCAGCTTAAGAAAGCCTGTTAGGTCATCTCCCTTAATCTCGGAGATTCCTGTAGTGCAGATCCCAATCAACGTCGGGTGGGTTCGCTCTGCGATATTAACCAACGCCTGTTCCAAGTTGTCGAAGCCTCCCAGAACAGTGGCGACTTCGCTCATCGCCGTCGTCTGCATCGGGATTGCTTCGCGGAAATGACGCACGAACAACACAAGCCCGAAGGAAGTGCAACCCTGGGAGCCGTGAAGCAGCGGCATCGAGTTATCCACTCCCAAGAAGGCTAGCGCCGCGCCAATGGACGGACTCATCTTGAGTGGATTCACCGTGCAGAACTTGTTGCTGATCGTCACTTTCGCCATATGCCCGTCCTATGCTACATGAATGGAGAACTCGTCTTGAGCGATAGAAGCCTCCCACGGAGCATGCTTGCGGATTTGTTCCCAGATGGGATTCGAGAGTGCCTTATCAATCTCGCTCACAAGCGCGACTATGCCTTCATACCCGGCAAAGGCGTGATGCCTTTCCTGGTTGATGTCAAGCCATGGCATCTTTGCTTTCAAAGCGACAAACTGTGTACGTCCTCCTGAGAGCATGATGTCGGCTCGCGCTTCCTTCAGCATCTTGTACATCTCGCGCGGCTTCAGGTCGTCGAACATATGCGCATCGTCTTTCATGATTTTCTTGATACGCTCTTTGTCGTCAGGTGTGGACTTTTTGACGCTGGTGCCAATGACGGTAAGGCCAGCCTCCTGCATCGCGGCTACAACAGACCAAGACTTTACGCCTCCGGTGAAAAGCAATGCCCGTTTACCTGTAAGGCGCGATCTGAAAGGGGAAATTCGTTTCCATGCGCGGGCTTCTTCTCTTTCGATGACGGCTTCGGTGCGGCCAAGCAACTCTGCCGGAGCGCCACGGTCAACAAGCATTTGCGCAATTCTGCGCAGGGCATCGCTCATATCGCCTATACCGTAGAAAGAGCCTTCAGAGTAGGGTATCCCGTACCGCTCTTCCATTTTTCGCGCAACATTGATCATGGCTTTTGAGCAGACCATCATCGCCGCACGAGCCCGGTGTGAGCGCGCAATCTCGTGATACTTCGCATCTCCGGATATGCAAGCTAGAATATGAATGCCCAACTCATCAAGCAGAGGCTTCACCTGCCAAAGCTCACCGGAGAGATTGTATTCGCCGATGATGTTGATATCGTATGGGGTGGTCTCTGCGGGCTCCTCTGTACCGATCACATAGTCTAGAAGCGCCTCGCCTGCGAGCTTGTTTCCGAGGTTTTTCGATCCTGCAAAACCCGGCACATTGACGGGAATCACAGGCTTGCCGAGCTTCTTAGCGGCAGCCTTGCAAACAGCCTCCAGATCGTCGCCGATCATCGCTGGAACACAGGTTTGGTAAACGAAGACCGCTGGCGGATTATATTTCCTAACAGCCTCTTTGATGGCTTTGTAAAGATGCTTCTCGCCGCCGAAGATGATGTCATGCTCGGTCATCGCCGTGGTAAAGCTAGTGCGATAAAGGTTTGATCCCGACGACTTGGCGCCACGGCCATCCCAGGAGTGTCCCTCACAGTTGATTGGTCCATGAATCAGATGCACAACATCAGTAATGGGCTGAAGAGCAATCTTTGCGCCATCAAATGCGCAGCCGCCGGCAGCGGCACCGGGCGCGAGTAGACGATTGCAACCCTTTTTCCGATCGAAGCTCGGCTTGGCCTGGTTTGTGGCGCAACCCGGCTCGTTCAAAACCTGCTGGACCTTTGAGCCAAGAGTACCCATCGCCGCTCCCTTTTACGCTGCCGACGTGCGTTGGAGAAGTCATTCACCACTCCCTTGCATAACCGCGTCGCATGGCGATCCTGGTTTGAATCTTCACGGGCCGCATCAAGGAAGATAAAGCCATGCGTTAACGAATAATGTCGAAGCTATAATCAGTCTTCGCCACTTCGTTCGTTGTTTGATCCATATGATCGAAGATTCTATCGAGAATCTTCACAAGAACATTGAGTCCTCCCTGATATCCCCAGACGGGAGAACGATGATGATGGTGACGGTCGAAGATAGGAAAGCCCAAACGGATCAATGGAGTCTTGGTGTCGCGCTCAAGAAACTTTCCGTAGGTGTTGCCAACAAGATAGTCAACAGGTTCGGTGAAGAGCAGCGAGCGCATATGCCAGAGATCCTTGCCTGAATACACGTGGCATCCCATGCCGAATGGAGACGCGGCCAACAGCGCCTCCACTTTTTCCCGCCAAGCCGGTCCGCCACTGGTGGAAAGAATGTGTACCGGTTCAGCTCCCAGTTCAAGCAGAAATCCTGTCAGACCGAGCGTCAAATCGGGATCTCCATAGAGAGCGAACTTTTTGCCGTGAATGTGCGCGCTCGAATCAGCGATGGCATCTACGAGCCGGCCGCGCTCTTTCCTGATAGCATCGGGAATCACTTTTCCCGAGAGGCGTGCAACCTCCATGAGGAATCGATCCGTTGCTTCCACGCCAATGGGATGATTGAAGGCAACGGTCTCTTGCCCAGTTGCTTCGATTAGATCCAGGGTCTTTTCAGTACAAAACTCCTGCATGGAGATCGTCGCACTGGCATGGATCGCGTTGGCCGCATCCTCTAATGTCGTTCCGCCATCGTACATGCGGAACTCGCCGTCGCTTGGCGTATCCCATACGTCGCTATTGTCGCCGAGGATAGTGTACTCAACTCCCATAAGGTCGAAGAGACGCTTGATCTCGCGTATGTTGCCAACGGTGTAGCCGTCAAAGCCGCCAATGAAATTCAACTTGCCGTTGGCCTGTCGCTCCAGTTTCGGCACTGTACCGGCCTTCCCATTCCAGAAGTGCTCGATAATTCCCTTGAGCGCGTTGTCATAGCCGGTCACATGGCTACCGACGAATGCCGGTGTATGCGCGAAGGGCACATCGAACTCCATTGGCACGGATCCCTTTTCCTTCGCATTCTTGATAAAGCCGTTGAGATCGTCGCCAATCACCTCAGCCATGCACGTCGTCGAAACAGCAATCATCTTTGGCCGATACAAACTGTACGCGTTGGCGAGGCCATCGATCATATTGGCAAGACCTCCAAGAACGGCGGCATCCTCGGTCATCGACGATGAAACGGCCGCGGTCGGCTCTTTGAAATGACGCGAAAAATGACTGCGATAGTATGCGACACAACCCTGAGAGCCGTGAACGAAGGGCAGCGTCCCCTCGAAGCCTAGCGCGGCGAAAACCGCGCCCAGTGGCTGGCATGCCTTTGCTGGATTAATCGTCAGTGATTCGCGAGCAAAGTTCTTCTCCCGATACTCTGTGCCTTTGGTCCATTCACTGACCCGTGCCAGTTCTTCGGCTGGGACGGGATCCTCGAACATGCACTTCTTGTTCGCCAGCATCTCGGTGTACTCGGGTCCGCGGAACAACTCAAAGTGGTCGATCACCTTCTCTGCGTTTTGACTCATGATGGCTTTTCTCCTCTCAGGTTTCCGCTTGATTTAGAAGGGGGCCTTGGTCATCCGCCATACAGGCGCGTTGATGGCCATGTCCATATCGCGGGCAAAAATCGCAAATCCATCGTAGCCATGGTACGGACCCGAGTAATCCCATGAGTGCATCTGCCGGAAAGGAACGCCCATCTTCTGAAAGATGTATTTCTCCTTGATGCCGGAGCCGACCAGGTCAGGCTTCACTCTCTCGACAAACTTCTCGAACTCGAAACTGGTCACATCGTCGTAGATCAACGTGCCGTCTTTCACGTATTGCGAAGTACGCTGATAGTCGTCGTTATGGCCAAACTCATAGCCGGTTCCAACGATCTCCATGCCGAGATCTTCATAGGCGCCGATGACGTGACGCGGACGGAGTCCACCAACAAAGAGCATCACTTTCTTGCCTTCAAGACGAGGACGGTACTTGGCGATCACTGCGTCGGTTAGCGCTGTATACTTGGCGATCACGCGCTCGGCGCCCTCCTTGATCTTGTCGTCGAAGTGCTCTGCAATGGCCCGAAGCGACGAAACGATCTTGGTCGGTCCAAAGAAGTTGTATTCGAACCACGGAATCCCGTACTTCTCTTCCATGTGTCGAGAGATGTAGTTCATCGAACGGTAGCAGTGAATAAGGTTGAGCTTGGCGTGAGGCGTTGACTCCAACTCGGCGAGCGTTCCATCCCCCGACCATTGAGCGATGACGCGCAGGCCCATCTCTTCGAGCAGAATGCGCGAGGCCCATGCATCGCCGCCGATGTTATAGTCGCCGATGATAGTCACATCGTACGGAGTGCTTTCAAAGCGCGCCGGCTTGTCCCCCAGTTTGTCAAAGACAAAGTCGCGAATCGAATCGTTGGCAATATGGTGGCCAAGCGACTGCGAGATGCCACGAAAGCCCTCGCATCGAACCGGCACAATGGTCTTTGCGTACTGCTTGGCCTTGGCTTTGCTTACGCCCTCGATATCGTCCCCGATCAGGCCGACAGGGCACTCTGACTGGACTGAGATGCCCTTGTTCAGCGGGAACAAAGTCTGAATCTCATCGATAACCCTGGCCAGTTTCTTATCGCCGCCAAAGACAATGTCATTCTCCTGAAAATCCGAAGTGAACTGCATTGTGCCGAACGAATCCACCCCCGTGGTGCCTATGAAGTAATTACGCCGCGCAGCCCAGGAATATTGTCCGCAACCTACCGGACCATGACTAATGTGAACCATGTCCTTGATCGGACCCCAAACGACGCCCTTCGAGCCGGCATAGGCGCAGCCGCGAATGGTCATCACGCCCGGAATGGTCTTGAGGTTGGACTTGACTCCGCAGTCGCTCTTGCCCTCTTCGAAGGTTGCAAGGTGCTTGGCGCGCTTCTTCGCCGTTTTCTCCGGATAGGCCGTGAGAACCTCGCTGATCATTTGGTTGTTGCGTTCTTTGACCTCTTCAACGCCAGCGTTATCGCTCATGATGAACCTCACTCTTATGAATCTGTAGGAACGGGCGCCATTCGCGTAGCGATGATGGCGCCCGTGGAGGAATGGACCTTTACGCCGCGACTTCGGAGGCTTTCTTGCCGATCAGCGACTCGTCGATGTTCTTGATGATTCCGTGCTCCATCAGCATCTCTTCAAGCTCGTCCATGGTGATAGGCGTTGGAATCACACCCTGGCCGCCGTTTTCGTGGATTTTCTTGGCCAAAGTGCGGTAGTGTTCGGCCTGCGCAGAATCGGGCGCGTACTCAATCACCGTCATGCGGCGAAGCTCGGCGTGTTGAACCACATTGTCGCGGGGAACAAAGTAAATCAGCTTGCTGCCCAGCTTCTTAGCCATGTTCTCGGCCAGCTCCAGTTCCTTGTCGGTCTGGCGCTCGTTGCAGATGAGGCCGCCTAACCGCACGCCGCCGGAGTTGGCGTACTTCAAAATATCTTTGGAGATGTTGTTAGCCGCGTACATGGCCATCATCTCGCCGGACATGACGATGTAGATCTCCTGGGCCTTGTTCTCGCGGATAGGCATAGCGAAACCGCCGCACACAACGTCGCCGAGCACGTCGTACGAGACGTAGTCAAGGTTCTCGTAGGCGCCGTTCTCTTCGAGAAAGTTAATGGCCGTAATCACGCCGCGGCCGGCACAACCGACTCCCGGTTCCGGGCCGCCGGATTCAACGCAGCGAATCTTTTGATATCCGTACTTCATGACCTCTTCGAGTTCGATGTCCTCAATCGTGCCCTTCTCCGCCGCCAGGCTGAGAATGCTGTTCTGCGCTTTCGCATGCAGGATCAAGCGCGTTGAATCTGCCTTTGGATCGCATCCGACGATGAGAATCTTCTGCCCCATCTCTGCCAGCGCCGCCAATGTGTTTTGCGATGTGGTGGACTTTCCGATTCCACCCTTGCCGTAGAAAGCAATCTGCCGCAGTTTAGCCATCGTATCCTCCTCGGTTCTGTGTGTCGTTCCTGATTCTCAAAATCTCTCATCTGCGTCTTCATCTGCTTAAAGCAAAGCAGCGACCAGACGACTCTCGGACCAGGGATGCTGAATGTCGGCGTGCACCCTTGCGCTCCGATGTACGCATATCTATAAGCAATCTCCGTGCCAAATCAAATAATTAGCTAAAGCAGTCATCTTTAGTGCTTTATTTGTTTTTGTGTTCCTGTGTCGAATGCGACAATCGAGAGTCTTTTGTTGTGAATGCGACGGATCAGCGACGAATACCTTCATTCGAGATGCTGTTTCTTCGACAGTTCAGTGACGAATTCATCGATGCTCATCGAGATGCGCTCTATGTTGTGCGTTTCAAGAAAGCGCTCTTCGTTGGGAGTAGTATCCTCCGGCAGTATGGCCCAATGCTTCTCGGATGAGCGCTTGATGATCTGGTGCGCAAAAAGCCGCTCCAGCTGCGTCGAAAACCTACAGCCCAGGAAGAGAAACCTTCTCCCTTTACGTATCTTTTGCACGGAATCTGGAATCGGGGTTTGGATATCGATCTCTGTCAACACTTCAACGAAGTCGGAGTCGGATACTAAATAATTGTGAGCGGGCCATACCGAGCCGAGAGGCTGGTAGAGCAGAGTCTTCCAGCTAACATAGCTTCGGTCAGACTCCACTCCAGCATATGTGCCATCTGAGTTGTAATAGTAGACCCAGTCGCCGAAATGTTCCGACTGGCTTACACCCTGCGCCATGCCCCAACTGGAGCGCAAGCGCAGCGCCTTTTGCGGAAGATCATCATACCAGGCATGAACAACCAATGGCAGTGCGGGCAGAGTCATCAACAGTGTATGCAGCGAGGTAGGCTGCGCGTCCGCACTGAATGCTTCCGTCATTGCGTTGGTCACTGTACTGCGATGCTTGAAGTTCTCGATGAACTGCGCCGCGGCGCCCAGATTTTTTCTGACTTTGTGGGGCACACTGCTCTTCGATGTCAAATGCCCGACAAGAGCCTTATGTGAATCAGGCAATTGGCGCCCCGTACCGTCAAAGGACAATACCCCTGGTCCAAGAAAAGGAATCGCATTGCCGCCATCAAATGCTTGTGCAATCGAATCCAGCGGAATGACATTCAAACCGGCACCTCGTCTTCCAAGAGTTTTCGTGCTTCAACCGTGATCGGCAATGTCGTCGCAGCATCCATTGCAGGCAGTTCCAGCCGCCATCCATTGGCGAGTGTAACCAGACCGCCCCACATTTCCGGTTTTTCAGTTTCGACAATCGGTTCTTCCATATCCTTCTTGGCAACATATGCTGAAAGCACGCCAGAGTGATTCCTGCGGATCATGACCCTCATTTCGCTCCTCCATTCGATTGCCAAGGCTCCAGTTCCTGCTCGAAGCATCCTACGATTCGATTGAGCGCGAACTCAACCATGTAGACAACCGTTCCCGAGTCGGTGTGATGGCCTACTTGCACAACTTCTCCTGCTTCGCCGTTTTGAACCAGCAGAGCCGCCGATGGCTGCTCTGGATAACATCCGTCGTTGAACAGGCAGCGGCCGCCTGAACGCGCTGGCCCCATTCATAGCGCGGTGCACACGTTTCCATCATGCTCTTCCTCCGGCAACAAGAAGCTCTGCCGGCTCAAGCTCTTTTCGCTTCATGCCCACGCGGAAACCACTCTCAAGAAACTCGACACCGTAGATGTAGTACTGCTGAAGAAACGTTCCGATTGAGATGACATATCCCTCCTCGCCCTTTTTTACAAGAACGTCGCCTATATCCTTTCCTGGAAATGTGCCATCATTGCGCACCATAAACTTAGATCGGACCTTTTGTCCGTACTCAAACAGCGGAGGTCCATCCAACTCCATAACCCAGCCATCGCGCACGATCTCTGACATATCAGTGCTTCCCTTCTTCACGACTCGCCGACTTCATTTGAAGAACGGCACGACCCTCTTCGGGCCGATTCCGGGCTTCAACCAATCGCTCCTCAACTAGCTCGCTCACCAGAGGATCTGCATCCTTGCGCATAACATCGAGAGCACTGACAGGAACCCGTCCGGCCGCCTCGTAACGAACGCGAATGTCGGAATGAAAGCGCAGCGGTAATAGCTGCGTAGGAGTTAGCCGTTCGGCAACTGCAAGGCAAACCGAAGGGTCGGAATCATCCACTAACTCCAACAGCCACTCGGCAGAGATCCGCTGCGCAACCACGCGCCTCACTTCAGGATCGGGATCGTCGATCATGTATTTCAGTTGCGGCACTACAATGCGCTGCGCAACAATCTGGCGCACAAAGTAGTCTGGGTCCGACATCATTGGCATCAGTTCTTCGCCCTCAAGATGCGAGGCAATGCGAATCCTCAGTTCACGATTGGGATCATCGCGCAACCGCAACAGGAAGCGGCGGGGAAGCCGCAGGGCCGCATTCCACCGAACAGAATCGTCTTCATCGTTCAGCAAGGCAGTCAACCGGAAGACATCGGCGTATTTGGCCGCTGCCGCGCGTACTTCGAAATAGGAATGCGAAAGGAAATCGTTGGCCAGGCTCGGATTGATCTTGAAGAACTCCTCGATGCGCGAGGGGGAACGATCCTGGACGCACACGTGCTTCTGCCGGCAGCGGTCTTCGCGAATCAGTTCGCGGTGAACGCAGCCAGTGCAGCACACTTCGCGTCCCTGCCAGTCCAGCGCCTTCTCCGGTTTGCGCAGCAACATGCGTCCTTCCTCTCCAATGCCCCTAGCGCCTGACGAGTGCATCCACCGGCACTAGCGTCGAGGCCGGTGCGCATGACTGTGCGGTTCCCCCCAGAGTTGTGATAACAAATCCGGTGAGCGAACGGCTGTCGATGAAATCCACTGTTGCTCCATCCAGTGATAGACAACTCGCGCTATCAATAAAAATCCGCAATTCCGAATGAGTCCAAACGACTTCGTTCACTCCTGGCCCATCAGCAAGATCGAACTCGACGGCAAGACCGGAGCATCCGCCAGGACGGACTTTAAGTCTGAATCCGCGATTTGTACCCGTGCTACACCGCATCATGCGGCGAATGAACTTCTCTGCAGCGGGCCTTAACTCCATCGATATATGGTTTTTCTTGCTCATCTATACCGCCGCCGCGAATCGAGGTACATTCGGGTTGATGATGCATGTCTTCGGCATCGGGCAAATTGCAGCACATTGCGGTTCCTCAAAGAAGCCAATGCATTCGGTGCACCTTGCCGGGTCGATGAAGAAGTCAAAGTTTTTCTCGAAGATCGCATCATTGGGACATTCGCTCTGACACGCCGAGCATCCCGTACAGCTTGACTCCTTGATTTTGTATGCCATTTTGTCTCTCTCTTCCTGCCAGCTTAAGTTGCGATGAGTGCGCCTTGCCGGATATCCGCGTCGCCACGCCGTTTATGTTCGATATCTCCGCTTCGCACGCGCTCCAAATACTGTCTGAAATAGGCAAGTGCGGACTGCTCGATGTACTCAAGCGCAAATCTATCCACCGGCTCAATGCCGGCTTTCAGCAGCCCTTCACGTGGGCAGTTGCCAATTCTGGAAATGAATACAGCGGCGCAGTCGTTGATGGCGCGAATCACGGTCTCCAGGCTTTCCTCTTCTCCGAATCCGCCCTGACAGTAGTTATCCACCCTGCGATGACCTACAAACTTCGCGCCTGTAGTGCTGATCTCATAGACCTGAAACTCCTTGGCGTGACCGAAGTGCTGGTTGACGCGTCCTCCCCCCTTGCTTGCAACAGCGATCAGAATGGAGATATCGCTATCTGTTCCTGCGAGTGTTTTTAACTCTTCATTCCTAGCCGCAACCACAGCTGCGCGTTGCCTCTCCACTTCCTCCTGATACGCTTGACGGATCTTCATATCGTAGTGAACGTCCATCTCCATGACCTTTTCAGTCGTGAACTCATTGCTGCGATCCTCGCCTAGCAGGCCTACTGCATCCGCGCGGCACTGGCGGCAATGGCGCATCATGTTCATCTCCCCCTCGCACGAATCCTGCAGAGTCTTTAGCTCTTGTGCGGTCGGTCCGCGTGTTCCGTTGAGTCCAAAAACCGTGCCATGCTCAGGTGCGGAGATCAAAGGCATGATGTTATGCAGGAAGGCGCCACGCGACTTCACTGCGCTGTTGACCGCTGCCAGGTGATGATCGTTAACGCCGGGTATCATCACTGAATTCACCTTGCAAAGGATGCCGCGCTCAGTCAGCATCTCCAGGCCCAGCAGTTGACGCTCGCTCAGAATCCTCGCCGCTTCCACTCCCTCGTATTTCTTCCTGTTGGAGTAGATCCAGGGATAGATCTTCGCGCCAACCTCTGGATCAATCATGTTGATAGTGATCGTCACATGATCAATGTTGAGCGCCTGGATTCTATCGACGTATTCGGGGAGCATAAGCCCGTTGGTGGAAAGACAAAGCTTGATGTCTGGAGCCTTCTGGGTCACAAGCTCGAAGGTCTTAAAGGTCTTCTCGGGATTAGCCAGCGGGTCGCCGGGACCGGCAATACCGAGTACGGTCATCTGAGGGATATTCGAGGCCACGGCAAGCACTTTCCTGGCCGCCTGTTCTGGAGTTAGCCGTTCACTCACAACCCCCGGCCTGGATTCATTCGAACAATCGTACTTGCGGTTGCAGTAGTTGCATTGGATATTGCAGGCTGGCGCCACAGCCACATGCATACGTGCATAGTGGTGGTGCGCTTCTTCGCTGTAACAAGGGTGACTCTTCACCTTTTCCCATATCTCAGGCGACAGGTCGCCTTGTCCCGCTGCCGAGCCGCAACTGGACTTGCCGCTTCCTCCCTTCGAACCGCAGCCCATTTGTCCGCTGCTCAAAGGAGCTGGCTGCATCACGAGCAACTGTGCGACGGCCTTTCGAGTGCCAAGCTCCATTGCATCCCCCATTGTGTTGGAGTACCCCGGACTGCGGGTATTGCAAGGGTCTATTGCAACTTAGCAGCCAAAGTAGATGTTGAAGATACGGCACATCTTACGGGTGTTTTGTTTGTGTTGTGATCCTGACAAAAACGAGATACACAGCGGTTTTGTCGCAAATCGGCCATCGCCGCGCGCACACTGGAGCGGAGTCCAAATGCAATAGAGCGATGGAATTTTCACGGGGAAGAATCGTCAAGAGCTTAGAGATCGATCAGAATCGTTTAATCTCGATGGTGTACTTTCGCAGCGCGTAGCCCATCTGGCGTGCTGTCAAGCCGAGTATCCGAGCCGCTTTGGCTTGGACCCAACCGGACCGCTCCATAGCATCGACTAGGCGTTGGCGTTCAGTAGCGTCTTCATGCGCGCCGTTCGAGCTTTCTGAAGGCGTTTGATTCTCGATTCCGTTATCCGCAGCAACGCTTGAACGCGCCGCAACCCTATGTACCGGCCAGGAGCGTTCTTGTTTTGGCGAGAAGATGGGGAGTGGTACATAGCCCGCTTGTTGTTGCTGCATCTTGTTCATGGACTTGCCCATCACGAGCGAAAGACAGCTCTCATTGCTGCAAGCAAAATCTTCCACGACGATCACGGAGTCCTTCGCCAGCGCCGCAGTGCGCCGTACGCAACTCTCCAACTCCCGCACATTGCCAGGGAAGTCGCAAGCGCTCAGCACCTCCATTGCGCGTCTGGATAGAGTGAGCGAGACGTTATGTTCCTCATTGAAGCGGCGCAAGAATTCCTTAGCCAACATTCCCACATCCTCGCGCCTTTCCCGCAAGGGCGGAAGAAAAATAGGCACCACACTGATGCGATAGTAGAGGTCAGAGCGAAATTGCCCTGCCAGCACCGCTGCTTCCAGATTCCGGTTGGTTGCCGCCACCAGCCGCACATCAACCTTGATGGTGCGGCTGCCACCCACGCGCTCAAACTCACCCTCCTGTAGCACTCGAAGCAGCTTGGCTTGGAACGCACCCGAAATCTCTCCGATCTCATCAAGAAAGAGAGTCCCTCCGTCAGCCAACTCGAAGCGGCCTTTGCGCAATCCGATAGCGCCTGTAAAAGCCCCACGCTCGTGGCCGAACAACTCTGATTCCAGAACTGACTCAGAGAGCGCAGCACAATTGAGTCGAATGTATGGCTTCTCGATGCGTGGGGAGTACTCATGAACGGCGCGTGCAAACAGTTCTTTGCCCGTGCCCGATTCTCCGCAGAGCAATACTGGCAAATTGCATCGCGCAACTTGCTGAATCTTTTCAACCACTTCGCGAATTGCCGCGCTTTCGCCGATGATCCAGTCGATGCCGTCGCGCTTCGACTCGGTGCGTTGCTCCAACTCTTTTTCAAGCCGGTGACGATCGGTCATCAGCCGTTCGCGGTCTCTGGCTACTAGCGTTTGCAGAGCAACGGACTGGCCCACCAAGTTGGCGACCATGGTCAGAAATCGCACATCTTCGTCAAGCGTATGCGGAGAGGAGTTACCGTCTAGCCTCTCAATCATGATGGTGCCAACCGTGCGGTTGCCGCCCTTAATCGGAACGCCCACAAACGATCTCTGCAAGGAAGGATCGCCCGAGTTCAACTCGCCCCAATCCGCGAACAGCGGACTTCCTGCAATATTACGCACTACGAGCGGCATGCCTGAGACAACGATCTGACCAACGGCTTGTTCGGGAAGCCGCTCAAAATGCTCTCTCGCCCTTGCCTCGCTCCATCCTGCGCCGACGACCATAGACGTCCGGTCTTCTTCATCCAGCAACGCAATCAGGCCATTGTTCATATCTAAGAAACTAGCTAGAAGATTGATGACCCCAGAGAGCGCCATCTCCAGTCGAGCGGGACGCGTAAGCAACTTCGAGATCTCATAAATCCCCATAAGCGCGGAATTCGCACGACTGCTCGATTGCATTGCACGTTCGAGAGTGGGGATTTCGTCCTGGCTCGACACGTCTCGCCTCCTTTCTTTGAAGGCAAAAAAGATGGCTGACTGAATCTGCTATGCGGAGTTGGATTGCCGAACCACGGGAATAAGAGAATCGTTCACCCGCTCTGGCTTTGCGCGCCAGATGCCAGTAAGTTTGCAACGCTCCGGTTCGTAGGCATAGTTTGGCAGAGATTTCATGCCTGGTCAATGAAGACCGCATAAGGAAAGTGTTGAAATCCGGAAAAGTGAATCTCTAAGCAGCACTATTCTCAAGTCATTCATGCCGGGCCGCGGTCCTCTATCCTTCCAACAACAAAAGCCTTGCGGGATCGAGCCTCACCCGCCACGGCTGCGGGCTGCCGCTGAGCGTATGCCAAAGATCCTTGGGTACGTCGGCCTGCAAATGTGGCGAATCACCATGCTGAGGCGCTGCGTGCAATCGCAGATAAAGCGTCATCTCATGCGGCGCTTCGCTGGTCGCAAGCAGCCAGCAGGGAAACGTGTTCTCGTCGTTCGCGGCAATCTGACACACAATTTGATGCGAGCGGATGCCGGCATGGGTTAGCGTATCGGGGACAGGGTTGGCCGTTCTCAATTCGCAGTTCCACGCATCCACTGCAATACGATTAGCAGCCACACGGCGAGCCGGAGCGATGTTCTTGCAACCAGTTAACTGCGCCGCCACAACAGTCTTTGGACGCTCAAAGAGCTGATGTTTAGGGCCGCTGGCAATCACTTTGCCGCTGTCCAGCACAAGAAGATCACTGCAAAAGCGGAACGCCTCTTCCATGTCGTGCGTCACAAAGATCACCGCGCCGTTGTAGTCGGCCAGTGTTTCGCGGAGCTGCTCCTCAGTTTGCCGCCGAAGATGCGGATCGAGCGCTGCAAACGGCTCATCGAAGAGCAGCGCGTCAGGCTCAATGGCCATGCACCGCGCAATAGCTACGCGTTGCCGCTGTCCACCTGAAATCTCCGCGGGATAACGATTGGCAAGCTCTGCAATGTGCATCCGTTCAAGATGCTGAAGAACGCGCGCCTGCCGTTCCCGCTTCGGCAGCCTGCTCAATCCGAAGCCGATATTCTCCGTCACCGTCATCCGCGGAAACAGCGCGTAGTCTTGAAAGACCACTCCGATCTTCCGATGCGCGGCGGAGACTTCCTCGCCAGTTGCGCTGTCGTAAAGGACGCAGCCGCTGAGAACAATGCGCCCGCGATCCGGTGCGACGATACCGGCAATCACGCGAAGCGTCATGGATTTTCCCGCGCCCGAGGCACCCAATAATCCAAGCGCGCCCCTGCCCGTGCAGAATCCAACTTCAAGATTGAAGGCTTCGAGCGCTTTCTCTACTCTTATCTCCAGCGATGCAGAACACACCGACTCGTCCGCGCTTCGCGGCAATTGCATCGGCAAAATATGATCAGGGATCGATGGCGAAGTTTTCCCATCGGGCATCGCCTTTTTGGTTTTCCTCTCCCAGTGAAGCAAGCGAATAATGGCGAGCGACAGAAGAACGATCAGACTCACCCACAAGAAAGCCACATGCATGTCGCCGCCTTCGGCCGCGGAGAAGATAGCGATCGGCATCGTCTGAGTGCGGCCGGGAATGTTGCCAGCCAGCATCAGCGTTGCGCCGAACTCACCCATGGCGCGCGCGAAGGCCAGCACTGTTCCAGCCAGCACGCCTGGCGCGGCCATCGGCAGCAACACTTTGCGAAAGACCCCCCACTCCGAAGCACCAAGGGTTCTCGCGGCATCGAGAAGATTGGGATTGACCTGCTCAAACGCGCCCAATGTCGTGCGATACATCAGCGGAAAGGCCACGACAGTGGCGGCAATCACCGTTGCCAGCCATGAAAAGACGATGACGATGCCAATCTGCTCCAAGGCATGGCCGATGAAGCTGTGCCTTCCGAGCAGCAGAAGGAGAAAGAAACCGACAACAGTTGGAGGAAGAACCAGGGGCAGCGTCAGCAGCCCGTCGATCCACGCGCGAAGGCTTCCTCGCACGCCATACATCAGGCCTGCCGCCAGCATTCCCAGAAAGAATGTGGCGACAGTAGCTACGCATGTGGTTGCAAGTGAGATCCACAGCGGCGAAGTGTCGATGGGCAGCGTCACGGTGCTGCTATTGTAAACCCGTGTTTGACGAAGATCGCTTGAGCTATCGGACTGCGGAGAAACTCGATGAATCTGCGCGAAGCTTCTTCGTTGCGGCTCCCTTTCACAACTGCCACGGGATAAACGATTAGGTCATGCGTGGATTCAGGAGCAGTTGCAACAACTCGAACCTTCCCCGAAGCTTGTGCGTCGGTGGCGTAGACCAAGCCCGCATCGGCGTTGCCAGTTTCTACATAAGTGAGAACTTGGCGCACATCTTTCCCCAACACCAGTTTCTGGTTGATCTTATCCAAGAGATGAAGAGCTGCAAGAGTTTGCCGTCCATATTGGCCGGCAGGAACGCTTGCCGGATCGCCAAAAGCTATCGTCCGAATTGATCCATTTGTAAGTCCCTGAAATCCATTTAGCTTCGAATCGAGCGGTGCAATCAGGACCAGCGTGTTCCTCAGCAGATTGCGACGCGTTCCAGCGACAATTAGTCCTTTCGCTTCTAATTCGTCCATCGGCTTGACTGCCGCAGATAAGAACAAATCCACCGGAGCGCCCAGATCGATCTGCACGGCAAGGGTTCCTGAGGAGCCGAAGTTGTTGCTGAATTCTGTATTCCCGTAGGCTTGCTTATAGTCAGCCTCAGTCTCTGAGAGCGCTTCCTTCAAGCTTGCAGCAGCAGACACAGTTAGGTGCGTTTGAGCTATGCAATAGTTGGTGCAGACCAACACCAAGACGACGGCAACAAAGACTCTGCGGCAAAGCACCGTTGCAACAGGTCTAAATACAGGCTCTGATCTCACGTCTTCTCCAAGTCGGGTGATTGATCATAAATGGACCAGCACACGATGACTCTTTCATTTTCGCGGTGGTTTTAAAAGCTGCACGGCCTGGCGCCACTGACCAGGCCGTGCAACAAGGCAGTCACTTAGAACGGTAGGCGCACGGTGATGACGGTAGCGTGATTGTTGGGATGATAATGAGAGACCGCGATCTGCTGCCCTACCCCGAAAGTCAGGCCCAGCCGCCCGGGTTTACCGCTTGCGTCGTGAGAAAGAGGAATGCGGCCGACGATGAGTCCAGGAGTTGCAAAGACGGCGGTGCGGCCATCAATGGAGCCGCCCTTGTAGAAGGACGAGTTCACCTCGACCTCGGGCCAGAAGAACCTCGCGACGCCCGTGGTCGCTACACGATATTGAGCAACGTTGTTCCAGGCGATGGTGTGTCCAAGACCCTTTGCGTTGGTAACTGGAAGCGAGCCACCCGCGGTTGAAGTGAGATCAAATTGGCCGAAACCCTTTCCGATTGCAAGCGTCGGCGTAACAATTGCGCAGCAGCTTCCATTGCCGTTCTTGCCAGTGGGAATCGATCCCGAAAGAAATGCAGTCATGATCGCGTTACCGTGCTCCTCATTGCGCGCGAAGAAGCGATATTTTCCAAGGAAAGAAATATCGCCGAATCCGTCGGACTCGCCGTTGGAGCGGTTGAAGAATGGCGGAACGTTGACAATAATCTCCGTGTGCTTCTCCGGAATCAATTCCAGTCCCTTACCATTCCCATAGTTCCAGACCGCGTAGCCCTTGGGGTTGTATTGATGCACGAAGTCTGTCCGGACCTCCTGTTCGAGCCTGGGCGTGACCGTAACGAGCGGGGTGATCCAATGAGGCTGTTCGGCTTGTGTCGCGCTCACCCGTGCCTGATAGCTTTGGATGAATGTCGTTGTCTGACCTGAGAGAGAACCAGCCATCCCGATCATTCCAACGCTGACAAAGAGAAGACAATAAAGGCATTGTTCCATTTGTTCCTCCAAAGAATTGCTGCTTCGAGTTTGATTTGAGGACGCCTGACAGCCTTGCATCGGCGCACACGATGCTCGCACCCTCTAAAGCGGAATGATGTTAGGAAGTCAGTCGCGATTAACACAACTATACACGACTCTGTCGTTTATGAAAGACTTTTGTAAAGGGTGGGCGCATCTATCTAAATGTACGCGGTTGTGCCCCGATATACGCATACGCGCACCGGATTGCAGACCGATTCCAGGGATGAGAATCCTAGGCTCTTCTTGCTGAACAGGCCAATTAGATCGTTCTGCTTGTGGGCTATCGGCGATTTGAGGCACGCGGACTGCTCCGCGTCAAGAGTATGCGGACTTCAAACGCCGATCATTACGTTGGACGCTTTTACAATCGCGCTGACTTTGTCGCCTTGCATCAGCCCGAGCGCATGTACGCTCTCCTTGGTGATCGACGCAATGACGGTAACGCCACCCACCAGCCGAATCGCCACCTCGCTGTTGACCGCACCGTCATGGGAACTGATCACCTCACCGGCCAGTACGTTGCGAGCGCTCAACTCGGCGCCATCCACGCCCTTGCCGACGATTACTTCGTTGGCCTTAATGATCGCGTAGGCTGTCTTGCCCTCTACCAGGCCCAATGAATCAATGCTGGAGTTCGTAATCACCGAGACGAGGTGTTCCCCGCCCGTCAAGGCAAGATTGACCTCAGCGTTGACAGCTCCTTTGGTGACGTTCTGCACCTTACCCTCAAACACATTTCTTGCACTGATTTTCATTTTGCTCCTCCAGTCGATTGCCGGGTTGGCGGCGCAGACCAATGGGCCGCCAATGGAATTAACGGTAACATACGCCGCATGAACGGCCCAGGATTAACTCGCCTGATCCGCGTCCGGATTTCCTGCTTCGAAGCGGCTATCGGCCACCACTTCCGATGCCGACTTGCCATTCAACCAGCCGGCACGAGACTGCTCAAAGGAATCGAAAGCGGGAACGTAAGGCTTGATGTCTAGCAGCGGAGTTCCGTCCAGCATATCCACGTCAGCGACGTACAAGCGGTTCTGCTCGATATGCAGGAGGCGAACGACAGAAATCCCAACGTGATTAGGCCGAACTGGAGAACGTGTCGAGAAGACGCCTCGCTCAGTCGAGTCCAGATAAGGGCGAACAACCAGCCGCACTACTGAAGCGCGATCAAATTGGTAAATCAACCAGAGCCGGTCGAAGCCTCCCAGGCCACGCAGCCCTTGGATCAGATCTGGAAACAATTCGACGACACCCTCCGCGCCTTTGCCGGTCACGCCCTGAATCGGAGTTCCTTGAGCATGTTTGAAAGGCGTGTGGATCAGGCCAATGGGTGCTATTGTCATATTTTTAGCACAGCCTCCCGAATCTCTCTTGTGCATTTTCCATCGTATTCGTATCATCAGTCGCGTATACAGTACAGGCTATTTTGCCACGAGGCACGAATGCAATCAATCGAGGTACTAACGAATCTCGCGCAATTAAGGGCTAAACGAGCGATTTCCGCAGCGAATTTGGCAACGGAGGCAGGCGTCAGCCGCCAGACGATTCATGCCATTGAAGCTGGACTCTATGTCCCGAACACGGCGGTGAGCCTAAAGCTCGCTCGCATCCTTGGCACAACTGTGGAGGAATTGTTCCAGCTCGAACCAGAGCGGGAAGTGGTTGAGGAGACTGCTGAGGTCTTCATTCTCGGCGAGGTGGCTTCGCTGCCGAAAGGGCAGCCGCTGAGAGTGGCAAGCGTCAATGACCATTTGGTTGCCGTGTCGCCCGATCCGGCGAGTTGGGGCCTGCAGCCAACTGATGCCGTTCTTCTCGCGCCCATCCGTGTTGGAGACAGAGGCGTCAATGCGAAGGTCCGGCTCCTTGGCAATGGGTGGAAGAATCCCGGACGCATTCTTCTCGCCGGTTGCGATCCCAGTGCATCGCTGCTCGCGCACTCGCTTGAACGGCAGGATTTTGAACTCATCATCGCGTATGAGAATAGCTCCTGCGCCCTTGACTTACTGCATGAAGGACTGGTTCATGTCGCCGGTACACATTTGGCCGAGAAGGCAAGTGACAAGACCGACTTATTGCCGATCAGCAAGAAGTTTGCTCGCAATTCTATCGCCGTTCTTTCCTATGCGATGTGGAAAGAAGGGCTCATCGTCGCTCAGGATAACCCTAAGAAGATGGCAGGCATTAAAGATTTATCGCGAAAGGACATTCGCATCACAAATCGCGAACCGGGTGCAGGCTGCCGCCGCTTATTGGACGACCTGCTGCGGAAGAATCGAATTGCAAGTGACAAAGTCAGAGGCTACGACCGAATCACGCTGGGACAACTTCCTGCCGCACGCCTGGTTCAGAGTGGAGAAGTGGACTGTTGCATTGGCACGCAAGCCGCTGCGGCTTCCATGGGCCTAACCTTCCTTCCACTCGCAGAGAAACCCTACCTCTTGGTGCTCCGCCGAACGCATCTTACACTGCCGCCGGTCCAGGCGCTCATCGAGACGCTAGGCCGAGCTGCGTATCGGCGCGAAGTAGAAACCTGTGTCGGTTACGATATGCGCATGGCAGGTGCTAGGCTAATCTGAAGCGCAGTGGTTCTATTTGACCTGAAGCGTTCATACGTAACACCGGAGAGACGACTTTTCGACGAGTGCTAAATCGCGTATCAAATCGAGGGGAGCAGGAATCCCAAGTCAGTTGGCTGCCGCAGACAGGCACTTAAGATCGGCACCCGAAAACGACCTCGCGTTTGCCATTCGAAAATGGAAAGACATCGGACCAGCTCTGGCTCCAAAAAGCAGAAGAGGCCTCCGCCGGCCGGGAGCCTCTTCTTGTCCTAAAGCTTGTTGTCCAGCCCGCCTAAAGAGGGTCAAAATCTGAACTTGTACCTTTTTGTACCTTGGTGCCACATGCCAGATCGGACTTAAGTCCTTTAGACTCTAGCGGGGACGACGGGGCTCGAACCCGCGACCTCTTCCATGACAGAAGTGCTTTTGATCGTAACCCATTGAAACTATGGGCACTGATGGCAAACAAAAGCACTCTAAGTCCTTATATAAATTGGAAGGCAATCGTTCAGCACCCTCATCGACCTCTGCTTTTTGGTTACTGACCTCTGCACTCCACAGGCAGAGGTCGGAATAGGTAGACCTCTGCCGCTGATCAGTAAAGGTCCGGCGCGTTCTGACCTATGCCATTGTTCGGCAGAGGTCGCGGACGGGACAAAAGAGCGAAATTTGCCACGGCAGAGGTCCAGTCCAAAATGCCTTGCGTCTAGCTATTTTCTGTCAGGCAAAATTTCCGGTTCCCTGAGCGTTTGATAGGACCTATCGCCCATCTGCTGAATTGGCAACCACAGGATCATGATGTGGCAATTCTAGAATTGCCTCGTGCGAAGTCGAACGGGAAAGCCAGCCCCGGTTTGGCTTTCCCGCCACCCAGGTAAACGAGCCGGTAGCTACCGCTCAGATGAAAGGCCGCCCGGCTTGGACGCGCATATAGTCGCCGATGTATGTATGCGCGCCGGTGCAAAACTAGGCCACAGTGCGCCGCGTGAGCGGTGCTCTGCGGCGGAGTAAAAGTGGTTCTTCCTCACTTTTGGTGAACCACATCTGGCACTTTACGGTTCGGCTGGATGGCTG
>Ga0255354_1000218_pt1 | contig 36258 bp, 22 predicted proteins | sample HBST50metaG_FD_189942 | JGI IMG/M metagenome (GOLD analysis project Ga0255354, IMG submission 189942) | Peat soil microbial communities from Stordalen Mire, Sweden - H.B.S.T50 | ecosystem: Environmental > Terrestrial > Soil > Wetlands > Peat | place: Sweden: Norrbotten County, Stordalen Mire...
AAGGGTTCCCAGAGCGACTGGACTCGACGGTGAGATTGTCAATTCGGTGGAGGTGGGTGAAGGCGTTACTGCAACAGCCTGCGCGGCGTTTGAAAACCCGACCGCGAGTGCGAGGCCAAGAAAGACAGATGAGAAACTAGATTGTCTTTTCAAGGGGGACCTCTCGGATAGGCCTACACTATATCCCAGAATTGTGTGGCAATTCATCAAGATTTTCCGCACAAGCGCGCTACTGCGCAGACCGGCCATCTTGGACGATCAACTTCGCTCCCGATGAACCAAGATATTGAATGAAGAATTGTACAAACAGAATCAGCAAGTTAGCTCGCACTTCGCGGAAAACGCGAGTTGGCGGCGGTTCTCCCCAGCTGTGACTCGTCGTGGCGAGTCGAGCGGTTCACGATGACAGCTCTCAGACGATGAAATCCATTGCGAACGGATCAACGGGAAGGGAACTGAGTCTCTTCTTTTGCGCTTCATCAGGAAGCTGAGCGTAGAGAGTGAGCATTTCGCCTGCAATAAGTTTGAATTTTCCAGTCCGCATTGCCGAAATATACAAATCGGTTGGCCAACAACGAAAAGTGAAACGGAAGACGAGGGATATGGAGATTTCTTCTATCACTTTCGGATTGCAGCGGCGTTCTTGGAGGTCCACTCTGAATTAAATAAGCCGTTCATTTTTGAGTGGTGAGCTCGCTGGGGCTCGAACCCAGGACCCACGCCTTAAAAGGGCGTTGCTCTACCAACTGAGCTACGAGCTCGTTCAAGGCCGCTTCATTCAAATTATCACAGAGAGAGATTCTTTGCCGGGCGGGGGACTCGGGGAGCCACGAAAGCAATTCTAAACTCTCGCTCCATTTGAACGTCTCGGGCCGTAGTTGGAACGGGAAAACGCGAAGTTGAACCAACGAAACGGGGTCTGCCAGGCAAGGAACCCTGAAAGGCACGAGCGCTGTATGACAAGAAAGTGGTAGGAAGGTAACCTTGCAAGTGTTATTGTTTTGTCAATACCATTGCGGCTACGATTCCTGGTAAGGACACCTGTCGGACGAGTGTGCGATGCCCGGCTTTCGGCCTGTGAGCGCCGAATCGTAGGCATCGGAAGCTGAAGCCGAGGAGCAAGGCGTCGGAAGGTGTGGGGGGAAGATGACGGATCGCAAGGCGCTGGTCGACCAAAATGAAACTCCCGAAGATGTAGCAACCCTTTATTCCTGGGCCAATCTGCATGGCGCCAAATATCGTGATTTTTCAGCTTCACGCGCACAAACGCGCGAGAAAGCGCGGTTGCGCGTGGAAGAAGCGATCGAAGCGCAGCGCCAGCATGGCAGCGAAGAGGAAGAGGCCAAAAAGGCTGTCGAGGCTGCGCGCGCGGCAGAGGCAAGGCGAGCGGCCGCAGAGGCAGAGAAAGCAGCGCGGGATGCGGAGAGGCTTGCGAAGCAACAGGCAGCCGAACAGGCAGCCGAGCAGTCTGCGCAGTTGAAAAGGCAGCAGGCCGTGCAACCCCCGGTGTGGGAGCAACCGCGCCCGGCGCGTTTTTCTCCGATGGGCGGCTCCCATTTTGAGCCCTCCCTGCAGGGAGCGTATTCTGTTGCGCCGCCGCAGCAGGCTGAATACACCTCCCGCGCATCCGAGCAGGTTTATCGCACCGTTGCGCCGGCTCCGCAGTTTGCCGCGATACGCGAAGAGAGTTATCTGCGGGCGAGCACTCAGTGGCCGCCGGCCGAGCGACGCGAGGATATGGGCCGACCAGCGTGGTTGGTCTCAGACCGTTCGGATCTGGCCAGCCAGCCGCTTCCTCCGGCCCCCGAGGATACGATCCAGGGATCGCGGGATCGTCTGACCTCCCGTTGGTTCGCGCTGAACGGGGTTTTTGACAAGACCCACGCGCCGACTGAAGTCGTTTCGTCTCCGGTGGTAGCGCGCCCCCCTGTTCTGGCGGTCTTTTCCCTGGCGGGCGGAGTGGGCAAGACGAGCCTGGTCGCCACCCTGGGGAGGGCACTCTCGGCACGCGGCGAGCGGGTTTTGCTGGTGGATACCGCGGCCTATGGCCTTCTGCCCTTCTATTTTGGCGCTCGCGATCAGCGGCCGGGCGTATTGAGGACCTTCACTCCTCCCAGCACCAACGGCGACGCTCCCATCCAGATGGTGACCCTCGACACCGAAGCCCTGGGCCCGGAGTCGGCCGGTCCCGAGGTTCTTTCCCAGGAGATTACCGGACATGCACGCGGGGCGAACCGGGTGATCGTCGATCTGGCTACGGCTTCCGGCGCAACCACACGGCGGGTTTTGCGGATGTCGCCGACCATCCTGGTTCCGGTAATTGCGGACATGAATTCCGTGGTCAGCGTGGGCTCCATAGATGCCTTTTTCCAGCGCAGTTCGAACGCGGCTGGCCAGCAGGTGATGCCCTACTATGTACTGAACCAGTTCGATCCGTCTCTGCCCCTGCACCTGGATGTGCGGGAGGTTCTGCGGGAGCAGTTGGGCGATCGGCTATTGCCGTTCGCTTTGCGCCGCACACCGGCTGTGAGCGAGGCGCTGGCGGAGGGCATGACGGTGATGGATTACGCTCCCGACTCGACCGTATCGGAAGATTTCGGTAGTCTCGCAGGGTGGGTAAAGAATTTGGCCGCACCCGGGAGTTCCGGGTTCCGCGGCGTGCGATGGAGTGAACGATGACGGCAACGGGCCTTTGGCAGGATATTGGAGCGGGCGAGAACATCTTTACCAAATTCTTCCGCTTGATCTTCCTGCTTGCCGCGGGGTTGGTCTTCTACTTTCTGGCCGCACTTCCGCTCAGCTGGCCGCAGCAGGCGGTTCTGGGGTTGCTCACGCTGCTGATGGCGCTGGCTCTGGCGCGCAGCTCGGACTCCTATCTGGTGACGCTTACCCTGATGGTGATGTCGATGTTCTGCACCTTCCGCTATGGCTATTGGCGCGTGTTGCAGACGGGACGCTTCTTTCAGGATCCGGGCAACCACTGGGGGGCGCTGGACGCGTTCTTCATCATGAGCCTGATCCTGGCCGAGCTCTACTCCTTCTTCATTCTCTTCCTGGGATATTTCCAGACCATTTGGCCGCTGCGCCGGGCGCCGGTGGCGCTGCCCGAAGACGAGGAGCAATGGCCGCACGTCGACGTGCTGATTCCCACCTATAACGAGCCGCTGGATGTGGTGCGCTACACCGCGCTGGGCGCGCTCAACATGGATTGGCCCGCGGAGAAGCTGCACGTCTACATTCTGGACGACGGGCGGCGCAAGGAGTTCGAACAGTTCGCCTTCGAGGCCGGTCTGGGCTACAAGATCCGCCCCGACAACAAGCACGCCAAGGCAGGCAACATCAACACCGCTCTGAAGAGCATGGATTCGCCGTACGTTGCCATCTTCGATTGCGACCACGTGCCCACGCGCAGCTTTTTGCAAATGACCATGGGCTGGTTCCTGCGCGATCGCAAGCTGGGCGTGCTGCAGACGCCCCACCACTTCTATTCGCCCGACCCGTTCGAGCGCAACCTGGGACAGTTCCGCGTGATTCCCAACGAGGGTGAGCTGTTCTATGGCATTGTGCAGGACGGCAACGATTTCTGGAATGCGACGTTCTTCTGCGGCTCCTGCGCCGTGTTGCGCCGCAGCGCTTTGGACGAGATCGGCGGCATCGCCATCGAGACCGTCACCGAGGATGCGCACACCTCGCTACGCATGCAGATCCACGGCTGGAACTCGGCGTACATCAACATTCCCCAGGCGGCCGGGCTGGCCACCGAGCGGCTTTCGGCCCATGTAGGCCAGCGCATTCGCTGGGCGCGCGGCATGATCCAGATCATGCGCACCGACAATCCTCTCTTTGCGCCGGGGCTGAAATTCCCCCAGCGGTTGTGCTACTTCAACGCGATGATGCATTTTCTCTATGCGGTGCCGCGGCTGATCTTCCTTTCGGCACCCCTGATCTACCTGATTTTGTCGCACACCAACGTGCCCGGCTACTGGGCGGCGATTCTGGCCTATGCGCTGCCTCACCTGACCCTCTCGAACGTGACCAACTCGCGGATTCAGGGCGAGCACCGGCACTCATTCTGGAATGAAATCTACGAGACGGTGCTTTCGCCCTACATTCTGCTGCCCACCATGATGGCGCTCATCAACCCCAAGCTGGGCAAGTTCAACGTGACGGCCAAGGGCGGCGTAGTGAAGCGGACCTTCTTCGACACCAAGATTGCGCAGCCGTTTCTGGTTCTGCTGGTCTTTAATCTGGTCGGGCTGCTGATCGCCATTCCGCGCTTCTTCATATGGGATCGCGACCGTCCGGGCACGGTGATCATGAATGTGATCTGGTGCTGTTTCAACGTCGTGATTCTCGGCGTGTGCACTGCGGTGGCGCGGGAGATGAAGCAGTTGCGGACGGCCGTCCGCATCAACATTGTGACTCCGGTGATGGCCAAGCTTCCAGATGGCCGGCTGATCGCGGGAGAGACCATCGACATGTCCTCGGGCGGCAGCAGTATTCGCTTTGGCGAATCGGTGCAGGCCATTCCACTATCGGCGGTGCGTTTGGTGTTTCCGCTGCCGTCGGTGGCGACCGATCTGCCCGCTACAGTGGTCTCCACAGAGGGACCGGTGATGCGGGTGCAATTTGAGGACTTAACCATTGCCGAACAGGAAGTATTGACCATGGTTCTCTATTCACGAGCGGATTCGTGGCTGGGCTGGGGCGAATCTCGCGAAAGCGACGACGTATTGCGCAGCCTGGGCCGCATCTTCCAGATTTCCATGCACGGTTTGGCATCCACCTTCCAAAGCCTGTTCACCAGCAAGGATAAGCGGAAGAAGGCAAGCTCTCTTGCCGCCGTTCGTTCCACGCTTCTGGTGGCGATGGCTGTGCTTCTGACGGGCGCGGCGCAGACGCTGCTCGGGCAGGCTCCGACGCCAGTCCAGGCGCAGGGGCAAGCTCAGTTGAATCCTGGTCTTTCGATCTCCGGCGCTGCCTCGGCCCCGGCGCTGCCAGCGCCCCCGCCGGGCCAATTCCGCGATGCCTTCAGCCTGAACGATGCGGGCTCGCCGCAGATTGAGTTGCACGGCATCGACTCCAGCCACAGCATCTACTTCACGCTGCCGCAGACGCACGTTGCCCGGACTGCGAAGATTCACCTCTACTATGCTTTTTCACCCAGCCTGCTGCCGCAGCTGAGCCACATCAAGCTGATCATGAACGGGACGCTGTTTGCGACGGTGCAGCCGACGCCGGGCCAGGTGGGCGGTTCTTCCAGCCAGGAAGCCGAAGCGGAGTTCACCATCCCGTCGGAACTGCTGGTGCACAACAACGCGCTGACCATTCAATTCATCGGCCACTACACCATGGTTTGCGAGGACCCTTCCAACACCACGCTCTGGTCGCGCGTCCATCGCAATACCTATCTCGACATTCAGGGCGACCTGCTGCCTTTGGCCGACGATCTGAAGCAGTTGCCGATGCCGTTTCTCGACCCGGCCGTGATTCAGCCGCTGAGCATTCCCGTGGTTTTTGCTTCTGCGCCCTCGTTACGGGCAATTCAGGCGGCGGGTGTGGTTACCAGTTACTTCGGCATGATCTCAGAGAACCGTCCGGTGCGCTTTCCGGTGCGCATCGGACAGATTCCGATGGGCAATGCGATTGTGATCTCGGACAGCTCGTCGAATTTGCCGGAGGGGCTCAATCTAACCGGGATCAGTTCGCCGACAGTTGCCATGCGCAACAATCCCAACGATCCCTACAGCAAAATATTGGTGATCGCAGGCGCCGACTCCGACCAATTGTTGCGCGCAGCCCAGGCTGTGGCGCTGCATAGCGACATGCTCGCGGGCGCGCAGACGACGATCGACAGCCTCAAGCTGCCGGATAAGCAGCAGCCCGATGGGGCGCCGCGCTGGGCGCGTACCGATCAGACGATTGCGCTGTGGGACTACGCCACGGCGGACCAGCTGCAGGGCGACGGTTCGTCTCCACTCAATGTCTATTTCCGGATTCCGCCGGACATCTTCTACTCGGAACGGCCCAATGCCGTGCTGCGGCTGGCATACCGCTACAACTCCGTGCCGATCGGTCCCATTTCGAGCATGCAAGTGCGGGTCAACAACGCCTTTCTCGGTTCGGTTCCTCTGGTCCCAGGGCAGGAAGCATCGCGCCGGATGCAGACCGACGTGCCTGTGCCGGTGGTCAATTTGCGCCCATTTTCCAATTCGCTTTCCTTCGACTTCACCTTTCAGTTGCTCAAGAAGGGCGGCTGTCAGGATACAACGCCCATCAACATGCAGGGCGCGATTTTGCGCGACAGCTATCTTGACCTGCGCGGCTACCCGCACTACGCCCCGCTGCCCAACCTGGAGACCTTCGCCAACGCCGGTTTCCCGTTCACGCGCTACGCCGACCTGAGCGAGACAACGGTGGTGCTGCCGCCCTCGCCCACCGAGCAGGAGATTGAAGCCTTCGTCACCCTCATGGGGCACTTTGGCCGGCAGACCGGATTCCCTGTACTGCGGGTCACCGTGGCGGGTGCGGATGCCATGCAGGCCGGTGCGAAGACCGACTTTCTGGTTCTGGGAACAGGAGACGATCAGCCGGCTTTCGACAAGCTGAACAACAACCTGCCTGTCGCCCTGCGCAGCGGTCAGATTCAGGTGCGCGACACGCAAGGCTTCTTTGCGCCGCTGCACCACGCCTGGTGGAAGCTGCACTCCGACGAACACACCGAGTCGGGCGACCTGACTGCCGGAGGAACTCCGGATGCGGTGATCGAAGGAGTTCAGTCTCCCTACGATCCGGGCGGAAGCCGCAGCGTAGTGGCGATCCATCTGAAAGATGCCAGCAGCTTTGAGCCCTTCATGGCGACTTACTTGAAGGTGCAACAGTCCAGCGACATTTCTGGTTCGGTATCGGTGCTGCATGGGACCGGATTCCAGTCTTTCCGGATTGGCTCCGAGGTCTACCATGTGGGAGTGCTGCCCTGGTGGACGCGGATGACGCTGTGGTTTATGGAGGTTCCCTGGCTGGCGGCGGTGGTGGTCATGCTGCTGTCGTTCCTACTGGCTATCTGGACGCGGCAATGGCTGCGCTCGAGAGCCAGAACCCGCCTGAAGATGACGGAGGACTAGCTTGCTCCGGTGAGCCATCCACCTCGGGCCGCTGGAGACTTGAGCCGGGCCGATGGTCGCACACGACGTGTTTGAGAGGCTGCTCGGGTTTTATGGGAGAGCTGTAACCATGGGTCTTCGGTTATTTGGGCTGCGGAAGCATTTGGCGATTCTCTTGGCCTTGCCGCTGTTGAGCGCGGTGGGTGGATGCAAGCAGGGTCCGTGGACTCTATGGGATTCCTATGCCGCGCGCTTCATCGACGCGCAGGGCCGGGTCATCGATCCCCAGGGAGGGAGCCGCACGACTTCGGAAGGGCAGGCCTACGCTCTCTTCTTCGCACTGGCCGCGAATGACCGCACGCATTTTGATCGCGTGCTCTCCTGGACGCAGGCCAATCTGGCGGGCGGCGACCTGAGTACGCACCTCCCCGCCTGGCTGTGGGGCAAGGACAAGGACGGCCAATGGAAGGCGCTGGACCCCAACCCAGCTTCGGATGCCGATGTGTGGATGGCGTACACGCTGATCGAAGCCGGCCGCCTGTGGAATCAGCCCGCCTACTCGAAGCTGGGCCGCCAGATGATGGGCCTGATCGCCACGAGCGAAGTGGCCAATCTGCCGGGCTTCGGTCCCATGCTCTTGCCGGGACCGGCCGGCTTTCAACACGATCGCACGCCGACCCTCCACTCCTGGACGCTGAATCCAAGTTATGTGCCCCTCTTCATCTTCGAGCGCCTGGCCGCCGTGGATCCATCCGGTCCCTGGCAGGGCATTGCACTTCGCATTCCCCGCTTCCTCCAGCAGAGCGCCCGACGTGGATTTGCCATGGATTGGGTGGAATATGTACCCGGCGATGGCTTCTATCCAGCGGTTGCGCACGCAGGGCCAAATGCACCAGCGCCTGTGGGCAGTTATGACGCCATCCGTGTTTACCTCTGGGCCGGCATGATGGATGGCAGTGGCAAGACGCGGGCGGAGATTCTGAACGCCGTCCCGGCCATGAGCGCGTACCTTGCCAATCATGATGCCCCCCCCGAAAAGATAAGTGAGCAAGGCCTTCCATTGGAGCAAGATGGACCTGTAGGGTTTTCGGCGGCGGTCCTGCCTTATTTGAGGGCCTTTCCGAACCTTGAAAAGCCGGGCGCGCGGCAAACCATTCGATTGAGCGCGCAAAAGGATGCGGCTTCAGGTTTGTACGGGAAAGACCTGGCATATTACGATCAAAATCTTGCGCTGTTTGCAACCGGCTTTCTGGATGATCGATTCCGGTTTGGATCGGGCGGAGAATTGAAAGTGGAATGGGCTCGCACATGAGGGTTGACTTGAGGACGTGGAAGAGGAACTGGATGGTTGTGGCCTGTCTGTTGCTGGTGCTGCAGGTTGGCACAGCGCAGAAGAGGCCATCCGCCGCCTCGCCCGCAGACACGCGCCGGCTTTTGGTCGACAAGGCGCACGCCCTGGAGACGCGCGGGCGGCCGGACATGGCCATCCAGTCCTGGCAGCAAATTCTATTGTCGGACCCCAATAACGCGGAAGCTCTTGCCGGATTGGCCAAGGACTTGAAGCTCATCGGTTCCGCGGATCAGTCCAGCGCCGCGCTCGAACGCTTGCGGCGCGTCAATCCCAACGATCCCAACATCGCCAAGATAGGATCCCTCAACAGCAACCGAACGCAGGGCGACCGGCTGCGTCAGGCCGGGGAACTGGCGCGCCAGGGCAAGCCGGAAGAGGCGATGCGCATCTATCGCGATCTCTATGGCGACCGTCCGCCGGACGGGGACATCGCGCTGGCTTACTATCAAACCCTCTACGGTACCGCCAACGGCAAGGAAGCGGCGATTGCCGCGATGCGCGTTCTGGCTCAGCGCAATCCCGCCGATACGCGGTTTGTTGTGGAACTGGCCACCATGCTTACCTATTCCGCAAAGACGCGGGCCGAAGGCATTCATATTCTTGAGCAGCATCCCAAGGAACCCAACGCCCAGACGGCCTTGCGCCAGGCGTTGATCTGGGATGCGGCCAATCCCTCCTCGGCGGCCGAATTGCGTGGGTATCTCAAGGACCACCCGCAGGACACAGAACTTGCCGGCCACCTGAAGGAAAACGAATCCAAGCTGGCCAAGATGAACTCCGGCATCGCGCGCACTCCGGCGGAGAAGGCGGCCTTTGCGGCTCTCAACGCGCACAAGCTGGGAGAGGCGCAGACGCGCTTCAGCGCCATTCTCGAACAGGAACCGAACAACGGACGGGCTGCGGCGGGACTGGGCTTTCTACGCATGCAGCAGAGCAACTTCGGCGGCGCCATCAGCTATCTCACGCAGGCTTTGCAGAATGGCTACAAGGACCGTGCTGTTGAGGACGCCCTGGCGACCTCGCGTTTCTGGTACATCATGGGAGAGGCTTCGCAGGCCTTTGACGAAACCCAGTTCGATGTGGCCGCGGCAAAGTACAAAGCTGCGCTCGCGATGCGCCCGCGCAGCCCTGAAGCTCTGAACGGTCTGGCCGGCCTTTACGTCAAGCAGGCGCAATACACCGCGGCCGCCGGCGTTTATGACGAACTGGTCAAGGTTCAGCCCGGCTCCGCAACCGCGTGGCGCGGCCTCTTCCTGGCCTTTGCGCGCGACGGGCAGAATCGCAAGGCCCTGGACCTGACGGCGCGCTTTCCGGCGCCGGTGAGGGCTTCGCTGGCCAAAGATCCCGAGTACCTGCGCACTCTGGCCACTATCTATCACGCTGAGAATCGCCCCGCCGACGCGCAGCGTGCGCTTTCCCAGGCCTTGTCGTTGCCCTATCCCGACAATGGGACAAGCCTGAAGGCGGATACACGGTTGCAGTATGCCGGCGTGCTGATGGAGGCCAAGCGCTTCCAGCAGGCTGCGGAGATGTACACGCAGATTCTGAACGAAGACGCGGGCAGCCTCCCGGCCTGGATGGGCCTGGTGAGCGCACATCACGAACTGCTACAGGACAGCCAGGCCATCGCCGACGTGGAGAAGATGCCGCCGGCCACCTATGACTCCGCGCTTGCCGATCCCGGCTTCCTATCGATGTTGGGGGCCATTTATCAGCAGGCCAACCAGTTCGAGATCGCCCAAGGGCTGCTGGAGCGCTCGGCGAAACTGCAGATTGCAGCCGGCGGACAGCCCGCCATTCCGCTGCAGTTGCAGTTGGCCGCCATTTATCTGCAGCGCAACAACACCGCGCAGGCCTATGCCATCTACAAGCAGGTTCTGTTGGCGCATCCTGACCGGACCGACGCCTGGAAGGGGCTGATCGCCAGCCTGCAAGCCACCAACCGCAACACCGAGGCGATTGAAGAAATCGCCTTGATTCCGCCCGCGGTGCGCAAGGAACTGGAATCGGACATCGAGTTTGTGCAGGGCGAGGCGAGCCTCTACGCCGCCACCGGCGACATTGCGCACGCCACCCAGTACATGAATCGCGTGCTGGTGCATTATCGCGACCTCAAGAGCCAGCCGCCCGCGAATATCGACATTCAAAATGCCTGGCTGCTCTTCAATACCGGCAATGACCGCTCGCTCTACCCGGCCCTGATGCGTATCGGGGGCCGTCAGGATCTGACTGCAACGCAGCGCGAGGCGGTTCAATCCATCTGGGCCAACTGGAGCGTGCGCCGCGCCGGAGCCGCAATGGACAACGGCAATGTGCAGCGCGCGGTGGACATTCTGGACGCCGCGGCGCAGGCCTTTCCCGACAATCTGACCGTGCGCAAGGCGGTTGCCGGAGGCTACATCAAGGTAGGCCGCGCCAAGGAATCGCTGGCCCTCTTCAAGACCATTCCCATGCAGGATGCGTCGGCGGGGGATTTTCAGGGAGCCATCGGGGCTGCGTTATCGGCCAATGATAAGGCACAGGCCGAGATCTGGCTGCGTCAGGCTCTGGATCGCTACCCGCGCAATCCCGCGGTTCTTTCTCTGGCCGCACGCTTCGAACAGGCGCGCGGCGACAATCAGCGCGCCGTCGATTACTGGAAAGCATCGATTGCCGCCATGCCTCAGGCATCGCCCGCCGACCGTCTGGCGCACACGCTGGTCTATCCCGATCAGGACCAGAGGGCTCGCCGCGCTGTGACGGCCGCGGACCTGCAGCACCTGCTCGATCCCAACTACGAGCCATTTCAAAGGACCACCAAGCTGCCTCCTCTGCCCGCCTATGGCGCAGATCCCTACAGCGGCCGCGCTCCGGTGGACCTGAGCCAGCCGCAACCGGCGCAGCCGCAGAACCAGTGGGCCAACCCTTCGTCGACGGAGAATCCGCCGTCCAACTCGCCAGATATGAACTCTGCGGGGACCAACCCGCCCATGGCGCAGGGGCCCGGTTTGCAGTTCGACGACCGCACCGACATCACCGAGCCTCAAGTCGCTGCGTTGTCTGCAGGTAAAACATCTCACTCCTCGTCGAGAACCAAAAGGCCGGCGGGCAAGACCAACTACATGGGCACCATGCACGTGCCCGCGGCGGACCGGAACGTTCATGCACCGCGGCCGGCTGAACCAGTGGGAGGTAGCGCGAATCTGCTGGAGCCTTCTGTCTCCGTTTTTCGGGGACGGCTCACGCAGGTTCTGTCTCTTGGTCCGGCGGAGGATTCACCCATCCTGAGCTTCCGAAGTACCGGCAACTCTCTCGATGCCGATGCCTGGAAGGGCCTGGTCTTTGCCTTGCTCGCCGACCATCGCACCGACGAGGCCTTGCGGCAGATGGCCCAGATTCCTCCCGACGTGCGCCGCGAACTCGAGGCGGACATCGATTTCGTGCAGGGGGAAGCAAGTCTCTACGCGGCTACGGGCGATGTTCAGCGCGCTACGGAATACATGAGCCGGGTGGAAGATTATTATCTCCTGCAGAGAAGGACCCCTCCTGCCGGCGTCGAAGTGCAGCACGCCTGGCTGCTCTACAACACCGGGAACGATCGCGCCCTCTATGCCGTCTTGCGAACGATGGATGCGCGCCGCGACCTGAACGCTGCGGAGAGCAAGGAGATTCAGACCATCTGGGTCAATTGGAGCCTTCGCCGCGCGGTTGCCACGATGGATGCGGGCAATGCCCGTCAAGGGGTAGTTCTTCTGGAGGCAGCTGCTCGCAGCTTCCCCAACAACGTCGCGGTTCGGCGGGCGCTGGCTGGCGGTTATTTGAGGGCGGGCCGGAGCGAAGATTCACTGGCTGTCTTCAAAGCCGTCCCCATGGAGGATGCGAGCGCAGGCGAATTCCAGGGAGCGATCGGAGCCGCGATGTCAGTCAACGACATGGTGCAGGCCGAGGCCTGGCTGCGGGTTGCGCTCCAACGTTATTCCACCGACGCCGGAATTCTGGCGAGTGCGGCCCGCTTTGAGCAGGCTCGTGGCAACAATCAGCGCGCCTCTGACTTCCTGCGCGCCTCCCTGGCAGTCATGCCGGCAGGTTCCTCGGCGCCGAAGTCTGGTGTTTACTCTGAATCTGAAGCGGGCGTGCGGCATTTCACGCAGCCCGACGATCTCAAGCAACTGCTCGATCCAGGGCCCCAGCCGTCCTCCGGTGCGGCAAGAATTGTCCCTTCGCCTGTTTACGGTTCCAGCGCCACGAACCAGCCGAGATTCACCGAACAGAGCGCAACCCGTCCGGTGGCCTTCCGCCAGGCTTCCTACAATCCGCAAGACGCCAAGAATTCCAGCAATTCGCCCAAGTATTCGGGCCGCGTGAACCTGCCTACGTCGGAAGAGAACGTCGACTCCACCGATCCGGATCCGAATCAGGTTCCGGCTGCTTCGCGGAGCACCAAGGGAAAGCAGGCCTCTCAATCTGCTCCGCCCGCCCCCCGTTTGCGGATCACATCCCAGCCGATGGGCGATCTGGCCGCACGGACTCAGGCTCTGTTTGCCGAGCAGACGGACTCTCAACTCACCCAGGGATCGGCGGCTAACCTTCGCGCCCAGGGCATAGTGCCCGCGAAGCCGGCAGCCACTCCGAGCGCGCCGGTAGCCAAAACCACCCGCTACTCCATGGCGCAGTACACGCCATCGGCACAGGAAGCAGCCACCGGGGCCTATTCTGCGCCCAAGAAGCAGACGGCCCAGCCGCAGCGGAATCAACCGCAGGCGCAAGTGCCGGCTCAGCCGCAGTCGGAAGTGCCGCTTCAGAAGACCTGCCCTCAATGTGCCAAGCCAGAGGCTGCCCCAGCCCTGAAGAAGTCCAGGAAGTCGGTAAAGCCCGCTCTCCGCAGCGCTCCGGTTCCAACCCTGGCGACGGCTCCTGCCGCCCCGCTTCCGCAGCAGCCGGAGGCCAACGTAAACGAACTGCCGGGACAGGCTCCTGCCACCACGGGTACGGGCCTCTCCGACCAGGAACTCCAGGAGCGCAATCTTCCGCCCCTGCGCGGGCCCTGGGTTCGGGTGCAGCGCGAGCAGCGCACCGTCAGTCCTCGCGACGAAGCGGAGATGCAGTTGCGTTCCATCGAGAGCGGGTACAGTCCCTGGATGGGTGGTACCGGCATCCTCAATTACCGCACGGGCTCTCTCGGCTTCGACCACCTTACCGCGCTTGAGGCGCCCTTCGAGGTCTCGATGTCGATGGGCTACAACGCGCGCCTGACCATCGTTGCCAAGCCGGTCTTTCTCGATTCCGGACAGGCGGACGGAACCAGCGTCATTCAGGTGCTGGAGGCCGCTTCGCCTGGGACCGCCCTGACGCTAACAACGATCCCGCAGCCCATCGGGAGCCTGACCGCGACCGACACCACTCCGCCCGCGCAGCAGAACGCAAGCGGCATTGGCGGCGAAGTCCAGTTGGCCTTCCCGCATTTGGCAATTGCCGGCGGATACACGCCCTCCGGCTTTCTTGTGGCCACCGAAACGGGCCGCGTCCTGTGGCGTCCGGGTAACGGGCCCTTCACCTTCAATTTCAACCGCGATTCGGTGAAGGATACCCAGCTCTCCTACGGAGGCCTTCGCGACCCTCTGGGCAATACGCTCGGCAACCTCGGCCAGATATGGGGCGGCGTAGTCGCCAACCAGGGCAACGTGCAGTACGCGCATGGCGATGCACAGTCCGGCTTCTACATCGGTGGAGGCGGCCAATACATCACCGGATACAAGGTGGCCAACAACAAACGCATCGATGGCTCCGGGGGGGCGTATTGGCGCGTGAAAACCGTCCCCGAGTACGGAAACCTGAGCATCGGCGCCAACTTCTTCGGCATGCACTACGCCAAGAACCAGGATGCCTTCACCTACGGGATGGGCGGCTACTTCAGCCCCCAAGCCTACTTCCTGGCCAATGCACCCATCACTTGGAACGGCCACTCCGGCACCATCTGGCACTACAACATTCTTGGGAGTCTCGGCGTGCAGGCCTTCCAGGTGGACCAGACCGCGCTCTACCCCAACAACGCGATTACCGCCTACTTGCCCTCCAAGACCAGCGTGGGTCCGAACTACGACCTGCGCGCCCAGGCCGCCTACCAGATCAGTCCGCACTGGTTCGCCGGCGGATTCCTCAGCGCCAACAACTCGCGGAACTACTCGGCAGCCTCGGCTGGTTTCTACGTGCGTTTCCTCTTCCGCGCGCAACCCTCGACAGTGACCACGCCCACAGGGCTGTTTCCCACCGACGGGATGCGCCCGTTCATGGTCCCATAACGCCCGTTTCTTGCGGTGCCAGGGGAGGGGATGGACTCATCTCCTCCCCGTTCTGCGTTCGGGGCTAAGGTGCGCGTCTTCTGCGAATAGCGGGGAACTATGCCTTGCGCAGCGGCTTCTGCATCGGGACCACCTGTACGGTCACATCGCGGATTTCCGAGAGGAAGCGATTCAGGACCGAGCCGCGCAGCAGAACATCCCAGCGGGAGCGGGCCGACTGGCCGAAGACCACGTGCGAGATGCTCTCCTGTTGGGCAAAACGGATCAGGGCGTCGGAGACGTTCTTGTCGGTGAGGCTAACCACCTGGGCGCCCAGGTCGCGGGCCATGCGGCGATACTCCTCCAGCCGGTGGAAGGCTTCCGGGTCGCCGTGTCCCTTGTCGTCCTCGGGACGAGTGACGTAGACGGCGTACCAGTTGCTGGCCAGGCGGCCGGCGATGCGTGCGCCGACACGCAACAGCCGCTCGGAGCCGGGGCGGGTGCTGAGACAGACCATCACCTTCTCGGGCATGAAGGCCTGTTCCAGCCCCTGGGTGCGCCGGTACTCGGCCGCGCGGCTTCCCACCTGTTCGGCGGTGGTGCGCAGCGCCAGTTCGCGCAGCATATTCAGGTTGCCCTTGCGGAAGAAGTTGGCCAGTGACTGCTCGACCTTCTCGGCGGCGTAGATCTTGCCCTGGCGCAGCCGGGAACGCAGCTCTTCCACGGTCACGTCCACGTTCACCACTTCGTCGGCGCGCTTCAGGAAGCTGTCCGGGATGGTTTCGCGAATGATGGTGTTGGCGGAGCGGTTGACCGCATCGTTCAATGTTTCCAGGTGCTGGATGTTCACTGCAGCCATGACGTTGATGCCGGCGTCCAGCAGCTCCAGGACATCTTCATAACGTTTGCGATTTTTGCTGCCGGGCACATTGGTGTGGGCCAGCTCGTCCACGACGACCCATTGGGGATGGCGGGCCAGAATGGCGTCCACGTCCATCTCTTTCAAGTTGACGCCGCGGTAGGGAAACACGCGCTCCGGAATAATATCCAGGTCGCGGATGCGCGCCTCGGTCTCCTTGCGGCCGTGAGAGTCTACCAGACCGATCACAACATCGATGGCCTGTTGGTGCTTCATCATGTAGGCGTTATTCAGCATCTGGTAGGTCTTGCCCACCCCCGGCGCCGCTCCGATATAGACGCGGAGCTTGGCCGGTTCCTGCTTGCGTTCCAGTTTGATCTCTGCCATGACTTAGCCCACCTCCACTGCGTGACGGACTTCACTTACCACCGCTACGGGGAGCGTGAATCGGAAAGTGGTCCCATGGCCAAGACGACTTTCCACGGCAATCTGTCCACCCAGCGATTCGACCAGGCGGCGAACCAGCGCCAGCCCCAGGCCCGACCCGCTTTCGGAGAAAGCGTTGAAACGGTCGAAGATGGTACTGAGCCGCTCGGCCTCGATCCCCCGGCCGGTGTCGCGCACGGTGAACTGTACAAAGCTCTTGATTTCTTCTGCTGCCAGCAGAATCTCGCCATCGGAGGGCGTATAGCGCAGGGCATTGGAGAGCAAATTGTCGAGAATGGAGTGCATGGCGCGCCGGTCTGCCTGCACATACGAGAGGTCGGCAAAGGCTCTGACCTCAATGCGAATGCGTTTCTGTGCGGCTTCGTCGCAATGCCTGTCGCGCGCCTCGGTCAGAACTTGCAGCGGGCGCAGCCGTTCCGGCTTGAGATCTCGCTTGCCGCTGTCCAACTCCGCGACTTCGATGAGATCGGCCATCAGGTCGTCCAGTTTCTCCGACTCGTTGCCGGCCGCCGCCACCAGTTCAGCCTGGAGCGGGAGCAAATCTCCGCTGAAGCCGTGCCCCAGGGCATAGAGGCCGCGGCGCAATTGCAAAAGTGGATCGCGAAGTTTACGGCTGGCTACGCTGATGAATTGTGTCTTGAAGCGGTCAATGTCCTGCAGGCTGGTCACGTCTTCCAGAGTGGTGACCGTCCCCAACAACCGACCCTCGGAATCGCGCATCGGGGTGGTCCGGAGCCGGTAGCTGCGTTCCTGCTTGCCGATGCGCATGGGGAGCATGGACGCTTCGCCTTCCGCGGCCACGGCCTTTTGCATGGAAACTGCGTCGCGAATGGCGCTCAGAATCTTGTCGCCACCCGGCGTGTTGGTGAGCGCCATGCGGTCGGTGGCCGCATCTCCCATCAGCTCGGCCGCGGCCTGGTTCACCTTGAGCACGTGGCCTTTGCCGTCGGTCACGATGATCGGCTCAAAGATGGATTGCAATACGGCGTCGGAGAGTTGAAACTCCATCTGGCGGCGGCCGGCCTCGGAGTCGCGCAAATCGCGCAACCGCACCGCGATCCGATTCAACTCGCTGGCAATCACGCCAAAGTCGTCGCGGCTGCTCCACTCGACCCGGTGTTCCAGGTTTCCCTGGGCGATTTTCTTGGCATCGCGAGCCAACATGCGGATGGGCAAGAGCACGGCATAGATGGTTCCTATTTCCACCACCACTGCTGCTGCCACAAGAATGTAGGCAAGCTTGGACTGTCCCGCAGCCGCCAGTGCAGTGTGCGTGGCAACGATCAGGCCCACCATCAGGCCGGCAAGCGCAACACAACCGAGAATCAATCGCTGGGTAAGGTTGAGCATAGACCGGTCTCCGTGCCGGCAAAAAGTAACTCTCTCATTCTCGCGGAAACACCCTTCGCACGCAAAGCGAATCTGCGTCTCCGCGGCCCGTGCATCGTCGCCGGTCAGGGAATGCGGCAGACCGTCAGCAGGTCATTGTGCCATTCGCAGGCAAGTCCCGCGGGCTGGGGGTAAGAAACCAGCACCCAATCGACCCCAAACTCTGTCTTGAACCGCTCAAAGTCTGCAAGCTGGAAGTGAGTCCAGCCCTCCTGGGCGGCCACCTGCCGCTCCCAAACCGGTCCAATGTCTGGAACCTGTGTGACCACCGCCGTATCTTTCAGGGCATCCGCCAGTTGGCTGCGCTCTGCCAGGGCTCGAAAACTATGATAGTCCTCCTCCGGCGCGGCCATGTATCGAGGATCCAGAGCAAAATAGGCATCGGTCGGCGTGTTCTGGCGAATCCAGGTAAAGGCTTGCAGCCAAGGGTTGGCCGTTGCCCGTCCGGGAAGCTCCAGGTGCTCGCTGCCGGCGAACAGCTCCCGCTGCGCGGCGAACATGCCGGCATTGATGACCACGAGATAGACCACCCAGCGCCAGACGCTCGCTTTCAGCAGATATTTACCCAGCAAGCATCCTGCGATCAGGGGCATGAAGAAGTAGATCAGGTGCAGGTAGCGCATGGGCTGCAGCGGAGTCAGCCGGATCAGCGCCGGCGTTCCCAGCATCACGATCGCCACCGCCTGCTGAAAGATGCCGTAGACAAAGACGGCCAGCGCAAAGCGCGCCAACAGGGTTTTTCCTTGCTTTTGGGCAATGCGCCACAGAAGCCAGAAAAGGAAAAGTGGCGCCAGCGCGCCCAGCCACTCGTACCAGGCCCATTGGGTGAGGAAATAGTAGGTTCGCGTGTTCAGCGCTTTGCGCCAGACGGGAGTCGGAGACTCGAAGATCCAGCCCATGGGGACGACGGCGGTGGCCATCGCCGTGCTTGTTGTCTTGCGCCGGCTTTCGAACCAGGCCTGCACCGGCTCGAGCATGGCCATGGTCAGGAAGAAGCAAAAGGAAATCCCCATCGCGGCCATGATGGGATGAAGAAGAAACGACAGCAGCAGCAGCGGAACCGCCTGCCAGCGGCGGTGGGCCAGGATGCGGGAGATAGCCAGCAGAATCAGGGCCGTGGCCACATTGCGCGGGTGCAGATGCTGATCCGCAAGGTAAAGGGCTGTTCCGGCCACCGGTAGCGTAAACATCGCCCCCACCAGGGCGACTCCGGCCCATTGCGCTCGCGCTTCCGGAAACAGCTTGCGCGCTATGCTCCAGCAGCCGAAGACGATCAGAACGATCGATCCAAGTTGCCAGAGCAACTCTGTCCAGGCCACCGGAATACCGGTGAAGTGGACGAACCCGGCAACCCACTTGTCAAAGAAAGTGGCCTGGAGCTGAACTTTGAAAAAGATGCCGTCAAAAGGGTAAAGCGCAGGATTTACGTTATTCTTTACAGCGGCCAGATATACGCCGTCGTCTTCGATGCCCGGGTGGTAGCCCATGACCGCAAAGGCGAGGGTGGAAAACAGCAAGACTAGAAGAATACTACGTTTAGGAAGACGATTCACGTTATTCGGCCTTGGACCTCATTCAGGATTTCCGCATAAATAGCAAATCCTGACCTCCGACCTTGTCGAGCGGAGGACAAGGATGCCTGCGTGGTCCCCTCGCGCAAGCTGATTCCATTGCGCACGTGAAAAGGGTTGAAAGCGCAAAGCACATTGTCCTGCCCAGCGGACGCCTGACTCGCAATTGGCAGACTATAATCTCAATTGTAGTTGACGTAAGCGGCCAGCGTCTGCTCACGTCTAAACATGCAGGACGGCATCGTCTCCAGGCGTCCGTGTACGATCCGCGGTTGCATGCAACTCGGAATCCAATAAAGCTAAAGGCCCATGGAATGAAGTTACGGACGATGCGCGCCGTCGATTACTGGATTGGGATTCCCCTCTGTTTCCTGTTTACTCAGGTGGTGCGTTTGGCAGGCAAGCCCAAAGGCCCGGCCAAGCCGCGACGCGTTCTCTTCGTCGAATTGTCGGAGATGGGCTCCACGGTCATCGCCAACCCCGCCCTGCAAAAGGCAAAAGACGAGCTCGACGCCGAGATCTTCTTCCTCATCTTCGAGCGCAATGCCGAGAGCGTTCGCCTGCTGGACACCGTTCCCGCGGCCAACATTGTCACCATCCGCGAGACCGGCATCTTCGCTCTCACGCTCGACTCGCTCCGTTTTCTCCGCTGGGCACGCAAGGCCAAAATCGACACGGTTGTGGACCTCGAACTCTTCTCGCGCTACTCTGCGCTGCTCACTGGACTCTCCGGCGCCTGCCGTCGTGTAGGCTTCCATCGCTTTCATTGCGAGGGCCTCTATCGCGGCGAGATGATGACCCATCGCGTGAACTACAACGGCCACATCCACATGGCCAAGAACTTCGTCTGCATGGTGAACGCGCTGCTGGCGAGCAAGCCCGAGGTGCCGTACTCCAAGACCTTCGTCTCGGATGAGGAGATTCGCGTGCCGATCCAGGATGTTTCCGAGATCGACAAGGAATTTGTGCGCGACCTGGTGCGCAAGGTCTATCCGGATTTCCAGCCGGAGTATAACCGGATCGTGCTCATCAATCCCAACAGCTCCGAACTGCTGCCGCAACGGCGCTGGCCGTTGGAAAACTTTGCCGCACTGGCCGACATGGTGGTCCACGAGTGGGACGACGCGTTGGTGCTCATCACCGGCTCTCCCAGCGAGCGCGAAGAAGCCCTACGCATGCAGGACTCCATCGGCCATCCGCGTTTCCGCAGCTTTGCGGGAATGCACAGGCTCAAGGCTCTGACGGCGCTCTACAACATTTCGACGGTGCTGGTCACCAACGACAGCGGGCCGGCCCATTTCTCCGCCATCACGCCGATCCGCTCCCTGGTGCTCTTTGGGCCGGAGACGCCCAGGCTCTACGGCGGCCTGGGCAACACAGAGTCCATCACCGCCGAGCTCTCCTGCTCGCCCTGCGTCACCGCAGCGAATCAGAAGAACTCCGCCTGCACCGATCCGGTCTGCATGAGGATGATCACGCCTGAGCGCGTGCTCCAGTCGATTCAAGGCGTCTTTGATGGAGAGTACAGCTTGCGGTCGGAGTTGGTTCAACTGGTTTCATCCGCAGCCCTGCGCGTATAACTTCCGCAAGTGTTTTGCGGAATTGAGCAATTGATTCAGCTCCAACGGATTGCATCGCCACAGAGTTGTCATCCGGAGCGAAGCGCAGTGGAGTCGAAGGATCTGCAGTTGTGATCGTAAAGCATTTTTGGTAGAGCCCTTGTGGAGCATTTCGGCGCACGAACGGGAACATGCGCGGAGATTCTTTACAGCGCCGGCAGCAGCGCCCGAAGCAGCAGAAAGCCACCCACTCCCGCAAAAAACACCAGCGCCATCCGTATCCCCGGTTCCCGGTTCACTTCGGGCACCAGGTCGGTGGCGGCCACATAGAGCGCGACACCCGCCGAAACGGGTAGCCCATAGGGCAGCCAGCTCGGAATCAGCTCAATCACCAGCACGCCGGCCAGCGTGGCTGCAGCCAGCGCCACGGCAGAGTAGAGGGCCGTCGAGCGGCTGCGTCCACTGGCAAGCATCACGGAGGCCATGGTGAAGCCCTCCGGCGCCTTGTGCAGGAAGATCGCCAGGAAAATCAGCCAGCCCAGCCAGTTCGTCACCAGAAAGCCCGAGCCGATGGCCACGCCGTCAAAGAGCGCATGAAGGCTCAGTCCGGCCATCACCGAGTTGCCGGTGTGCTGGGAGACGAACTCGCCGCCATGCGTCTCCTCGCCAAAGTGGAAGTGGGAGTTGATGGTGTGCTCCAGCAGGTGCACCACGCAGTAGCCAGCCATGATGAGGATCGGCCCCATTCGCGGGCTCAGGCGTAGGCTCTCGGGAGCCATCTCCACCACCGCCGTGGCCATCAGAAAGCCCGCGCCCAACGCCACAAAGTAGCGCAGATAGCGCTCCACGCCGCGGGCACGCACCAGCGCAAACCCGCCCGCCACATCGGCCAGCGCGGCAAGAAGCCCCAAAAGAAGAGAAATCCTGACCATCCGCCCTTACCCGCTGTGCCGGATGTGCATCACGTCCCCATCCTGCACCACGTAATCCTTGCCTTCCAGGCGCAGCGTCCCTTTGGCCCGCGCGGCGGCCTCGGAGCCGGCGGCGAGCAGGGCGTCCCAGCGGATGGTTTCCGCGCGAATGAAGTGATGTTCCAGGTCCGTGTGAATCGCTCCGGCGCCTTGCGGAGCCTTGGAGCCCACTGGAATGGTCCAGGCGCGGCACTCGTCCTCGCCCGCTGTGAAGAAGCTAATGAGCCCCTGCAACAGGTAGCTTTTGCGGATCAGCCGGACCAGGCCGCTCTCGCGCAACCCGTAGCTGCCTAGAAAGTCCGCCGCTTCCTCGTCGTCCATCTCCGCCAACTCGGCTTCCACCTTGCCGCAGATGGCGGTGGCTCCGGCGTTGGGCCGTGCTGCCACTTCGTCGAGCTTGTAGCGGCTGACTGCAGCTTCAAGATCGTCGCCCAGGGTTGTACTTTCGCCGATGTTAAGCACATACAGAATAGGCTTCTGCGACAGGAACATAAAGCCCTTAATGAGCTTTTTCTCCTCTGCCGTCATCTCCAACTCACGCAGAGGCTGCTCTTTTTCGAGAGCCTCCTTGGAGCGCAACAGCAAGGCCTTTTCCTGCTCCAGTTCGCTGGTGCGGCCCTTCTTCAGGTCCTTTTCCAGCCGCTCCAGCCGCTTCTCAACTTGCGTCAGATCGCTGATCATCAGGTCGAACTCGACATTCTTGATGTCGCGCAGCGGGTCGATGGGGCCCACGTGCGGAATCGCGTCGTTCTCGAAGGCCCGCAGAACGTGCATCAGAGCGTCCACGTTGCGCAGGCTGGTGAGGAAGGCTGTCTCTTTGAGTGCCTCCTGCCCGATAGCCGCCACGTCTACGAATTCGACGCTGGCGTAGGTGGTCTTCTTCGGCGAGTAAAGCTCCGACAGCTTGTCCAGCCGCTCGTCGGGCACGCGCGCCACGCCGATGTGCTCTTCACGTGGGTTGGAGAAGCCCCGGTCCTCGAGCTTGGCCTTGGTCAGAATCTTGAACAGAGATGTCTTGCCCACCTGTGGCAGGCCAATAATGCCAGTCTTCATGTACGTCCTATTGGGTCCCGCGCAGGATGAATTGAGCGCCTGAGGACCTCTACGATGATACAGGAACGGGGATCAGGGAACAGGGATCAGCCCCGCTCCTTATCGGCGGTCTTCAACTGCGTCTATCCATCGTCCCGGCCTGACCCCTGATCTCTGATCCCTGGTCCCTAGCTTTTCTCCGTCTCCGCCCACGCTACTAGCACCACCGTCGCCAGTCCCAGCAGCAGAATAGCCTCTTCTACGAATTCGCTGTGCTTGTGGAGCTTCTCAAAGTGAATGCGGCTGGGGTTCGCGGCATCGGCTGCGTCGATCGCTCCTCCGGCCGCGATGCGGTCCAACTCCATGGCGGGAATCACGGCGAATTGCGAATAGACCGTGCTGGCAATCATTGCGATCAATAGGATCATCGGCGCCAGCACGGTGCGCGGCTTGTAGAGACCCCATGCCGGTGCCAGCGCGAGCAGAGCGAGAGCAACCATCCCCGAGACCAGCCCCATTCCATGCAGAATGCGCAGCAATTGGCCTACGATGGCGCCGGCCGTGTGCGTATTCGGCTGCAGGACACCGAAGGTGGTGGCGGCCACGATGGGGAAGAAAATCTCCGCGCCCAGCCAGACCATCAGCGCGAGATAGAGAAGAGTGCGAAACAAAGTCTTCATGCGGACAAGCATACATTGCAGCAGAGAAGCAGCGGCAGAAGTTAAGAGCACCGAGCCGGAGCACGCAGCTTCCGGTTATCGAATCAATGCCTGCGCAGACTGTTTGCCAATCAGCCTCTCGATCCGCTTCTCCACCGGCGGGTGGGTCGAAAAGAGGCTGGCGAAGGTCTGGCCGCTGAGCAGCGGGGCAATGATGAACATGTGGGCCGAGTTGGGCGAAGCGAGCAGCGGAACCCTGCGGCTGGCGCCCGAGATCTTCTCTAACGCCGAGGCCAGCGCGTAGGGATTGCCGGTCAGGTGAGCGCCGCTGGCGTCGGCTTCGTACTCCCGCGTGCGCGAAACCCAAAGCTGAATCAGCATGGCCGCAATGGGCGCCAGCAGCAGCATGAAGATCGCGCCCAAGCCGCCGCCTTCGCGGTCGCGGCGGTCGCCGCCGCCGAATCCAGCCATGGCTCCAAACCAGAAAGCCATCCGCGCCAGGATGGTGATCGCGCCGGCCAGCGTGGCGGCAATCGAACTGGTGAGAATGTCGCGGTTGCGCACATGCCCCAGTTCATGCGCCAACACGCCTTCCAATTCCTCGTCGGTCAGCAGTGCCAGAATGCCGTGCGTCACGGCCACCGAGGCGTGCTGCGGATTGCGCCCGGTCGCAAAGGCGTTCGGTGACTCGGTGGGAATCACGTAGATTTTCGGCATGGGGATACCGGCCTTGGAGGTGAGCCGCTCCACCACGTCATAGACGCGCGGCAGTTCTTCGCGGGTCACCGGCTGGGCCCGGTACATGCTGAGGGCCAGCTTGTCGGAATAAAAATAGCTGAAAAAGTTGGTCGTTGCGGCGATGGCAAAGGCGATCAAAGCTCCGTTGGTGCCGCCCAGATACTCTCCGGCCAGAACCAGAATAAGAGTCAATCCAGTAAGAAGAATCGTGGTTTTGAAGGTATTCATCGAGTCGTCCCCCAACGTTCCATTCTCTCACTTGGACGGTCGGGCTGCGGGAAGGGAACTACCCTCGCAAAAGCAGACGGGCCGCATCAGAGTGAAGCGGCCCGCGGGTTCTTGATCCCTTATCCCTAACCTTTCTTCAGCGCCCGCTTCAGCACTGTCTCCAGAGCTGCTTTCAACTCCGTGTATTCAGAGGCGGAAAGCGTTCCGGCGATTTTCTCGCTCTCCAGGGCAAACAATTCGTCCTTGAGAACGGCGAGCAGCGCGGTGTTCTTTGCCGCCGGGGACGCCAAGCTGGCCACAGTGGCCGCGCTTTGAATCACCGGTGCGTCCACCGCAACCGCCGTTCCGGCAGGCTTACGCAACAGAAAGGCCGCGGCGGCCGCCATCAGCAGTGCCAACGCACCCAGAATCCACCACTTGTACTTCGACAGCGGATCCGGCGTGGCGATGGGTGCGCCGATGCCGCCACCGGGACCATTGCCCATAGCGCTCGCGTCCTGACTGCCATTGTCCGCGCTCTGCTGGCCGCCCGCGCCGCCCTGCGCCTCACGAGGCATTGAGCCCGAGCCGCTCACCGTGAACTCCAGCGCCTTGCCGGGAACCGCGTTCTTCGAGACGAAGGTCTGCACTCCGGGATCCTGCGGCGACGATTGGAAGCCCGCTCCCGCGAAGGTCATGCTCTTGGGCAGAACCACCCATACCGTCCGTGCCGGCAGCGTCACCTGCGGCTTGAATGTGTACTTGCCGCCGCTATAGGGCACCGAGTATTCGATCTGGAAGAGCGTGCCCTTCTCACCTTCATCGGGCTGGATGGGCAGATTGAAGGAGTAGTGCCCTTTGGGGCCGTCCGGGTCCAGCTTCACTGAGGTTGGCAACCCGCCGGGCCTCTGCACTGCCACTCCCGCGACCGTCGCTTCCGCTGGCAGCACCACTTCAAACGAGTGCGGACTCCACTGCGTGCGCGGCGGCGTAGCATTGTTGTGCAGAATGTACCGCTCGGTCACTTGTAACTGCCCGTTGGCGGCCTCCATTCCCAGCACGTCTTCGTCGATGGCAACGCCCTCCACCTTGGCGGCAACGTCATACACCGCGATGTCCCCCGGCGCGCCGCCCTCGGGCGCGGCGATAAAGTAGCCGGCTCCCTGATGCATCGCCCGGACCAGGTACGGGCTGTTCCCCGGCTTGGTCAGCGCATAATGTCCGCGCGCATCGGTAGTGGCCTTGGCCGCTTCGCCCATGCCAGCCTGCACGTCCACCAGCACCACGGTATCGCCCACTGCGGGTTTGCCGGTGGTCTTGTTGGTCACGGTTCCGGTGACTTGAGCGGCCTGGGCCAGCGCGCCTGTGAACAAGAGGCTCAAGGCAACGGTGCGGAGAAGCAATTGGGTCATTTTCATGCTCGTAATAGCGTCCTATGGAAGTCGCGTGGGTGAGTGAGACTTGAGAAAAGTTAAAAACGACTGCAGATCCTTCGACTCCGCTGCGCTCCGCTCAGGATGACAGCATCGGCGAGGGAGTAACTCGGTTCAGACTTGCTGCAAATGTTCAATCTCGGCCAGCAACTGCGTCGTCTCGTTTTCAAGCTGAGCCCGCTGGTTCACAAAATCTTCTTCAGGGTACTTTCCGGCACGGTACTCGAAGTTCAGGTCGCGCAGGTTCTCGTAGAGTTGTTCCTTGCGCTCCAAAAGATAATCCAGGCGTGTCTTCTCGCGCTGGCTGGCGAAGACATTCTCCGGCCAGAAAGTGTACAGAAACAGTACAAACAGCAGCAGCATTCCGCAAATCAGACCCAAGGTCGGCGTCATGGCTCAGAATCCTCCGTCGCTGCCGGTCTCCCGGCGAATCTTTTCCCGCAGCGCTTCCGTGGCGGGATCGTTGGTTTGGGCAGGAGCCTGTGTCTTGCCCACCGACCAGCGCCGAATTAGCAGAATCGTGCCCAGCAATGCCGCTGCAAAAACCGCAAACGGGGCGATCCACGCTACCAGGTCGAAGCCCTGGGTGGTGGGCGCGGCCAGCACCGTGGCTCCGTACTTCGAGGCAAACGCGGCCAGAATCTCCTTGTCGCTTGCTCCGGAGGTGATGCCTGCCTTCAGTTCATTGCGCTCCCTGCCAGACTCCGTGCAACCCACATGGTTGCACTCGCCCAGCAGTTGCGCACAGCCGCAGGTACACATCAGCCGGTGGCCCAGATCGTTGAAGCGCGAACCGGCATCGCTGGCGCCCAGCGTAAAGCAGACGGCCACGGCCAACGCCAGAGCCTGCGCGCCTTTCATCCAAGCAGTCAAAGCCGCGTGAGCGGTCATTGCTGGCCTCCCTTCTGCGGCGCTGGTTTCTGGCTAGGCAGCAGTGCCACGATGGTGCCAAAGACGATCAGCACTACCCCGGCCCAGATCCAGCCCACCAGCGGATTCAGAAACGCCTTGATGATCGGCTGGGCGGTATCGGGGTTGGCGCCTTCATACACCACGTACAAATCCCATGCGGGAACCGAATGGATGGCCACCATGGTCTGCGGCTGCTCGCTGGCCAGATAGATGCGCTTCTCCGGCGTCATCTGGAAGAGCTTTTTGCCGTTCTTTGAAACATCCAGCAGCGCGTACTCCGAGTTGTAGTTGGGGTTGGAGTCTTCGGAGGCTCCCACCTGCTCCAGCGTGTACGGCCCGATGGTCATCTTGTCATGGAGCGCCATTTCGCTTTCCACGTTGCGGTTGAAGGCTGCGCCGGCCAGCCCGATCACCACAATCACCACGCCAAGGTGGATGAAGTAGCCGCCGTAGCGCCGGGTGTTGCGTCGAACCAGCAGGACCATCGACGTGAAGTAGTTGCGCCCGCTCTGCCGGGCGATGACTCCTGCCCCGCGCAGAAACTCCGAAAGAATAGCAGTGAAGACGGAGACTGCGAGGGAAAACGCAACCAGCGCGTAGAAGTTGCCGCTGTCGAAGGCCCCGTCTTTCCAGGGCCGCACGCCCACGGCCAGGCAGACAATCGCCGTGGCCCAAAGCGCAATCGAAGGCAGAATGAAGTTGCGGCGAACGCTGCGCAGCGAAGTGGAGCGCCAGGGCAGCAGCGGCCCCACGCCGGTCAAAAACAGCAGGAAAAGCCCGATGGGAATGGCCACCTGGTTATACCAGGGCGCTCCCACCGTCACCTTGTTGCCTACTACGTACTCGGAGAGGATGGGGAAGAGCGTTCCCCACAGGATCACGAAGCAGGCAGCCAACAGAACCAGATTGTTGAACAAGAAGCTCGACTCGCGGCTCACCAGCGACTCGACCCGGTGTTCGCTCTTCAGGTGGCTGCGTTGCAGGATGTAGGTAAAGATGCACACCGCCAGCACGATGCCCATGAAGACCACAAACCACGTTCCGATGGAGGATTGCGCGAAGGCATGGACCGAGCTGACCAGTCCGGCGCGAGTCAGCAGCGTACCCAGCATGGTAAGCAGGAAGGTGGCGAAGATCAGCCAAACGTTCCAGCTCTTCATCATGCCTTTCTTCTCCTGCATCATGACGGAGTGCAGAAAGGCGGTTCCGGTGAGCCAGGGCATGAAGCTCGCGTTCTCCACCGGGTCCCAGCCCCAGTAGCCGCCCCAGCCCAGCACGGCGTAGGCCCAGTGCATGCCAAGAAAGATGCCGCAGGTCAGGAAGAGCCAGGTCACCATCGTCCAGATGCGGGTAATCTTGATCCACTTCTCGCCGGGGTAGCGCATCATCAGCGCGCCCAAGGCAAACGCGAAGGGAACCGAGAAGCCCACATAGCCCAGGTAAAGCATGGGGGGATGAATCACCATCTCCGGGTACTGGAGCAGGGGATTGAGGCCGTTGCCGTCTGCCGGAATCGCGCCTTTCATCATGGCGAAAGGCGGCGCGGCAAAGTTCAGCACGGAGAGGAAGAAGACCTGAATCGCCGCCATGATGACGCCCGCATAGGCGTAGAGCTTCACATCGCGCTTGTGCGTCAGCCGCAGGACGAAGCCATAGGCCGCCAGCAGCCAGGCCCACAGCAGCAGGGAACCCTCTTGCCCGCTCCACAGTGCGGAAAACTTGTACGGCCCCGGCAGGGCGCGGTTGGAGTGTTCCATGATGTAGGTGATGGAAAAGTCGTTGGTAAAAACCGACCACACCAGCGCAAATGCGGCTGCGGTGACAGCTACGAACCCGGCGATCCCAGCCCGGCGCGCCGTGTCGGCCAGCCGCTCCGGCGAAACCGCTGTCTGCTGTTTGGTCGCAATCAGTCGCAGGGCAACAGCGCCTGCCAGAAGGTTGTATGCGGCTAACGCCAATGCAATGAGAAGTGCGAAACTGCCAAACGCTGCCATTCGAGCTCCAAAATGATTCTCGCACGCAGACGGGGGGCGCAAACGGCATCCCGCCGAGGCATTCTCAACCCATCATATGCGTTCGATGTGTGATCTGCCTCACTCTCTCCTGTTTTGACGCGATGCCTCAAGAGAAAGAATGTTGCGGCGGAACCAGCATTTCGACTACTCGGCCACAAACGCAACGAAACTGTGCGGAGGAATCTGGAATCGAAATTCATGCTGGTCAGGGGCAGAGGACTCCAATCTGCTTCCCGGTACACTCCTGAGGACTTCTCCGCTGACGATGTTCCTCAGAGCGAGTGCTCCGGTCGTAATCTTTATCTCCGAAACGCTGTTGCGGAACGACTCAACAATGAACGACTTGTTGTCATAAGCGAATAGGCTCACTTTGGCCGGTGCGTCCATCAGGACAGGAAATCCGTCCATGAGAGTGGACTTGAGGTCCGTTAATACTTGCTGCGGCATCGAATAGAGATCGTTCATATTCTCTGGAATCGTCAACACATAGAGCGTTCCATTCGCATAATGATTTTCGAGAAGCATCGGGGCGCTGTGCCCATTTGCGATTCCCTGCACCAATGCAGATGCGTCAGTCGTCGGAAAGGAAATCTCCGGCACAAGGAAAGGCGTCGTACTCGCCGTGTCGATGCTGGCTCTCTGCCCGTAGCGGGATACCCAGCGGTCGACCCGCAGTGCATTCCCCAGGTTCTTCGCATCGGTAATCTGGCCGATTCCGGCGCTCTCTAACGCCTTCAGAAGGCGCGCTGTAATGACCACATTGCCGCCAGCCTGAAGGTGGTTGGCTATCTCCGCAACGAGCTTCGGGTCGTCCTTTGCTTGTTCGGTCAGCAGGATGGTGTGTGCATCTTTGGGAAACTGAGGATACATCTCGATGGGAATGCCAATCATGCCCAGGTAATTCTGCAGAAAGTCTTCTCCGCTCGAGTGAAGCGGCTTGTAACTGGCAATACCGATGGGCTCACCGAGACGCCCGACCACGCGGCTCACCTTGCTCAGGGCATAGCCTGCCGCGGCTGCGTTCGTCACTGTGCCCTGTGGCTTGGTCTTGGCATAGCATCTTCCAAGTTCGGCCAGGTCGAACGTAGTGTCGAGGCTCGACCATGCCGTGCGATTGCCGGCCGCTGCTGGGCGCAAAAGATCGCTATATTGGAAAAGCATAATCTCGGGAGCTTTCGCGAAAAGCGTATCCCAGAGCTGCTCCGCGTAACGATCCAGATACTGTGTATCGTAGGTGTCCACCCATCCGCCCCCATTGCGGCCCGGTGCAATATGCCCCAAATACCGGGTGAGTGCGTAGCTTTGATACTGCTGCAGATGCTGGTCTGCCGCATCGGGGTCGCGTGTCTCCGTGCCTGTATAGATTCCATCGAAGTTCGCGGGTTCTTCTTCCAAGTCGTATCCGTTGTATTGGTAGTGCTCGTACCAGTTTGGAAACTTGATAACGACCTTTACGCCTGGATTCACATTGTGCGCGGGCTTGAGCACAAAGTCGCGAGCCACTTGATTCATGAGCCTGAGGCGAAATGTCGTCCAGTTCATGTCTCCCTTGGCTGCAATATCGGATTCATGCTTCGTGCTACTGAAAAAGAAGTCGTCCAGGATCACTTCATTGAAATGTCGCGCTGCAACTTCGGCAGCTTTCTTCACCAGTTCGAGTTGCCTGGCATCGGTGAAACTAAACGACGTGAACGGTCCAGTGGGCTGTTCCATGCCATCGAAGCCGACCGTATCGCCCGAATAGGAATAGGCAATCGCTCCTGCCACTTGGACGCCTTGCGAAAGAAAATACGCCTTCTCGTCTTCCAGAAGCCGATCGTCTGCCAGCACCCCGCTCCGAAAGACTTCGAGATATACCTTGTCCACATGGAGTTGACTTCGGATTGCGTCCCAGCTCGATGCCCTGTACTGAACGTCGCCCATACGCACAACTTGGCCGGCGGGAATATAGACCGCCACCTTGAACGGGGGATGAGATTCGGGCTCCTCCGAAGAAGCACGATGCGGTGCAACAAACAGCAATAAGAAGGCAGCTACCACCAGACTACGCGTCACTCCGCTCAACTTGCTTCTCCTGAATTGACAAATTGCGTTCTACCCGCGCAACCGGTCTTGCGCTCTAAGAACATGTTGAAAAAGGCTGTAAGACAACACTCGGCGCCGGTGTGCTATGGAACCTGTTGCAGGGCAACCGTTCCATGAGCCACTGCGCGATTGACGGCGCACAGAATCGCATTCAGCGATGCCTTCACGATGCTGGCATGGGTTCCGACGCCGAAGACCGACGCCGATTCTCCGAATTGCAATCCGATATAGGCCATCGCCATGCCGGAGGCGCCATCGGTGATCGATTGCTCATGGTAATCGACCACCTTGATGGCAAAGCCAAACTCCCGGTTCATCGCATCGACAAAGGCGTCGATGGGCCCGTTTCCGTCTCCGGTAATGGCGTGCTCCACTTTGTCCACTTTGACCGTAGCCGCGATATGCGTGGTCTCCGCGCTCAGAATCTCGGAACAGAGGATACAGGAAAATGGGCTCTGCGCGCCGAGGTACTCCGCCTGGAAGGTGTCCCATATCTCCGCCGGGCGTATCTCGCGGCTTGTCTCATCGCTGATCTTCTGAATCACGCGGCTGAACTCGATCTGCAGTTTGCGCGGCAAAAGGATGTTGTGGTCGCGCTCAAGAATATAGGTCACGCCGCCCTTGCCTGACTGGCTATTGACGCGCACGACCTCTTCGTAGGTCCGGCCAATATCGTTCGGATCCAAGGGCAGGTAGGGAACCCGCCATGCGGTTTGACCCGCTTGTGCCGCGAATCCCTTCTTGATCGCATCCTGGTGCGAGCCGGAGAAGGCGGTAAACACCAGTTCGCCCGCATAGGGCTGGCGCTGATGCACGGCCATTTGTGTGCAGGACTCGGCGCACTGGATCACACCGGGAAGATCGGAAAGATCCAATTCGGGATCGATGCCCTGGGTGTACAGATTGAGAGCCAGGGTCACAAGGTCAACGTTGCCGGTGCGCTCCCCGTTTCCGAAGAGCGTGCCCTCCACGCGATCGGCTCCCGCCATCAACGCCAATTCCGCCGCGGCCACCGCGGTGCCGCGGTCATTGTGCGGATGTACGCTGAGGACGATCGATTCCCGGTTCTTGAAGTGGCGGCCGATCCACTCGATCTGATCCGCATAGACATTGGGCGTCGAGTTCTCCACCGTAGCAGGTAGATTGATAATGGCGCGATGGTCCGGGGTGGGCTTCCAGACCGCCAACACTGCCTCGCAAACCTCCAGGGCATAGTCAAGCTCGGTCCCGGTAAAGCTCTCGGGCGAATATTCAAAGATCCACTCGGTTTCGGGGAAGGATGCCGCTTGATCCCGGAGCATTCTCGCTCCATCCACGGCGAGTTGCTTCACTCCCTCGCGATCCATCTTGAAGACCACTTCGCGTTGCAGGGTTGAGGTCGAATTGTAGACGTGGACAATAGCGCGATGCACGCCCCGCAATGCCTCGAAGGTACGCTGAACCAATTCCGCGCGTGCCTGGGTAAGAACCTGCACGGTTACATCCGGTGGAATCCGGCCTTGTTCGATCAGTCCCCGGCAAAAATCGAATTCCGTTTGCGATGCGGCGGGAAAGCCCACTTCAATTTCCTTGAAGCCCAGCCTGACCAGCAGATCGAACATGCTGTTCTTGCGCTCCATATCCATTGGATCGATCAGTGCCTGATTCCCGTCGCGCAAGTCCACGCTGCACCACACGGGCGCCTTGTCGATGATTCTGCCTGGCCAGTTGCGATCGTTCAGCGGGATGATGCGCGTGGGTGCGTACTTGGATGCCGGATTCTTCAACAGGAGATCCTTTCACTTCTTCGGCGACGCTCTACAATCCGATTCGCAGGCCAGACTCAGCCGGGAGGGGCCTGCACTGGCCAAATCGAGAGAGGAGTGCGAGAGAACGCCATCCCATCCAAAACAAGACTTTCAGTCTTTGCAGGCAGGCGTTTGAAGCGCAGACGCGTATCGCGTTCCAACCGCGTGCAGGCGAGTGTGAAGCGATTCTAGAAGAACCCGGCAGGTAAATCCAACCGCAACCCGAAGAGAGATCGGAATTCGGGCAACTCCGTGCTCTACGGGCAAATGGACCGGAATTCGGCTTCCTTGCGCTCAGGCGGTCTTGCGCTCCCGTTCGAGGAGCAAACGACTGGCTGCGGCAAGCATCTCCTCGGGGGCTGTCGCTCTGGGAAGAAATCGCACCAGTTCATCTGCGTAGTCGCTGGCGGTCTCGTCTTCGCCGCCCAGCACCAGGACCGGGAGCCAAGGCAGTCGGGAGCGCAACTCGGCGACAAACTCGGGTGCGTCGATTCCCGTCATCTGTGAGCTACAGATGACCAGCGCCAGACGGGCAGAAAACTGGGACTGCTCCACCAGATACAAAGCCTCCGCGGCACCCGTGACGCGCTGAACGTCGGGAAATCGCCGTTCCAGAATGGACTTTCGCAGGAGGGCCTGGAGGGAGTTGCCATCTACCAATAGGATCGTTGCCATGTACACCTGGGCTCGCGACTCGTTCCGCAGTTCTATTTACTAACTGTGTAACTGTGATGATGGGGAGCGGCGTCTGGTTGCCTGCAAATTCCGCGGCAATTGGCGATTGCACCAACTCCCGGTCCGGGAAGGCGAAGCGTCATCCTCGGGCAATGCTCAGAGGAGTTCCCCGCAAACCTCGTCGGCCCATTGAATCGCGTCGGCGTAGGGTGTCGCGAGTTCCGATTCCCTGATTTGGAACTGCTTGGCGAGGGCTTCGCAGATCTCCCAGTTGCCGGATTCGAAGTTCTCCAGCCAGTTCAATGGGCCGCGCTCACGGGATGCGCCGCCCAGCAGCACATCGCGAAGGGATGGGCGCATGGGCAGAATTCTTGCAATAGCCTCTGCCTTCACTCTCAGCATGGCGGGCAGCAGGCTCATCAACCCGAAGAGGCACTGCTCATCGGGATCCAGGCGCCATTTTTCGGCGACCAGTTCGCAGAAGCGGGAACGGTGAAGTGCCAGTCGCAGCAGCGCAGCGGCCTGTGGCCCGGTGGCCTCCGAGGTAATGCCCAGAAGGACCAGGCGGCGGAACATCGTGTCGCCGACGATCAGCAGCGCTTGCTCGATCGACTGGATATCCTGCCTCCTGCCATAGAGCGGAGAGTTGACCAACCGCATGAGCCGATAGGTCAGGGAAACGTCGCGGCGCAGTATCAGGCTGACCTGGCGAATATCGATGGGGTTCTGCTGGACGATGCTCAGCAACTCCAGGTGCGTCCGAGTGTTGGACGGAATTCGGCGCAGCGTCGTCTGCATGGGACGGCAGAAGTAGTAGCCCTGGAAGAGGCTGAAGCCTTCCCGCTTGAAGACCTCGAAGTCTTCCGGAGCTTCCACTTTCTCGGCAACCAGTTCAGCGGGACTCTGCTCGAGTTGGCGCACTAACCGCTTCCGCTCGACTGGCGGGCAGGCCAGTACGTCAATCTTGATGAAACTGGCTAAATCGACCAGCGGCGCGATCTCCGGCTTCCAGACAAAATCGTCCAGGGCAAACCGGTAACCCTTTGCGCGGAGCTTCTGGCAGGCATGGATCACCGCCCGATCCGGAACCACGGTTTCCAGAACCTCGAGAATCACCTGCTCCGGATTGAGCACCAGCACCAGGTCGCGCAGCAAAGACTCGCGGGTGCAGTTGATAAAGACGGGAAGGCCGCTGGACAACTGGTCCACGCCGAAGAGCAGGGTATTGTCGAGCATGGTCCGGGTGGCCTGGTCGCCGTCGCCACTGAAGACGTTGTCCCAGCCCGAGCGAAAAAGCAGTTCATAGCCGAAGAGTCTGCCTTTGGCATCCAGAACCGGCTGGCGGGCAATATGACGCACCAGCTGATTGGCGTCCGTGGGAGCGCCTAGTTCGGCCTCCGTTCCATGAGAGTCGATAATCATCTACCTTCCTGTTCCCCTTTATCGGCACATTCGGTAGTGAAGACCACTCCCTAAAGTGTTCCGCTCTTGCCGTACTCCGGAACCAGCGCGGCAATAGGCAGCCCCTTGCCTGTCTTCCAGAGTGCGATTCTCGCCTTCAAGCTCCGGAAAACGAAGCAGATCGATCTGCTTCGTTTTTGCGCAGATTTCAGCTTCATGAGCGCATGATGTCTTCAGGAGCAGCTCGACTCGCCAAGACGAGCTACGGCTTGAATCAACTACCGCCAATTTTCTGATCCTGCTTATAAGACTCTTTATTGAACCTTTTAGTTCACAGGGGGGAGATCTTTTTTCAAGTCGATGCTGAGCGAAAAGCCGGCCGAAATCATCCCACCCCCTACCCCCTACCATTATGGCCATTTTTCGACTAAGAATTCGATGCATCTGTATTATAACAAACAGTTTATAAAGCGTCTCGTTGACTCGCCGGTTATTATAGGGGAAACGTCGCCATAATTGTCCGGCTCGAGCCGCGAGCCGAATTAATTCGGTGACGGTCGTTCGATGTGGTCAATCACCAGTGACTCCGCAGGGACTTGAATTGGCTCCAACTTCAGACCAAGCGCGCCCAGATCCCATATTCGGGGAGGATCCAAGTCGGTGTCCCATCGCGTGAGCTTAAAGTCGTATTGGCCGGTCAACCCCGTTCTGTCTTCGACTAGCGTCATTCCCGACAAGTCGTCCGCCAATGATGCCATCGAGGTCTTGTAGTAAGTGACCACCGGCTCCGCTCCCGGCAGAATAGGAACGATCAGTCCACCATACGCGAGCTTCTGCGCGATGGAAGGAATCTCAGCGTCCGGGTTCGTCACTTTCAACGTTTTCCAGTTGGGGCCGTGTTTATCGAGCACCAGCGCAAAGCCGGGAACAGTAGTCTTGACATGATGCACGACAAGTTTGCACCGCTCTGCAAAAGCGGCCTGCAGCATCGCCTCCAACATATGGTTACGCACTTTATAAGCGATGTTGTCGCCTAGCTTCTGCCACTCCTGAACATCGTTGGGTGAAACTTTTGCCACAAAGTCGTACTTGTCGTTCCACGCCCAGTCGGGAAGACCCACAAACCGATTCCGGTGAACGAAGACCCGAGGGAAATATGCCATCCCAATCGTGTACCACAACGGCCATCCCACCGCACGGTACTCGTCCTGGGTGATATCTCCTGCGGCGCCAGTCAGTGCTCCAGCCTTGTGAGGACGGATTGAAACCACGTCGAATGTCAGCGAATGGGAACCCGCCAAACTCTTTTCTACGGCGAGCGTCGAACCTGGCGCTTCAATTGTCTGGGAGATAATAGGAGGATCGGAAAGGCACATCCATCCTGCAGCAACAAACAGAATAACTTTTCGAAAGTTCACTTCTGCACCTTACGTCGGTCCACTATGACGAGACCGCTCCTTCTTGTTCTCAGCCTACAACCTTGGACGCGTAAGCACCGCGCTCACGAGCACAATACACCACCCATCGCAGTAACCATCCACAACCTCAGACCAGCGTGAAACCGCCTCAATATCCAGATAGGGCAGCCTTCACAGGAGACATCACAGTTCTGGCTAACTCTTATTCCCTATTCGCCGATTTCGGCCCATTTTTGGCTGTCTGTTGGGAATTTTCGACAAAGGAGCCTCTTGCAAAATCCCCCAACCGGCAGGTGGAAAAGGGGATTTTCTCCTCTGGCCCGGCATTTTGATCGTTGACCAGCGGGTTTGAACCGAGTCTTTGGCAAGAAACCTGCTTTTCGGCCACG
>Ga0255354_1000219_pt1 | contig 36229 bp, 30 predicted proteins | sample HBST50metaG_FD_189942 | JGI IMG/M metagenome (GOLD analysis project Ga0255354, IMG submission 189942) | Peat soil microbial communities from Stordalen Mire, Sweden - H.B.S.T50 | ecosystem: Environmental > Terrestrial > Soil > Wetlands > Peat | place: Sweden: Norrbotten County, Stordalen Mire...
TTCATGGTCTACCCCCAAGCAGCAGTTGCAGTGCGTCCGGCCAGATCCCAGCCGCCAGCAGCAGCACGGTGAGCGCGATGATCGTAGCTTGTAGCAGGAAAGGTTCTCTTGTTGGATGCGGCGAGGGTGATGGCGGACTCGGCTCATGTTCCGGTCCCCACCAGATGCGGGTCAAAGCCAGCACATAGGCAATCAAGGCAAAGATCGACGAGAGGATGAAAACGGCCGCCAGCGGCCAGCCAATCTGCACCGCCGTCTCGTAGAGTCTCCATCGGCCGAGGAAGCCCATCGTCGGCGGAATCCCCAGCATAGCCAACATTCCAAACAAGAATCCGAAAGCCGCGACTGGGTAACGCACGGCCAATCCAGTGTGTTCGCCGTCGAGTGCGCCGTCGGCTTCGGGACCGCTAAGGCAGATGAAGAGGAGGGCCTTGGCGAGCGAGTGAGTTGCAGCGGCAAAGATGACGCCCTTGATTCCGAGAACGTTCAGTGACGCGAGTCCCAGCAGCAGGAAGCCGACATCTTCAACCGTGGACAAGACCAGCAAACGCTTGAGGCTGCGCTGCGTGAGCATCAGCAGAGCAGCCAGGAACGATGTAACAGCAGCGATTCCCAGCCACAAGCCCTGCGGTGTAAGCGAAGCTGGCGACGCCTGGGCAGCAATGTACAGTTCGCCGAAAGCTGCCATGTCGATGACCGCAATAATCAGGCCAAGTACCACAGCCGGAACTTCGTCAGCCAGAGTGAGCAGCCAGAAGAAGAGCGGCACCGCGGCCAGCTTGATGCAAATGCTGGTCAGCAATAGCGCGCGCGCCCAATCGGCTTGACCGCCATCGAGCATCAAGTCGCTGCCAACCAGTGAAACCGCAGAGAGAACGACAACCGTGAGGTAGGTTAGTTTCGCCGATTTCGTTCGCGCGCTCTGCCAAACCAGCGCCACGGTCAGGAATGCGCCCAATTCCAAAAGCCCTAGGCGCAACCAGGGGCCTCCAACGACCAAACCCGCTATAGCGGCCGCGCCTGCCAAAATCATCAGCGGAGAAAGACTGCGGCTCTTCGCATGAGTGAGCGCAGCCAAAAACAAGGCCAACCCAGCTACGACACAGGCTGCAACGAGCAACGCCGGAACGGGAGGCGCTGGAAGAGTCTGAGCGCCCGCAATCGTTGGAGCAAACCAGCGAACGCCCGCCAGAATCGCCGCCGCCAGCACAATGACGAGCGCTAACGCGTTGCGCTCCATCCAACTAACGACAACACCCAGCCCGCGCGAAGCAGCCTGTAACCCGCTCCAGACACCAAGATAAACGCGGTCAACTTCGGTCCAGCGGAAAAAATCGTTCCAGTTTTGCATGAAAATGCTGGAGAAATCTCCGGCCGTAAGCCTTCCCTGGTCTGATAAAGGCTCGCCGCCGGTAAAGATTCCGCCGCCAGCCAATGCCGCACCGCCGCCACCTGTGACAACAACTGCTGCCGGACGCGAGGCGTAAGCGAGGGCGTAGATCACGCCGCCCACAATCAACGAAACGACGGCCAGCACCAGGCCGCCCACGGTCGAGAAGCTACCCGCATCGGAAGAGAGACCAAACCATGTCACCTGCACCGAGGCGAGTTGCAGCGCGCCCAGAATCGGATTGAGCAGGCAGTTGACCGCCAACTGCGGCGCGATACCGAGGATCACGCTTCCCGCAGCAAAGAATCCCATGCCCCAAACCATCGTCGGTGGAGATTCGTGGGCGTCCTTAGTCGCCTCAGTCAGAGGACCGAGGAAGACCGCGCTGGTAGCTTTTGCGCCGAGGAAAACCGTGCCAAGGCTGGCTGCCCAGGCGACCATAGCGGGAACCGCCCATCCGGCCTGCAAGGCTGCCGCGTAAAGCATCCACTTGCTGGCGAAGCCGCTCATCAGCGGAATGCCCATCATGCTGCCTATGCCGATCAACCATGACAAAGTGGTTTGCGGCATCTTCTGCGCCAGACCGCCGAGTTTGTTCATGTCGCGGGTACCGGCGCCGTGTTGCACAGAGCCGGCAGTCAGAAACAGCCCGCCCTTGAAGAATCCGTGATTGAGGCAATGCAACAGGCCCGCGGCGATCGCCAGCGGAGTGCCAATGCCGATGCCCATCATCATGTAGCCGATCTGGCTCACTGTCGAGAAGGCCAACATGCGCTTCAAATCGGTCTGCACCATGGCGTACATCACGCCCACGGCCATGGTGACAGTGCCAACCCAGACCAGCGATTCACTGCCCCATGCAAACCCAAAGTTCGACGGCCATGCGCCAAAGCTGTGCATGCGGCAAGCCAGATAAACGCCGGCCTTCACGTAACAGGCTGCGTGCAGCAACGCGCTCACCGGAGTGGGCGCGGCCATGGCTTCGGGAATCCATGTATGCAGAGGGAATTGCACGGATTTCGCAACCAGCGAAACCAGCATCAGCGCGAAAATTCCGCCAGTGAATGCGTGCGCCACGCCCGGATCGGTCCAGAGCGCGCTGCCCGTGCGGTGATAGATCACGAGGATGGCCGCCAACAGGCCATAGCCCGCGATGTGCGTCATCAGCAGCACTTTGCGCGCGCCGGCAACTGCCTCGCGGTTGGTGTACCAGAAGCCCACCAAGCTGAAGGAGCACAATCCAACCAGTTCCCAGCAGAGATAAAAGATGAAGAGGTTGGCGCTGTACACCAGTCCCACAAAGCCGCCGATGAAGACCAGCATCGATGCGTAGAAACGTGTGGCGGACTTGTCGTGGGCCATGTAGCCGATGGAGTAGAGAAGCACGAATGCGCCCAGGCCTGTCCCCATTAATGCAAAAAGGACGCTGAGGGCGTCCACGTGCAATACAAGAGCGAGCGGGCCATCCCAGTGGAGCACGTTCAGATCGACAAACTGCCCGGCCCTGACCCAACCCACCAGAGCGGCCACGGATGCGACGGCCGGCAGACAGGTGAGAAAGGCCAGAATCCCTTTGGCCCGTGCGTTCAGGAGCCTTGCGGCTACGATCTGGAGCGCGGCGCCCAACAGAAGGGAGCATGGCGCAATCAGAATGAGGGTCTCTGCGTTCATGTCTGCAATGCTAGCTAGCTAAAGGCCTCCTAGATGTGATGGGCCTCACTCTCAGGGGCAAGTATCGCAATGCGGGACGCGGAGATCTGAGTAGAAGACGGCGGGAAACCTTGGCTCTGCAATGGTTTGCATGAAGAGCACGCCTGAGAGGCTAAGCGTTCGCTTTGGTTTCTATCGGGAAGGGGCTGCGGACACCGCCGAGTAGCACGATTCCGCCGGGCCGCTGCTACCCCACCGGCGAGGCTGGTACGCCAGATACCCCCACCCATATTTTGTAGGGAAATTCCTTGTTTTCTTGAGTTTACGGGATGGGCTGCGCTGTAAAATCTTCAAAACAAATGGGTTCCATGCAAAATATTCTAAGGAAAGGAGTTAGGGGATGTTTCTGCCTCTGTTGGCAGCTCCCGGCTGAAAGGCGGCGCGAAGAGGACGTGCCGGGACGATGATTTGAAGGAAGACTTCTGAGGTCATTGTGCAGCGCAGTTGGGAAATAATCTGCAAGGGACTGGCCCCTCCGACAGGCTCAGGGCAGGCTGTCCGGGCAGGCGGCGCTTGCGCGCCATGGATTCGTGGTCTCCCGTGTCTGATATTCCTATCTGCTCCCCGAGCATCGGTTCCCGCGTTTCCCGGAGTATATTTTTGATCTTGGTAGCTAATATGTGTGTATTTTTTCAATGGCATATAAGTCGAATGTGAACTAAGCTTGCAATTGCCTCGGAAAAGGCGCAGGATAATGGGAGTTGTTCGCAGGCGCCAGCCTGCTAAACCCCAGCCTGGGACATAGTAGGGCTAGAGCGGGCCGCTTTCAGCGGCCCCCTCGCTTTTTAGGGCCAAAGTACCGTCGCAATCTCCCTGTCCGCAAATCGCTCCCTTGGAAAGATGGTCACGGCCCAGCGCCTCTTCCCTGCGTGGCCGCAGATCAGAACCCGATAGATGGGCTGACCTTCCGTTCCAAAATTCTTTATATAGGCATCACCTGGAATGGCGCGGCCCATGGCTTGCCAGTTGGGCACGATGATGGTCGGACTCTCGATGATCTGGCGCGCCCAACTGAGTTCCTGCGCGCGGCGAATTTGGATACGACCTGGATTGAGAGTGATTCGCCCTGACTGAATCTGTTCCACGGTCATGCGGCGGTTCTTCGGTTCCTTCCCATATTTGTCCGTCAACTTGATGAGGTGTACGAAATCAGTGTCCAGAAACGATACTCGACAGCCGCGCGGGTCCAAAATCTCCCTGCCACAGAGATTTTGGCGATACCAGTTGAAGAGGTCCAGCAGCGTGGTGATCGGGAGAACGGCAGGCGTACTTTCCGCCGATGTGGACGGAACCTGAGCTTTATGTGGGACGTTATCGATCAACGCGTTCTTTCTGTCCGGGAAGGATTCCTCCATCATAAACGGTCTGCGCCTGTATGGGAGCGACGTTAAAGCAAGACTCGTGGGTTCAAACCCCGCTCCCGGAATGGCGGCGAGGTGCCGGGGTTGAAAACACGGCTTACGGCTCCCGTCCTACCAGTGTTCACGCATCCCAGGCCCCAGAAGCGGGACCTGGGGCTACGTAGAAACGCAGAAAAGAGCAATTTAAAGGGTTTATGAACCCCGCATATGTTCCACGTGGAACATATTCATTCTGTTGAGCTTAACTCGATGTTTACTACATAATTATCAGCAAGATTTTGAAAATATAGTTGGGTTGGGTGCAGATGGTTTCCCATGTCTGAAATTCCAGACATGGGCCACTCATCATTTGTGGTCAGACCTGCGCCACAGGCCCGCTCATCACAATAAAATTGTGATGAACGGGGCACAGCTTCTCAGGGTTCAGGTTGATCTTTCGGAACTGATGACCGGGCCACCTGCCCCCCGCCGGGGATATTGAGCAGGGGATCTGCGGTCACCCACGCCTCGTCCGACCACCGCACGGTCAAGGACCTGTCCCTTCACCCCCCGCGTGAAAAAACCGCTACTTGGGACCCAGATTCCCTGGGGACCCCGGCAATTCGAAGGATGCGACACCCTCACATTTGTGGCTCGATTAAGAGTGGGCTGTCGCACGATCTGGGGGTATGATTATTTATTCGAAGTATTGTACGCTGGTGGAAGATTGCTCAGAGACGCAAGGGTTATCGTGGGTTATCACGGGACGTGTCTTGATTACGCCCTCAAGATTGTCTCGACCGGGCAGTTTTCTCCAAGCAAAAACGACTACGACTGGCTTGGCCATGGTGTCTATTTCTGGGAGTTTGCGCCTCTGCGTGCTTGGCAGTGGGCACGCGCGAAGTATGGGAGCGACGCGTCCGTCATCGAAGCACAAATCGAGCTCGGTTATTGCTTGGATTTAACGGATGTTCGATATACGGACTCCCTGAGGACCGCTTATGACGGACTGCGAGAGGTATACGCTCAGACAGGCACAGCTCTTCCAGTCAACAAAGGAAAGGCAAATTGTCTGGACTGTTTGGTGATTAACAACCTTTGTGGATTACTTCTGACAGAATGCGAAACTGTACGTGGGCCGTTCTTGGAAGGATATCCAGTTTACCCTGGTTCAGCGTTTATGACGCAATCGCACGTCCAAATTGTAGTGAGGAATAACGCCTGCATCCGGTCTTCGCTTCGCAGGTTGCTCAAGGAGGAATAAATGGATGAACCGCAGCTTAGTTTGATTCCTGACTTGCAAGGCCGAATTCGCGGGTATTTCGATACCGGAGACCCGGAAGAGATTGTTCGCCAATCTCAGAGCCTGATCATGTTTCCGGTGAATGGTGCTGAGGCATCGCTAATACCGAGTTCGTCTCAAGGTCCAGCGCTTGTTCATCCGCAGCCTCGGCCTATTCCACTCAAAGCCTACTTGGCGTCAGCGCTAACCGGTCTCGAGCCAACCAAAAAATCGCTCATAATTCATCTATCTGATATGGTGAATTTGGTGTGTCGATCAGTCGACATCGATCTCTATGAACCCAGAAAGAAGACAGATCCCGTTCACAACGCCGACGTTCCCAATACAGAGGTATTCCACATTGATAAGGAACGTGTCGTCGCGTCAGACCTGCTAATTCACCTGTGCCACTTTCCCAGCACAGGTTCGGGCGAGGAACTGAGCTTTGCGCATGATGCCCTCGTTCCAATTGTTCTGATCATCCAAGCTGACCAAAAAGTCAGCAGAATGATCACAGGAATTCCAAGTGTGAAGTTCGAAATTCGCTACAACGAACCCGAAGAGATGAGAGAGAAGTTGGAGGCGCAACTCCGGGAGATCCGGCCATTGCTGGAGCAACGGAGACTGGCGAAGCAGGAACTTAGCGAAAACATAGTTGGCGCAAAGGTTAAGGAGTTGCGCTTAGATGCCTCATTAACCAAAGAAAAGCTTGCCGATATGATCGGACTTGAAGAAGCTGCAATCTCTTTTATTGAAGAGAACGTCGATATCGTCTCGAATCCATCACTTATCGATTTGCGATTGATAGCGACTGCGTTGAAGACGACAGTAGCGGAATTGGTCAACCCGGATTATACGGAATCTATCCTATCAGGCATTCAATCAATGTTGGACGATAGGAAGCTCGAGACCGCCGCTGCTCGTTTCAGAGGTGTGCCGATGCGAGATCAAAAAGCTCTCATGAGGCGGTTCTTGACTCGTTTCCTATACTTTCTAGAAGAACGGGGTCGATGAAGAACGCTCCTAATCTTCCCGATCCGATTGCCACGGCGGAAAAGCTCTTAGCGAAAGCCGGGATTAAGATCCCTCCTGTCGATCTGAATCAGATAACCTCTATATGGTCAAACCTCTTCGTTGTCGAGGAGGAACTAGATGGAACCGGCTATCTATTGCCCATCGGAGAGCTTGGTGCCGAGATCCTGATCAACAGAGATGACCGCGGGGAAAGAAAACGGTTTACACTTGCGCATGAATTAGGACATTGGGTTCTCGGCCTTTCATTTAAAAAAAAAGTCGGACATTTCATGCAACCAAAAAATGTACACCACGTTGAGATAGAGAGGTGGTGCGATACATTTGCAACTAATATTCTAATGCCCCGCTTCATGATCCAAGCAAACGTGCCACAAATCGATCCAGTTCTAGCCATAAACATGATCGTCAACGCAGCATCTCAGTTTAAGGTATCGGAAGAGGCGTTCTTTATCCGATTATGGGAAACTCTGCGTTTTCAAGTAGCCTATGTAGCATCGAAAGGCTCTTCCGGCGAGAGTGGGTACGAGCTTCAAAGAAGCTTTGCAGGTCATGGGGAAGGATTGGCGTTGGAAAGTCTCCTGAATCAGCGCGAAGTGATCGAACTATTGGAGAAGTCGCTCTTCCCAGTTTTCTCTGCAACTACCCAGACAGGAAAGATCAAGTGCGCGGGTCGTAAGCTAAGCGCTAATCGCTTGATACTTGTCTTAAAATGGCCTGCTGAGACAGACGCCTAGACTTTGCTTAGTTGTGCTTGCCCTTCCATTCCTCGTACGGACCCTGGAAGTCTTCGATGCCGTCTTCGCGGAAGACCCAGAGGCGCGTGGCTACTTCGTCGATTAAATCGTGGTCGTGAGTTACTAACAATACGGTGCCTTCGTAGCGCTGGAGAGCTATGTTGAGGGCGTTGATGGCTTCTAGGTCGAGGTGGTTAGTCGGCTCGTCGAAGATTAAGATATTGGGCTTGGTGAGGATCAGCTTGCAAAAAGCCAGACGGGCTTGTTCGCCACCCGAGAGAGCTTTGGTTTGCTTGTCGCCTTCTTCGCCGCTGAATAACATCTGGCCGAGGATGCCGCGGATATCTTCGACGTGTGCGTCGGGCTTCCAGCGATGGAGCCACTCGGCAACTGTGACACCATGCTCGATGGTTGCGCCTACATCTTGCGGGAAGTAACCGATCTGCGCTTCGTGTCCCCAGAAAACCGCGCCGTTGTCGAGGGTGAATTCGGGGTCGGCGAGGCCGGGATAGTTATTCAGAAGGCTCTTGAGCAGGGTGGTTTTGCCGGCGCCGTTGCGGCCCATGAGGCAGATGTGTTCGCCGCGCAGGACGTTGGCGCTGAAGCCGTCAATGACCGTGCGCTCGCCGTAGATTTTGGTGATGTGCTTGAATTCGAGCGCGTGCTTGCCGCTGGGGCGCGTCTGGTCAAAGCGAATGTAGGGGCGCGCGATGTTGGAGCGGGCGAGGTCGTTGGTTTGCAGCCGCTCGACTTCTTTGCGGCGGCTTGTAACTTGCGACGAGCGGGTTCCGGCGGAGAAGCGGGCGATGAAGTCGTTGAGCTGGGCGATCTTCTTTTCGCGCTGGGCGGTTTGCGATTCGAGAGTGGAGCGGATCTGCGTTTTAGCCATCACCATCTCGTCGTATCCGCCGGTGTAGGTAATGATGGTCTCGTAATCGATGTCGGCGGTGTGCGTGGTGACCGAGTTAAGGAAATGGCGATCGTGGGAGATGGCGATGAGGGTGCCGTCGTAATTGTTGAGAAAGTCCTGGAGCCAGTGGACAGATTCGAGATCGAGGTAGTTGGTCGGCTCGTCGAGCAGGAGGGCCTGAGGCTTGCCGAAGAGGGCCTGGGCGAGGAGGACGCGCACCTTCTGGCCGCCTTGAAGCTCGCCCATGGTGCGGTTGTGGAGAGGCTCGGCAATGTCGAGGCCGTCGAGGAGAATGGCGGCGTCAGCCTCGGCGGTGTAGCCGTCCTCGTCGCCGATGACGCCTTCGAGCTCGCCGAGGCGCATACCGTCGGCGTTGGTCAGCTCGGGTTTTTCGTAGATGCGGTCGCGCTCTTCCATGGCGGCCCAGAGCGGCTTGTTACCCATGATGACGGTGTCAATGACGCGATAGGCGTCAAAGGCGAACTGGTCCTGACGCAGGACGCCGAGCTTGCGCGGACGGACGACTGTGCCCTTCTGCGCGTCGAGATCGCCGGTGAGGATCTTCATGAAGGTGGTTTTGCCGGAGCCGTTGGGACCGGTGAGGCCATAGCGGCGACCGGGCACAAAGGCGACGCTTACGTCCTCGAAGAGCACCTTCGAGCCGTAGCGCATGGTCACATTGCTGACACTAATCATTCTTTTCGGGTTCCTGTATGCGAGCCGCGACGGGGTTTCGGCGCGGCGGGCCGGGTGATGCGAGGGTTCAATCAAGCAAGGTTTTGAGGGCACGCCAGACCGGATGGAACGAGTTGGCCAGCCCCGAAGAATAGGTACACTTCTAGTTTCTCATGAGCGGCGGAGGCGAGTTGCTGCGACTCCTTGTGTTGCGGCGCGTCTATATGGACGGGACGGCTCGCCGGAGCTGCCGGGCAGACGGGATGTCCGAGGCTGACTATACTGGGAATAGCGCCTTTAGGCAATAGGAACAAGCTGAACAGAATGAACAAACTGAACAAGCCAGCCGCGGGGCTGGACACCAGACGAGGTCAACGAAATTGATGAAATCGCTCTTTGAACGGTTGCGCACGCGCCGTCTCGCTTCCACGTTTATATTGCTTGCGACTCTCACAGCTGCCATTGTAGGCGGCTCCTTTGCTGCGCACGGAGTTCGCGGACAAGAGCAGCAGAACTCGAGCACCGACGCCACGCCGCTCAAGGTAGTCAATTCCACGGTGACTCCCAACGAGTTTGTGCGGATTGCCAAGCTGGTTGGTCCGGCAGTGGTGAACATCAACACGCGAACCCTTCCCAAACAGGCTATAGGCAAGGGCAAGCGGAACTTTCATGGGCGCGTTCAGCCCAACCAGCAAAACCCCGGCGACGACGATCAGGATCAGGGTCAGCAGCAAGGACAAGGGCCGCAAAACTGGGGAGACTTGTTCCACTTCTTCGGCGGGCAGATACCCGACCAGGAGGGCGGAGACGACGGCCAGGTGCATGAATCGCTGGGTTCGGGATTCATTGTCGATCCCAAGGGCTACATCATCACCAACTATCACGTGATCGAGAAGGCCGATCAGATTTACGTGAAGCTCTCGACCGATCCCGACAACGTAGACCTGGGGCGCGTGGCGCGGGTCATCGGCACGGACAAGGCGACGGACCTGGCGGTGATCAAGATCGACACCAGCTCGCCGCTGCCCACCGTGAAGCTGGGCAACTCCGATAACACCCAGGTGGGCGATTCGGTGGAGGCCATCGGCAGCCCCTTTGCGCTTGCGCAGACGGTCACAGCGGGAATTATCTCGGCCAAGAACCGGACCATCGAGCCGGGCGCGAGCGGGCAGTTTCAGCACTTCATCCAGACGGACGCGGCGATCAATCCGGGCAACTCCGGCGGGCCGCTGCTGAACATGAACGGCGAAGTGATCGGCGTGAATACCGCTATTTATACGCAGTCGGGCGGCTATCAGGGACTAGGCTTCGCGCTGCCCTCAAATACCGTGGTGGACGTTTACAACGACTTGATCGGCCCCAGCCACAAGAAGGTACGCGGCTCGATCGGCATCCGCTTCAATCAGGGGCTTCCCGGCCAGGTGAACCGTGTTTACGGCTTTAAGAACGGCGTGCTGGTGCAGCAGGTGCAGCCGGGCGGACCGGCGGAAAAGGCTGGTCTGAAAGCGCTCGACATCATTCTGACCATCGACGGACGCTCGATTAAAGACGGCGATGACATGGTGAATGAAATTGCCAGCCGCAGACCAGGAAGCAGCGTCCGCCTGGGCTACTTGCGAGACGGCAAACTCGCCGACACGACGGTTGCCATCGGCGACCGCGACAAGATTTTTGCCGATGCGGGCGTGCAGCAGGTGGAGGCAAATCCGGACGAAAAGGGCGACCCCGGCGAAGTGAAGTTCGGCGTGGTGGTCCGCGAGATTTCTCCGGCCACGGCGGCCAAATTGAATACGCCCGGCGTGGTGATCGAATCGGTGCGCTCCGGCTCGTTTGCCGACCTGCAGGGGCTTGAACCAGGTCTGGTGATTGTCCGCGTCAACAAGCACCCCACCCGCACCAAGGAAGAGTTCAACGCGGTTGCGGGCAAACTCAAACCGGGCGACGACGTGGTCTTTGAAGTCATGGACCCGCGCCATCCCGACGAAGGCATAAACCTGGTAGGTGGAACTCTTTAGCGGCGTTCGCAAGGGCGCATGAGGCGGCATTCCGCTTTGTGCGTCCTCTTGCTCAGTTGGTTGCGTTTCAGGAACTAAGCAGGCTTTTTCTCTTGCCGCGGCGCTGAGGATTGAATAAGCTCTTACGCAAGGCCCTGTCGAAAGTGTTTTCTAAGAGGTGAATCAGCGTGCTGTCTTTTCGAGCAAGCCTGGCGTTTGCATTGGTCGCGGGTCTGGCTGCATCAACAGCCTCTGGCGCCTCCACTGCGCATCATCGTGCCTCCACCACCGCGCATCATGCTTCCACCACGCGGCATCGTGCCTCCACTGCCAATAGCCATGCTTCCACCAGCAGCAGCCGTGGGAAGCATCACGGCCGTAAAGGCAGTCCCAAAGCGGCACGTTTGCGCGGGCAGCAGGCTATTGAGCCAGGCCGGGTGACCGAGATTCAGCAAGCGCTCATTCGCGAGCATTATCTTACTGGTGAGGCTAACGGCCAGTGGGACGCAGCCACCAAGGCAGCGATGGAGAAGTATCAGGCTGACCAGGGCTGGCAGACAAAATTGATGCCGGATTCGAGGGCGCTGAAAAAGCTTGGTCTCGGTCCCGACTACTCGAATGCAATCAATGCAAAGAGCGCCAACTTTACCGAGCCGCCTCCGGCCAGCACGATTCCGCCGGCGGTGACGGCCGGATTTGCGGCTGCTGCGGGAGTGAACCCATAAGAAATCCGAGTAAGATCTGGCTCTGCTTAAGATAACCCGCAGGGTTACCCGGCTTTCACATCGATGCGCGCCGCCCGTGATCGGGGCTTGGCTTTGACGAAGATATCCACATCGTGCCCCAGTGCCAGTAAAAAGTGCATCAAGCGCTCGACGGAAAATCCTTCCAGTTTGTAGTGCAAAAGTGCCGAGACTTTGGGCTGGTTCACGCCAAGCGCGCCTGCGATGTCAGCCTGCGATAGCCTTCTCCGCTCGACGATGTGGTTGATCGCCGCACAAAGCCGGGCTTTGGTATCGAGTTCGGCTGCATCCGGCAATCCAAGGTCCGCGAAGACATTACCGCTGCTTCGAACGGCCGATTCAGTTTTCTCTCCAGGCATATTGCTCCTCATAATTCCTTAGCGCAAGCTTCATTCGTGCTCTGACCAGGTTGATGTCCGATTGGCGGGTTGTGATGCCTCGCGGTGATTTCTTTTGAAACGCGTGCAGCACATAAACAGCGTTGACAAAACGGACCGTATAGATTGCTCTGAATGTGTCCCCATCGTGATCTCTCACAACCTCGAAAACCCCTGGCCCTTCGCTCTTCCACGGCTTTGCCGACGGATGCTTTCCGCCGTACTGTGCTGCACTCAGCGCAAATCCAATGCTCCGTTGAACGTCAAGAGGAAATCGGGTCATATCCTTGAGCGACGATCCAACCCAATAAAGGGGTTTCTCACCCGGCACAGGTTCCGTGTCATTATTTATCCCACTTCCAGGATGAATGGTCAAGTCTAATTCGGTCTCTTTTGAGAATCCGAGCTATCGTCGCGGAAAAACCATCCAGCTCAGAACTTGAACGCCGGCATGCCCTTGAGCAGGAACTCGTAGCGCGGACGCGCGATGTCAGGGCCCGCTGTGATGGTGCTGTCGAGGTGGATGAGCAAGCCGTCTTTGCCGTAGCGCGGCCACGCGGGCAAGCCAGCTCCGTTGGGGTCGCCGGTCCTGGCGAAGTTGGTCCAGTAGCTCATCATCTGCTCGCTCAGCTTGCGATCTTCCGGACGCCAAACTGCGCCGGGCCGGGTATCGAGCGTGCCGAAAACGTACTCAATGTCGTCGGAGTGGAAGGCGAAGGATGCGGACTGGTATTTGCTGACGGGCGCGGCCAACTCCAGATGATAACGGTAGACTGGGGAGTCTCCAGTTTGCCGATGCGCCTCGATCCATTTCCACGTGCCGAAGGCGATGAAGGCGTCGCCGCCGTAGTCGATGGCAGAGCGAAGCGCCTGCGCGTCTGTGCCGCCGGGATAGAGTTTGAGAAACTCCGGCGCGCGATCCTGAAAGAGCGCGGATGCATAGCTCTTATAACCCTCCGCAGTCACAGGGCGCATGGCGGCAAAGCTGCCCTCGTCGCGATTCCAGCCAGCCAGCAGCGGCACGTGGGCCTGTTTTCCGGCGGCGTATGTTTCCGGCACCGGCTCGTTAAGCAGCCGGCCGTCAATCACCGGCGAAAAATCCGTCATGCCCTTGCTCTTGACCTCATCGAGAATTCTGGCGGTGGGAAGGGCGCGCAGTTCTTCAAGCGACTTGACGCCCAGCGAGGCCACCCACGCGCCGTCTTTCTGTTCGCGTGCATCGAGGGAATCAGTGGGCAGCACGCCCTTAAAGGCCGCGCCGCTCTCGCCAATGGCCTTGTGAAAGAGCCCCTTGGCCATGGGCGAAGCCATCAGCGTGCTCACCGCAAAGGAGCCGGCGCTCTCGCCAAAGATGGTCACATTGTCTGGGTCGCCGCCGAATTGACTGATGTTGGCCTTGACCCACCGGAGCGCGGCCACCATGTCGAGCAGGCCGTAGTTCCCTGCCGCGCCGTTAGCCTCTTTTGCCAAGTCTGCCGTGGCCAGAAAACCGAAGACTCCCAGCCGGTAGTTGAAGGTAACCAGCACTACGCCCTTGAGGGGAAGAAAATCGCCGTTGTGGCGCGGCTCGGAGCCGGCGCCGGCAAAGTAGCCACCGCCATGAATCCAGAACATCACGGGCAGCTTGCTCTTTGCCTGAGTTGTGGAGGGCGCATAAACATTCAGAAAAAGGCAATCCTCGCTTTGGCCGCTGTCCTCAAAGGCCACGTCGTCGTAGACGCGGTTCTGAGCGCAGTGTGCGCCGTAACTGGCGGCATCGCGCTCGCCGCCCCACTTCGCCGGTGGCTGAGGCGCCTTCCAGCGAAGAGCGCCCACTGGCGCGGCCGCGTAGGGCAGGCCGAGAAATGCGTTGACCTTGCCCTCATTGATGGTCTTGCCGTGCGCCATGCCCTGCGCGGTCTTTACTGTCAGAGATTCGGCATGAAGTGGTGCGTACAACACTGCCGCCAAAGCCGAAATCGTAAGGACACAAGCTGCTTTCATTCCCATTCGCATGAAAAAAGCCTCCGCGCAACACCATAGCAGGGTGAAGGGAAATTATGCGAACCGCATTGAGATTCGCACGCTCATTTGCCAATTACATCGATTGCTGCCGTAATCGTTTTGGGCGGCATACAAGCGTTGTTGTCGCAGGCCTGATAGTGAAGCCGGGCTTCGACCAGGTGTTCGCCAGATGAGACCACGATGCGCGTCTGAATGATGAACTCGCCAGTGTAGACGCTCAACTTTGTCTTGGGATCGAGGGGCAGCGAGAAGTCTGCGCCGGGCGGATAGACGGCCCCTTCGAGACGCACACCGGAGCCCTCGGGAATTGAAAAAACAGTGGGGATGAGTTCGTCTTCTCTAGGCGTGTGAGAGTTGATGTGCAGCCCCGGCGCAATGCGGAAGTGCAGCGCGATCGTAGTTGGCTTGCCGGCAGGAACGGTGATTTGCTCGGGGTAAAGATAGGCGACGGCCGCAGGCTTCGCGGCAGAGTGGGACGCGCTGTCGAGCACTGGCCGCTGCGCTTGCGCCGCCGCAAAGGAGAATGTCAAAGCTGACACTAGCGCAATGCGAATTACGGTCTTTTCTGCGATCATCAATCGTTCCTCGTTATAGTCGAGCGAACTCCGGTAACTCCGCTACTTCACGATCCCCAACGCTTTTTTGATATTGCGTTCGGTCTCATCCTTTGAAGTCAGTCCAACCTGGGCGGAGATCACGGTTCCGTCGCGGTCTACAAAGAACGAAGTGGGCAGGTCATCGAGTCCCCCATAAGGCCGGCTGATCGAGTCAGCGTCAATCAGTACCGGATAAGGGATATGCATCTGCTGGACGAAGCGGCCGATTGCCCGCTTTTCGTCGCTCAGCTTCTGCGGGTCGCCACGGTCGATGTCGTCGGCGGAGACGCCCAGCACTTCAAATCCTTGCGCCGCGTACTTATCGCGCAACTCGACGAGCCACGGAGTTTCGAGCTTGCACGGAGCGCACCATGTGGCCCAGAAATTAATCACCAGCGCTTTGCCCTTGTAACTGGCCAACGAGACCTTCTTGCCACTGAGATCTTCGAGGGTGAAGGCGGGCGCGGGCTTGCCGAGAAGCGCGGGCAGAAACTGGAGCGGGCTGCCGCTGTCACCCGTAGCGGGAACCAGTTCCGCATGCGCAGTCGAGGCCAAAAGCCGCTCGGCGGCCTGCTTGCGGTATTCCCAGTTGGCCCAGCCAGCCCAGGCAAAGGCGGCCAAGATGAAAAGAACGGCAGTGATAACCAATGTGTTGCGCTTCACGGAAAGTTGACCTCTCCGCTCTATTGTAAGAGCTACTCGCGCCTCGCGGATGTCCGCGTTGGCAGGGATGGACAACTAAAGAGGTGAATGAGAAATCCATGTCCCGCGCCATTTTTCTGGCGCGGGCCAGCCGAAGGCGATTGGCCCCACCGCAGGTGGAAACTGTTACCATCAATAACCGATGAGCGACAAACGAAAACAACCGCACCAGAACGCCAAGGATGAACCGGGCCGCGCGCTTGCGCCAGCGGCTTTGGTGCGCACCGAGGCAGCGGCTCTGGAAGCTCTGGCCGCGCGTCTTGAAGGGCCGATGGCCGCCGCGTTCGATCGCGCCGTTGAGCTGATTTTGCGCTGCGGCGGGGAGCGCGGGCGCGTGGTGGTCACAGGCATGGGCAAGAGCGGGATCATTGCGCAGAAGATCGCGGCAACGCTCAGTTCCACCGGCTCGCCTGCGTTGTTTCTGCATCCGGCCGAGGCGGTGCATGGCGATCTGGGCGTGCTGATGGCGGGCGATGTGGTGGTGGCGCTCTCCGCGAGCGGCGAGACGGAGGAGATTTTGCGCCTTCTGGCGACGCTCAAACGCAAGGGCGATGCGCTGGTGAGCTTCTGCTGCGATCTGAACTCGACTCTGGCTAAGGCCAGCGACGTGGCTCTCGATTGCTGTGTGGAGCGCGAGGCTTGTGGGCTGAATTTGGCGCCGACAGCATCGACCACAGCCATGTTGGCGCTGGGCGACGCGCTGGCCATCGCAGTGAGCCTGCGCAAGGGATTTCGCGCGGAAGATTTTGCCGAGTTGCATCCGGGCGGTAAGCTGGGCAAGCAACTGGCCAAGGTTCGCGACCTGATGCACGCGGGCGATGAAGTGCCGGTGGTCGCGCCCTCGACGCCCATGACCGATGTAATTTACGAGATGTCCTCGAAGAAATTGGGCGTGACGACCGTACAAGAACACGGCCAACTGCGCGGCGTGATCAGCGATGGCGATTTGCGAAGATTGCTGGAGCGCGAAGGCGGCGCGGCGCTGAGCAAGACGGCTGGCGAGGCGATGAACGCGCATCCCAGGACAATTGGCGCGGAGGAGTTGGGCGCCACGGCGCTGGCCATTCTCGAAGAGCGGAAGATTACTTCGCTTGTGGTGGTGGATGCTGGAGATAAGGTTGAAGGCGTGCTGCACCTGCATGATTTGTGGGGCGTGGAATTGATTTGAAACAGGGAACAGGATAACTTCATGCGATATTTTGGATTTTGTACTTACGCGTGCGGGCTGTTGACGCTTGCTGCATTCACTTCTTCTTCACTCTCTGCGCAGACTGCACAACAGGCTCCGAGCCAGACATCTGCACCCGCCGTCACTTCCGCTGCCGCTCAGAAGACGCTCGCAAAGCCAAGCGAGGCGGAGGCTCCGCCGCCAACGCGGGCCGCAATGCTGCGCGGAGCGTACGGGCCTTATCGCGCGAACAACGACCTGCTCTATTACCACCTTGATATTCGCGTCGATCCGGAGAAGCAGTTCGTCAGCGGCAAGAACACGATTCGCTTCAAGATGCTGGCCGACGGCACGCGCATTCAACTCGATCTGCGCGAAACATTGAAGATCGACAAAATCCTGATGGGCACGACGCCTCTCAAGTACGAGCGCGACTCGGGAGCGGTCTTTGTGGATTTTCCGCAGACACTACACGCGGGACAAGTCTACTCCATCGAGTTTTATTACTCAGGACATCCGGAGGAGATCGGGCGCTTTGGAGGTATGACCTTCAAGAAAGACCCCGCTGGACGCGTATGGATTAACACAGCGTGCGAGGGCGACGGCGCGAGCGTGTGGTGGCCAAACAAGGACCAGTGGCGCGATGAAGTGGAGAGCATGGACATCAGCGTCGCAATTCCCAATAACCTGGTGGATGTATCGAACGGCAAGTTCGTGGGCAAAACCGATCTGGGCGACGGTTATACACGCTGGGATTGGCATGTGCATTATCCGATTAATAACTACGATGTTTCGCTGAATATTGGGAGTTATGTCCATTTTTCAGATATGTTAGGCGAGTTACCGCTGGATTTCTATGTATTGCCAGAAGACTTGGATAAAGCAAAGGTGCAGTTTGCGCAGGCCAAAGGGATGTTGGAGGCGTTTCAGCATTACTTTGGCGAGTATCCTTTCGTGAAGGACGGATACAAACTGGTTGCAGCGCCTTACTCAGGCATGGAGCATCAGAGTGCCGTCACCTATGGCAATCTATTCAAGAACGGCTATCTGGGCCGCGACTGGACCGGCACGGGAATCAGCATGCGTTTTGACTTCATCATTATTCACGAGAGCGGGCACGAGTGGTTCGGCAACAGTATTACGGCCGCCGACCCCGCAGATATGTGGATTCACGAGGGCTGGACAACTTATCTCGAAAGCCTTTATGTGGAATACCGCTGGGGCAATGCGGACGCCATTAAATACCTGAATGGCGACAAAGCGAAGGTGAAGAACCTGCATCCCATCATCGCTGAGCGCGGGGTGAATGAAGAGCCTGGCCAGGATCAGTACTTCAAGGGCGCGCTGATGACCAATACGCTGCGCAGCGTGGTGAATGACGATGCAAAGTGGCGGGCGCTGCTGCACGGCTTCTATCAGCACTTCAAGTATCAGAACATCACGACCGAAGACGTGGTGGCCTACTTCAACCAGCACACGGGCATAAACCTGACGCCTATCTTCAACCAATACCTGCGGCATGCGCAGATTCCGCGGCTGGAGTTATTGTTCGGCGAGGCTCCGGGGATGGTGATGTATAAGTGGCGCGCCGACGAAGATAACTTTGCCATGCCGGTACGCGTGGGCAAGCCGGGAGAGTGGCAGATCATTCATCCAACGACGAAATGGCAGTGGATGAAGACATCGCTGAGCAAGGATGAGTTTCAGGTGGCGACCGACCTTTATTACGTTGACGTGAACAAGCAATAGGCGAGGGTTTCGCGGCGGCGGCGCTCAGAGTAAACTATAGGTATGGCGGAGATTCGGCGCAGGAAAACGGGGACGGTAAAAATCGGGCAGGTTCGCGTGGGGTGGGAAGTTCCGGTCGTCGTGCAATCGATGACGAACACCGACACGGCGGACATAGCGGGCACCATTGAACAGGTAGCGGCTCTGGCGCTGGCGGGGTCGGAGATTGTCCGCGTCACCGTGAACAATGAAGAAGCTGCCGCGGCCGTTCCGTATGTTGTGGAGGGCCTGGAAAAGCGCGGCCTGACGGTGCCGATTGTGGGCGACTTCCACTATAACGGCCATCTGCTGCTGAAGAAATTCCCCGCAACGGCTCGGGCGCTGGCCAAGTACAGGATCAATCCCGGCAACGCCTCGATTGGCAAGAAGGATAACGACAATTTTCAGGTGATGGTGGAGTGCGCCGTCGAGAACCAGAAGCCGGTGCGAATCGGTGTGAATTGGGGCTCGCTGGATCAATCTCTCTTGACGCGCATGATGGACGAGAACAGCCGTGTGCCGCAGCCGCTGCCTGCACGCGATGTGATGATGGAGGCCATGGTGCGGAGCGCGCTGGACTCCGCCGCCGCCGCAGAACACTACGGGCTGGGCCACGACCAGATCATTCTCTCGGCCAAGGTGAGCGGAGTGCGCGACCTGATCGACGTGTACACCAACCTTGCCGCGCGGTGTGACTATCCGCTGCACCTGGGGCTGACCGAGGCGGGGATGGGAGCGAAGGGGCTGATTGCCTCGACGGCGGGGCTTGCACCACTGCTGCTGGCCGGAATTGGCGACACGATTCGCGTGAGTCTTACACCGAAGCCGGGCGGCGACCGGACTGAAGAAGTGCAGGCCGCGCAACAGGTTTTGCAGTCGCTGGGGATTCGCAGCTTCATGCCTCAGGTGACCAGTTGCCCAGGGTGCGGGCGCACGACGAGCACTTATTTCCAGGAGTTGGCCGAGCAGATTCAGAGCTATCTTCGCGTCTCGATGCCGGAGTGGCGGAAGAAGTACGCCGGCGTGGAGGAACTGAAGCTGGCGGTGATGGGCTGCGTGGTGAACGGACCTGGAGAGTCAAAACACGCCAACCTGGGCATCAGTTTGCCGGGAACGTTTGAGGAACCAAAGGCGCCGGTCTATATGGATGGCAAGCTCTTGAAGACCCTGCACGGCGATACGATTGTGGCGGACTTCAAGCAGATTCTCGACAACTACGTCGAGAGCCACTACGGGCAGCGGGTGTAGTCAGTTCAGTGAACAAGGGGCCGATGCGCGAGGCCTCTTCATTCTGTTGATTCCAAAATCTCTCTCGCTTCCCGTAGCTGCATTTGCACTGCGCTAGCCCCAACATTCTCTGTGCCAACAAAGACAAGCCAGTCGGTTCCACCTGCTTTGCAGAAGATACTCTCGGCATGGATATTTGCTTGCTTCATATCGAAGCAGTGGTAGGTCATTGATTTTGCATAAAGGTTTTCAGGATTTAACGTCGCTGTTTCAATTCTTGATCTGGTTTCAGCCATTTTCTCGGTTTGCCAGCGCAAAGCCGATGCATCGTCCAGTACTCCGGCACTGTCGGAAGACGGAGATTGGATATATATGTGTTCGCCACCCATAAATCCCGCGTAAGGAGGATGCAGAAGTAGGGCACGATTAAGAACCAATCCTGGCCATTTCTCTGATTTCTCCACCCGCCACATCAAAGGCAAAGTCATTTTGTGCCCTTGAATGCTCACTTTATTTCCGTGGCCCATGTGCCAACAGAGTGATAGAACTGGCTCACGCAGATAGAAGAACCACGCAGCATAAAGCATTATCAGGGCAATTATTACCGCAAGGAATCGTGCACCGAATACGAATGACCGCTTCACAAGGGACATCGAACCGCTCCTTCTCAAGCTCCTAGCAATTCTACCCTACCGCTCGTGAAACATCCCGTCGTAAAAAAGTCTTACTGCAAAGGTAGGTTCACATGAGGCTCCGCTTCCCTTCCCGGCTGATTCGCGTTAGGATTGCGGAAATCCTCTTTGGAGACTTGTTGTGGTTCTGCGCAGAGTGGGATGTGTTGCGTTTTTTCTTGCGATTTTGCCTGCGCTGGCGTTTGCCGGCAAGCAGAGGCCGTGCGTGACTGCCGACGAAGCCACCACGCTTGTGAACAAGGATGTGTGCGTGAGCGCGTATGTTTATGACGTGGTCGAGCTGCCGGATGGGACGCGGTTTCTGGACGTATGCACGCCGGAGACGACGGACGAAAAATGCAAGTTCACCATTGTGAGCCTGTGGGAGGATCGCGAAGAGGTGGGCGAACTGGCCAAGTATCGCAACATGAACGTGCAAATTCGGGGAATTGTGAGGCCGATGCATGGGCGCGCGGGGATGATGCTGAGCCATGCACGGCAGTTCTATGGCGGACCACCGAAGTTCAAGCCCAATCCGCTGCTGGCGCGCGGATTCAGCGCGGAGGAGAGCCGGCCGCCGATCAACGATCCCAACCTGCGCTCGCAGGGCGGACGGCGGGCGTTTATGAATACAAAGGATAAAGAGATGATGCCGGTAAAGTGAATTTTGTGCGCTCCCACCCATGCGACAAACACAAGTCACATGGATGGGGCACGGGGCTTGTTGTGAAACCACGAAAAGCAAAACGCAGGTCCTTCGACTCCGCTACGCTTCGCTCAGGATGACAAGCAGTTAGGTTGAGATTTGTGGATTCCCACCCTAGCCGCAAAAACAAAGACGCGGCGAGGGTGGGGCACCCGGAATTTGTTGCGAAAACAGCGAAAAACAAAATGCAGGTCCTTCGACTTCGCTACGCTCCGCTCAGGATGACAAGCTTTTGGAGTTCTCGAGTATGGAGATGTTCACATCTTCCATGGGCGGAGCATGGCGCGCGCCGTTCCATAGAATCACGCAGGAGACGACCAGAAAGATGAGGGTTGAACCGAGGCCGATGCTCAGGTTGGAGTGGTCGGAGATGGCGCCGATGATCTGCGGAGAGAATGTATCGCCGAAGCAGTGGATGACGAATAAGTTGACGCCGATGGCCACGGCGCGTACCGGCGCGGAGACGGAGTTAACGATAGCGGCGTTGAGCGGCCCGGTGTTGAGGAAAAGGAAGAACTCGGCCATAAGCAGGGACGGGACGGCCCAGCCTGGCGGACCGAAGAAGAGAAGAATCCCGAAGGGCAGAGTGAGAGCGACGCTCCAGAACGAGAGCAGGTAGAGCGCGCGGTGGTCAGTGCGCAGCCAACGCTGTGCTATCCAGCCTCCGGCCAGGGTTCCCATAATGCCGTCGATGACCGTAATGGCGCCTACAACAAGGCTCGATCTGGCGACTGACAGCCCTGCGGAGCGGTGCAGGAATTCGGGTACCCAGGCAGAGATGCCGCCCATGGCGAAAGTGAGGGTTGCCAGACCAAAGGTGGCGGAGAGATAGGCCGGGTTGCGGAAAAGGCCGAGAAAGGTGGTGGTGTTGGCAGTCTGCTCCAAGCTGTCACTGGCTCCGCGTTCAGGCTCGTGGCCCCAGAGGCCATACAACACCGCAATAATCAGGCCTGGAATGGCGCAGACAAGGAACGGTGCGCGCCAGCCCCAGAGCGTGCCCATCTGCCCGCCCGCCAGATAGCCGAGGGCCGCGCCGACGGGAATCGCCGTGTAAAAGATGGAGAGGATGCGATTGCGCTCGCGCTCGGGGTAGAAATCGGCCAGGATGGCGGGAGCAAAGATGCCGAATGTGGCCTCGCCGATGCCGACGAAAGCCTGACGGATATAGAAAGTCCAATAATCGTGAACCCAGACGGTGGCTAGAGTGGCCAGGCTCCAGAGAATGGCACCGAAGATGATGAGCGCTTTGCGCGAGGAACGGTCGGGAAGCCGAGCGGCCGCAGGCTGAAACCAAATATATGCGAGCAGCAAAACGACCGCCAGCGCGCCGAGTTGGAAGAAGAGCATCCAGTTGCCGTGAAGGGCCAGGGCGGCCATGACACAGAGAGCTACTCCACAGACAAGCAGTTGCTTCTTATTCAAACGGTCGCCCAGCCAACCGGACAAAGGCGCGGCGAGCATGTAGAAGATGAATAGGGCAGTGGTGAGCGCGCCCATCTGGTGATCGGTGGCATGAAACTCGCTTTTGACCAGCGAGAGTTCGCCGGGCAGAATATAGCGATCGATGTAGTTGAGCAGATTGAGGGCGATGAGCAGCGACAGCGTCGCGACGGCGGGGCTGATGCGAGGGCGCGCAGGTTGGATGACGGTGCGCATCTACTTTTCGGGTCGTGGCCAGCGCGCTTCGACGGTCGTGCCGATGCCGCCGCGCGGACGGAATTCGCCTCGAACCACAGCCCAGACCGGGTCGCAGGCCTTGACCACGTCTTCCAGCACCTGGTTGACGATATTCTCCTGGAAGATGCCGAGATTACGGTAGCAGAACAGATACTCCTTGAGCGATTTCAGTTCGAGGCAGCGCTGGCGGGGCATATAGCGGATGGTGAGAAGGCCGAAGTCGGGCAGGCCGGTTTTAGGGCAAACGGAAGTCAGTTCCGGGTCGTCGATGAGGATTTCGTAGCCCGGAAACTGGTTTTGCCAGGTTTCAATGGCGGGGAACGAGAAATCGAGGCCGGCCTTGGCGTGATTGTCAGTGTAGCGCGGTTCTGAAGCCATGGTTTCGATTGTACGAGGCCAAGTGGCCAACTTCCAATTCGAAAAGCATGGATGGGAAGTCAGACCTTCGGCGCTGGCCGGCCGCATTTATCTCGGGCTGAGAGTCTTTGCGCCTTTGGGCCGGTTTCTGAGTCCTATATACTGTCTCTGGTTGCCTGAATGAATCAAGATAGAACGCATACGGTTCGGCTGTGGATTTGGAGGAGTTCTGCTGTCCTCCTGGTTGTCGTCTTTTTCGCGGTGCGCGCCCTGACGAGGGACCAACTGCAAGTGCGTGTGGCCGCGGCGGCAGACGTGCAACTGGTGAGCACCATCAGCACGAACGGCCGTGTCGAGCCGGAAGCTAATTTCCAGGTTCACAGCCCGATTGCGACCACGGTCAAGGCAGTGTATGTGCAGCCTGGCGATCAGGTTGCAGCGGGCAAGGTGCTGCTGGTGCTGGACGATGTGGAGGCGCGCGCCCGCGAAGCCACGGCGGAGAGCGGCGTGAGAGCCGCGCAAGCTGCACTGGAGGCGGTAACCCAGAACGGAACCCAGCAGGAGCGCCAAGCGACTGCGGCCGATGTGCTGCGCCAGCGTTTGGAACGTGATAATGCGCGCCGGGATTTGGATGCGCTCGTCAAGCTCAACTCGACCGGAGCAGCGTCGTCCAGTGAGGTGGCAGGGGCGCGGCAGCGGCTGGACACGGCGGAAGTGAATTTGCGGGCGTTGGACCAGAGCCAGAACAGCCGCTATTCGCATGCGGAGATAGAGCGCGCGCGAGCAGCGCTAGCGGACGCGGAAGCCAACCGGGCGGCTATGCGGCAGGTGGTGGCGCAGACGGTGGTGCGCGCTCCGGTGGCGGGAACCGTCTACAGCCTGGATGCGGGCGCCACGGACTTTGTTGAGGAAGGCAAGCTGCTTCTGCAGTTGGCCGATCTGCACCACGAGCGGGTGCGGGCTTACTTTGACGAGCCGGAGATCGGGCGCCTCGCTATTGGCCAGAAGATCCAAATCAAATGGGACGCCAAGCCAGGCCGCATCTGGAACGGGCACATTGAACGCACGCCGGTGACGGTGATCAACCTGGGCACACGCAGCGTGGGCGAGGTGCTGGTGAAGATTGACGATGTGGACGGAGACCTGTTGCCGGACACCAACGTGAACGTAACGGTGACCCTCTCCAGCGAGCCAAACTCCCTGAGCGTGCCGCGCGAGGCGCTACGCATAGAGAACGGCAAACCATATGTCTTCAAGGTGGTAAAAGGCGGGTTGCAGAGGACCTATGTGACGACCGGAACCATCAATCTTACCCAGGTGGCCATTCTCTCCGGACTTGTGAGCGGTGACCTGGTGGCAACCGGAACGTTAAGCGGGCAGCCCTTGCAGGAGGGCGTTCCAATCAAGGCTGTGCGGTGAGGGCATTGGCAGCGCTCATTCCGGTGGGGTTGGGCCTGGCGGCAGCCATGGCTCTTTCCATGCCCGCGCAAGGGCAGGGCAAGCAGCTTGTCCAAGCCAATGCAGCCTTGCAGGCCGGCGAGGCGGACAAGGCGCTGGCGCTGCTGGAACCGCTGGCCCAGCCGGGTGGCGAGACCGAAGCCTACAACTTGAAATGCCGCGTGGAATACACGCTGGAGCAATGGGATAAAGCCGCGAACGACTGCGAACAGGCAGTAAAGTTGGACGGGCAGAGTTCGGACGATCATATGTGGTTGGCGCGCGCGTTAGGCGAGAAGGCGCGCAAAGCAACGTTTTTGAATGCGTATTCGCTGGCCAAGCGAGTAAGAACTGAGTTTGAAGAGGCTGTCCGGCTGAATCCGCGCAATGCAAGTGCGCTGGCCAACCTGGGCGAATTTTACTATTCCGCGCCGGGGGTGGTGGGCGGCGGCATCAGCAAATCCGAGGCAGTGGCCGCGGAACTGGACAGAATCGACCCCGCGCGCGCCCACGAGCTGCGCGGCCGCATCGCCGACCAGCGCAAGGACTACGGCACGGCGGAGCGGGAGTTGAAACAAGCGATAGCGGCCTCCGCGCATCCGGCTAATCAGTGGATGACGCTGGCCAGCTTCTATCGCGGACGCCAGCGCTGGACGGAGATGGAGTCCGCGGTACGCAGCGGAGAGAGCGCGGCGCAGAGGGATAAGCAGGCGGGTGTGGCGCTGTACAACGGGGCTTCGCTGTTGCGCGAAACCGGCCGCGACCCGGCGCGGGCTGCGAAAATGCTGGAGAGCTATCTTGCTGGCAGCGGAAAAACCGAAGAAGGACCGGCGTTTGTGGCGCATGTGTGGCTGGCCCAATTGAAGAAGCAATTGGGAGACGCGGCGGCAGCCAGCCGGGAACGAACAGCCGCGCTGGCCATGGCGCGGGAGTACAAGCCAGCACAGGATCTGAAGTACTGAAGGGTTGATCGCACGTGAAGAACGGACACAATCCGCTGAAGCGCTGGGCGCTGATGCTTATCGGCATGACGATGGCGAGCGCGCCAGCGCTGGTTTCGGCGCAAGTCTCGCTGGCCACGGTGGTGGACCTGGCGCAGCGCAATTCGAGCGCGGTCAGGCTGGCCGAGGCTGATATGCAAAAAGCCAACGCGACGCTGGCGCAGTCCAAGGACGCTTTTGTGCCCAGTTTGACATTCGGATCGGGGCTTCCGGCATTTCACCAGATTGGCTTCACACCGGGGGTGCCGTCGACATTTAGCGGCACCATACAGGCAATGGCGTTCAGCGTTTCACAAAATGAGTACATTGGGGCCGCACGCTCGGGAACCAAGGCCGCTTCACTCAGCCTGAAGGATGCACTTGAACAGGTGGCATTGGATGCGTCGACGGCCTACATTGAGTTGGAGACGGTCAACCGTGAGCTGGACGCCGCGCGCCAGCAGGAGGCCTTCGCGAATCGCTTGGTGTCCATCGAGCAGGAGCGCGCCGAGGCTGGCGTCGACCCGTTGAGCGAGCTATTGCAAGCCCAGTTGACGGCGGCCCAGCTCAAGCTCAAACGTCTGCATCTGGAGACGCGCGCCGCAACCCTTGCCAAACAGCTTGCGACACTCACCGGACTGCCGGCTGGCTCCATCACACCGGATCACGCCAGTATTCCGGAGATACCTGAATTGAAGGCCGGCGATGCACGACACACTACAGCCGCCATTCAATCTGCACAGATGCTTGCGAACTCCAAGCAAAGGACAACGCGGGGAGATCGAATGAGCGAGTTTTTACCAGAGATTAGCTTCAGCGCGCAATACAGCGAAACCACCAATTTTCTTAGCGTGTTGAGTGCTGTAAATAAGTACTATAAACAGGATATTCCGGCCATCAACTTCAATTCCGGATTTCAGATTCAGCTTCCGCTTTTCGACCTGAGCCGCCGCGCCAAGGCCAAAGCGTCTGCTGCCGAGGCCCTGCGCGCCACGGTCGAGGTCGAACAGGCCCAGCGGCAAAATGAAGTGCAGATCGCGGAGTTGACCGGCAGTCTTCGCGAACTGGATACACTGGCGGAGATCGCGACGTTGAAACAGCAGATTGCCGATGAGCAACTCAAGTCGGTGCTGGCGCAATTGGAACTGGGCAATGGGTCGGGAAGCGGACCGGGCGCTCAGCCACAATTGAGCCCCAAAGCGGAGCAATTGGCGCGCATTGACGAGCGCCAGAAATTTCAAGACGCGCAAGATGCGGGACTCGATTTAAGCAAAGCGCGGTTGAACCTGCTGCGAGCACTCGGCCACATGGAAGACTGGCTGAACGAACTGCACGCCAAGTAAGCCCGGCGGTCGAAATTCCTCTGCAAGACCCGCCGGAACCCAAAAAATGCCGAAATGTTAGAATAGAGGGGATGACTATGCCTTTAAAAACGCTGTTTCTGAACCCGCCCTCGTTCGAGAAGTTTGACGGTGGCGCGAGCTCGCGCTGGCCGGCAACGCGCGAGATTGAATCGTACTGGTACCCGGTGTGGCTAACGTACCCGGCCGGGCTGCTGGAGGGTTCACGCCTGCTCGATGCTTCCCCGCATCATGTTTCCGCGCAGGAGACCATCCAGATCTGCAAGGATTACGAGTTTCTGGTGCTCTTCACCTCGACGATTGGCTGGAGGAGCGACCAACTGCTGGCCGAGGCCATCAAAGCGGCCAACCCTTCGATTCGCATTGCCTTTGTCGGACCGCCGGTGACCACGGACCCGGATCGCGCGCTGAACGAGTGCTCAGCTCTGGACTTCATCTGCCGCCGCGAGTTTGACTACTCGGTGGTGGAGTTCGCCCAGGGCAAGCCGCTCAATGAGATTCTCGGCATCAGCTACAAGCTGGACGGCAAGGTGGTGCATAATCCTGACCGCCCGCAGGTGGAAGACCTGGACGCGATGCCCTGGGCCACCAAGATCTACAAGCGCGACCTCGACGTGACACGCTATAACGTGCCTTTCCTGCTGCATCCCTTTGTCGCGCTGTACTCGACGCGCGGCTGCCCTGCGCAGTGCACATTCTGCCTGTGGCCGCAGACGTTGAGTGGGCATGCTTGGCGCAAGCGCTCTACCGATGACGTAGCCGCCGAGCTGGCCTGGGCCAAGGAGAATTTCCCCGATGTGAAGGAGTTCTTCTTCGACGATGACACGTTCAATATCCAGAAAATCCGCACCATCGAGCTCTGTGAAAAACTCAAGCCGCTGAAGCTCACCTGGAGTTGCACCTCTCGCGTAACCACTGACCGGGAGACGCTGAAAGCGATGAAGGAGGCCGGCTGCCGGCTGCTCATCGTGGGCTTTGAGTCCGGTGATCCACAGATTCTCAAAAACATCAAGAAGGGCGCCACCGTAGAGCGCGCGCGAGCTTTCGCCAAGGACTGCCACGACCTGGGCCTCAGCGTCCACGGAGACTTTGTTCTGGGATTGCCGGGCGAAACGAAGGAATCGATTCGCAACACCATCAACTTTGCCAAGACGCTGGACGTGGAAACCATTCAGGTCTCCATCGCCCACGCACTTCCCGGCACCGAGCTCTACGACTACGTCAAGGCCAACGGTTTCATGACGAATTCCACGTCCATGAGTGATGAGGGCGGCCACCAATTGGCGCACATCGAATATCCTGGCTTGCCCGCCGACTACGTGCTTGAAATGGTGCACCGCTTCTATGACGAATATTTCTTCCGTCCCAAGGCGGCCTTGCGCGTGGTCTGGAAAGCGTTTGTGAATCGCGATCTGCACCGGCTTTATGTTGAGGCCAAGTCCTTCCTGAAGCTGCGCTCGCAACGCAACCAGATGGTGAAGACGGCGCGCAGCAAACCAGCCGATACAGCCGCCACGGCAAAGGCATAGACACACACAAATGATAAGTGCCCCACCCTTCTCGCGCTTTGCGAAGGGGTGGGGCACAAAATGCCTGAATCAGCGTCCAATCGTCAGGACCGGAATACCTATGGCTCATCAAAGATTGTCGCTCTATCAATCCATGATTCTGATCCTGGTTTCGGTTTGCGCGCCGCTTGGCAATGCATGCCTTGCCAAGGGCATGACGAGCCTTCCGGAACTCTCTATGGCGCATCCCTTCGCTCTGTTTGCGGCGGTCTTTACGCCCTGGGTTGCGTTGGGGATTGCGCTGTTGATCGGTTTTTTCGCCAGTTATCTGACTGCGCTTTCCTGGGCCGACCTGAGTTACGTGATGCTGGCCACGGCGTGGGGCAACGTGGTAGTCGAATTGCTCTCGCACTTCTGCCTGCATGAGCAAGTCTCTTTTCAGCGCTGGCTGGGTGTCGCGCTGATTACCCTGGGCGTTGCCTTTGTCGCGCCTGGTCCGTCGCGCACCGTTCAACCCGCTCTCAACGATTCCGCGCTGGTTGAGAAAGGCGTGCCGCGATGAATTTCGCTTCCCTTCCCATTCTTTCCGCCACCTTCTGGGCAACCACCGCGATGATTTCCGCCGTTGTTCTCAGTTCCACGGCTGGCGAGGTGCTGACGGCCGCGGCAATGAAATCGATCGGCGATCTGGACGAGATTCGTGCTCACTCCGGGCTGAAGGGCGCGATTGTGGCTGTGCTGACCAGCCCGCTCTTCTTTGCCGGCGTCTTCTTTATGGCCGTGGCCTTCTTCGCGCTGCTCTTCACCCTGAATCATATGAACCTTGGCCTGGCGGGGCCGGCCACGGCTTCGCTGACGGTCGTCACCAACGCCATCGCCGCCAAGCTCTTTCTGAAAGAAAATGTGGATCGCCGCCGCTGGACCGCCGCTGTGCTGATCTGCATTGGGGTTTATTTTTTGGCGCATTGAAAAACCGGCGGCAGCAAGATTTCCCTCCACGCAGCGAAATTTGCGCCCGTCTTGCAGAGAGTTTCCCGCAATCGGCGCACAATCAAAGGATGAACAATGACCAGCAGCGCGGGTGGTCACCGGCCACTTTCCACTGTCCACTGTTCACTGGAAAGACACCCCCTCCCCCCTATTTCCTGTGAAACTGTGGAACTGTGAACTTTATCAGGCAATCCATCAGTCTATCAATTGAAGAATCGCATCAGTCCTTGCGGCTTCAGATCCCGCTCATAGCACTTGAGCGGCTCTTCGGCTTCCATTCCAAGCGCTTCCGCAGCCAGATGCCCGGAACGAGCCGCGCTCTCCATCGTCGAAGGCCAGCCGGTCTGCACCCAGTCACCTGCAAGAAACAGATTTGGCCAAGGCGAGAGGGCCGTGGGCCGAGCGGAATCGATTCCCGGAGCGACGCCGAAGGTCGCGTTCACTTCTTTCACCAGCGCAACCTTCTCCAGCTTCGCTTCCTTTACACGCGGGAAAAACTCTGCAAGCTCACGGAGTGCCTGCTGGATCGCGGCCTCGCGCGGCAGGGCCGCAAATGAGCGCGTGGCGCTGACAACCAATTCCAGGTAATTGCCGCCGCGCCCTTGCAGCTTCGACTGGTTATACATCCAATGAATCTCGCGGTCCAGCAGCACCGCGTGTTCGAGGCTGGTAATCTCGCGGTCGAACCACAGATGCACACTGCAAATAGGCCAATGTTCATGGCGCTCGATCTGCCGCGCCAGCCTTTCCGCGCCTTCCTCAGCGGGCAGGTGCGGCAATAGCTTCTGTGTTGCCTCAAACGGCAAAGCCAGAATCACGTAATCGGAAAGAAGCTCTACGGTGCGCGTACAAATCAGCCACTGCGAGGTCTCTTCATTCCAGGCCGCGCCTTCGACGGGTGTGTTTAACAGCACGCTGCAACCGCGTTTAACGAGGAACGGCGTTACGCCCGCGTAGAGTTCGCTAAGCGGAACCGTGCTCATTCCCATGCTGCCCGCTTCGGCTGAATTCAAAAACAGCTCGCGAATGACTTTGGCCGCATAAGGCACGGCAATCGAATCAAGCTCAGCATTCAAGGCGCTGGCAATCACCAATCGCCAAAAACGATTCACTGCACCTTCGGTCTGCTTGTGCCGACGGAGCCATGCGGCGAGAGACTCATGCGTGTCGATGAGCGGGTCGGGTTTCATCATGGCTCGCATCGCGCGGCCCAGCGAAATTTTGTCGGCGAAGGTGAGAGACTTTGCGCAGAGGAAGCTGGGCGCGCCATGCAACGGAGCCGGAAGGGTGAACGGACCCAAATGAAAAGACCCGAGCGCGGAGCACCGTCCGCCCGGTTCGATCATCGTCATTTCGTGGGTCCAGTGGATGCGATCCGCGACGCCGATGCGGCGATAGAAACCAATGAGATTCGTGCAGCAGCCGAAGAGCACGTGCTGGCAATTGTCGATGACTTCATTCACGCCCGGATGCAGATAGGAACTGGCACGGCCGCCGAGATAGCCGCGGCGCTCGACGAGTTGCACGCGAAAGCCGGCTTCGGCCAGTGCGCAGGCCGCGCTCATACCGGCCACGCCCGCGCCAATGACGGTGACGGATTTCTGCGAATTTTGCGACGAATCAACCAACTAGAAGCCTTTGTCAAACAGATAGTCGCGCCAAACCCATCCGCACAAATCCAACGATGAGAATGCCAAGTTTTTGCGGCATGGGCACGCTGGCCCGGCGTGAAAAGACATCATAATCCGCGTCTTCAATGCGCCTGAGAAGGCAATGATAGATGGAAACCAGCACCCAGAGAGCGGGACGGCTCTCGCGGTCGATCAGGGGCAGCAGCGCTTCAGCGGATCGATAGAACCCTTCCGCGCGCTGGGCGATGGCCGCAAGCAGAGCACGTTCGTTTGCGGTGGGCGGCGCGCCGGGCGCGCGATGCAGCAGAGAATCGAGCGTGACGTTATAAGCCGCTAAATCTTCCAGGGGAAGATAGACACGATTGCGGCTTGCGTCCTCGTCCACGTCGCGCAGGATGTTGGTGAGTTGGAAGGCGATGCCCGTTTCTTCGGCTAGCTTCTCGGCGCGTGGGTCAGAGTACCCGAAAATGCGAATGCAGACCAGGCCCACGACCGAGGCCACCAGATAACAGTAGCGATAGAGATCGGCGAAGGTGGCGTAGGTATCCGGTATCTCATTCTCCCCGCGCTCTGCAACAGCAAAATGCAGGTCCTTCGACTCCGCTACGCTTCGCTCAGGATGACAATCTGAAGCGGCTTGATCGAGGTCCATGGTCACGCCAGTGACTAATTCATCCAGAAGTCCGAGCGGAATATGGAAGCGCGCGGTGCAATCACGCACGGCAAGAAAAACCGGATCGGCGGTGAAACCGCCTTGACAGACACTGCGCCACTCGGCCAGCCACGCGTCCAAGCAGCGGCGGCGCTCGTCGCGGGAGAGGGATTCGTCGTCGGCCAGATCGTCAGCTCGACGCATGAAGGCGTAGATGGCGCAGATAGCATTGCGGCGTGGGGCGGGCAACGCGACGAAGGCGTAGTAGAAGTTCTTCGCCTCGCGACGCGCGATGGCGCGGCAGGCAGCGTAGGCCTTGGCCAGAGTGCGCTCGTCTGTTGTGAGTGCCTGGGTCACGCCGTCCCTCAGATCCGGCTGCGGAGGCGCAGAAAGGGCAGCAGCTTGCCGCTGACGGCGCGCAGAGCCAGCGCCAGTTTCCTGCTCTTCGAGATGGCCGGCCGCGCGGTGAGCACGTCGTAGTCTTGCCGCTCGATGGCGCGCAGAATCTCCAGGCCGCCGCGGCTAAAGAGGTCCAAATCCAGCGCCAGGTCGCGCGAGACCTGGCCGATCAGCGGAAGCCCCTCTTCGAAGAGCGAGCGCGCATAATCGACCTCGCAACGCATAAGGCCGCGAAACTCCGGCGTGACAATGCCTTCGGCAATCTGCGCTTCGCTGACGCGAAATACCTCCATATCGTTTTTCGGAATATAGACGCGGCCGCGCGCAAAGTCCTCGCGCACATCCTGCCAGAAGTTGGCTAATTGCAGCGCGGTGCAGGTTGCGTCGGAGAGGCGGAAGTTCTCCTCATTCGCATCGCCGCAGGCATAGAGCACCAGGCGGCCAACGGGATTGGCGGAGTAGCGGCAGTAGGCCAGAACGCCGTCAATGGTGTTGTAGCGCGTGACTTTCTGGTCCTGGCGAAAAGCGACGAGCAAATCGGCAAACGGTTCCTTGGGAATGAAGCAATCGCGGATGGTCTCGGCCAGCGCTACAAAGACCGGATGACGCGTGCGGCCCTCGTAGCAGGCATCCAACTCGCGGCCCCATAGATCGAGCAGAGCAAGAGCCTGCGCGGGGTCGCCCACCTCGTCGCCCAGATCGTCGGAGACGCGGCAGTAAGCGTAGATGGAGTGAAAATGCGGACGCAGTTCTCTGGGCAGAAACCACGAGGCGACGTGGAAGTTTTCGTAATGCGACTCAGCCAGTTGTTTGCACCAGGCCTGAGCCTCTTCGAGCGTGGGCGCGACATCGGGAATGCGATAATCGGCGGGCAGAGCGGCCCAGCCGCTGGCAAGCAATTCGTCCTGAGACGGCGCATTCTTGCCGGGCGTATCTTTCTTCGGTTCAACTATCTCCGTTGTCATGGCTTCGCCTCAGGGCACAATGGCGGTCTTGATTTCGCTGCCACGGTTCATCAGCTTCTCAAAGACGCGGTTGAGTTCATAAAGGTGAGCGTGGCCGGTGATAAAGGCCGCGGCCTGGAAGCGTCCGCTGGCAATCAGATCGAGCGCCTTGCGGCAGATGGCCGGAGTGTGGTGAAAGGTAGCGTGCATGGTGATGTCGGAATAGTGGATGCGATTGGTGTCGAGCGTGACGCGGGTGCCCAAGGCGCATCCTCCAAAGAAATTCACAGTCCCGCCCTTGCGCACCATTTCGACGGCCTCTTCCCACGATTCGGGCACGCCGACAGCCTCGATGGCGATGTCAACGCCGCGATCCTTCTCGGTCAGTGCGCGGGTTTCGCGGATGGCATTGCGAATGTTCGTGGCCTGCACCACGTGGGCCGCGCCCAACTGGCGCGCGGCCTCGACCTGGCCGTCGTGCTTGACGATGGCGATCACGTTGCATCCGGCCAGCGCGGCCACATGAAGAATCATCAAGCCCAGCGGGCCGCCGCCGATAACGGCCACCGTGTCACCGGGATGCGGATTCGAGTCCTCAAAGCCATGAACCGCGCAAGCCAGCGGTTCGGTAAGCGCCGCGTGCTCCAAGGGCACGTGGCTGGGGACGTGAAGGGTATTCTTGGCCACAATGCGAGCCGGAATGCGAATGAACTCGGCATAGGCGCCGTTGTTGAAGAGCAGATCATCGCAGAGGTTTTCCTGGCCACGAGCGCAGAAATAACACTGGCCGCAGGGGGCGGAGTTGAGCGCGACTACGCGGTCGCCGGAGACAAAGCCCATGACTCCCTCGCCAGCCTCGACAATGGTTCCCGCCAGCTCATGACCAAAGAGGGCCGGAGGCACGATCATGCGCGCATGGTAGCCGCGGCGAAAGACTTTCAGATCAGTGCCGCAGGTAAGCGCCGCGCCGACGCTGACAATCAGTTCACCTGGCCCCGCCTCGGGAACCGGCACGGCCTCAATGCGAACGTCCTCGCGTCCGTGGAGGACTGCGGCCTTCATCGTCGTGCGGCCGAGAAGCACGTTCTCGACGGTCACGCGGCCTTGGTGGACGGCGGATTCGACCTTCTTGCGGCCTTCGACGACCACCGTCTCGACTGTATTCAGGCCTGCTCCAACGACCGTCTCGACGGTGTTCAGGCCCCCCTCGACGACGTTCTCGACTTTTTTGCGGCTTTCTTCGACAACCGTCTCGACCGTTTTGCGGCCCCGGAGGATCACGTCCTTTACGGTGTTTGCCATCGAACTCCTTCTACTCTGCGCCGCCGCCAGGCACAGGTTCAATCATAATCTTCATGGAGTCGGCCTGGGGGTGAGAAGCGACCTCGATGGCATGAACCGCTTCTTCCAGCGGAAAGCGGTGCGAGATCAGTTGGGTCAAATCGAATCCACTGCGATAGCCGCCAAGAACCAGACCGGTAACTTCATCCAGGATAGCGGCAGATGCGGAGTACGAACCGATGAGGCTCTTCTCGTCCATGCAGACCGCGCCGGGATCGAAGTTGGCTACGCCGTGCTGGGTCTGGGCAAAGAGCATTACCTTGCCGCCAGGGCGCACCGAGGCCATGGCGGTTTTGATGAGCGCATCGACACTCACAGCCAGAATCACAGCGTCAGCGCCGCGGCCTTCGGTTGCCGCCAGGGTGCGCTCGATGACGTCTTCCGTACCAGCATGGATAGGCTCATGCAGTCCAAACTTCGCGGCGATGGCGTGACGCTCAGGATATAAATCCGAGGTGAGCACGCGTGCTCCAGTGCGGCGCGAGAGCGCAGCCAGCATCACGCCGATGGGGCCCTGGCCGATGACCAGCACGGTCTCATCTGCTGCGAGGTTGAGCAACTTTACGCCTTTCAGAACGGTGTTCACCGGCTCCATGAAGGACGCCTGCTCGAAAGGCACACCGTCTGGAATGCACACCACACCGCCCAGCGTGACGATCCAGTCCATAACACGAATGTACTCAGAGAAACCGCCGCCGGAAGGCTCAAAGCCTGCCGTCGCGCCCACTTTCTTGTAGGTCGCGCACTGCGCAAATGTCTGCTTGCGGCAGTAGTAGCAGTGGCCGCAGGGGACGTGATGGTGAACCATCACGCGCTCGCCGATGCGGAACTTGGAGACGCCTTCGCCGAGTTGAACGATGGTTCCGGCCATCTCATGGCCGAAGATGCGCGGGGCGGAGTGCGAGCCAGTGTGAATCTTTTTGAGGTCTGTTCCGCAGATGCCGCAGGTGGCAATCTTGACCAGCAGTTCGCCGGGGCCGATTTGCGGGACGGGGACGGTTTCGAGGCGCATATCGTTGACGCCGCGATAGACTACGGCCCGCATGGTGGCGGGGATTACGTTTTCGATCTGGGGTTCAGCTTTGGTGGTTTGGGTTGTCATTGCGCTTGCTTGCGGACCCTCGTTCATCCAGAAGATTTTGCAGAGACTGCGCAATGCTGCGCGCTGCCTTCTTACTATTTTCGCCCATTCGGATGAGCGCAGGCCAGTACGAGGGACGGAGAATGGCAAAAAGGATGAACGGAGCCAGTTTGAAATGACCGTCCGGCGAAATAAAGCTATTGAAATCAGGAAGTTGGTCGGAAGGACCGTCGCTGATTCCCTTGACGCAATAAAATGGGATGCCGCGCATTTTAGCTAGCCGCGCAACCCCTGCGGCCTCCATATCGACCAGAGCGGCTTCGTAAGTAGCGGCCAGACGCTTCTTCTCTCCCGCACCGGCGACACGCGAACTGGTCACGAGGGAGCGGTCATCCGAGGGAGAGGCGGCGACAAAGCGTTCCCCGGTGCTGGCGTCGATGACCGTGGAAACATCGTAGGTCTGGCCAGGCAAAAACTCCTCGCGCAAGGCTCCGGCCCAACCGGTGGAGATGACTTCGTCGATGGGGCCGGATTTCTCGGCCTCGGCAAAGGCGCGCGTGGCTGCATCGACGCCCGCTCCGGCGCAGGCGGCAATCCACTCGTTCTCATTGGAGCGAAAGCGCCAGAGATGGACGCGATTGCGGCGCTCGTGCTGCCAGCAGCGGACCAGCGGCTTGAGTTCGGCGGGCATGGCGGCGATGATGGCTATGCGAGTCATTTCAGGCCTTAGACGCGTAGCCGTTGGATTGGAACCACTCGATCGCGGCCCTCATCGCAGGGTTGACGGGCAAGATGTGGAAGCCCAGTTCCTGCTGCGCGTGGGCGCTCGATGCATACACC